>Ga0209075_1001943_pt1 | contig 18834 bp, 16 predicted proteins | sample Stecom2011_FD_187523 | JGI IMG/M metagenome (GOLD analysis project Ga0209075, IMG submission 187523) | Agricultural soil microbial communities from Utah to study Nitrogen management - Steer compost 2011 (SPAdes) (version 2) | ecosystem: Environmental > Terrestrial > Soil > Agricultural land...
GGTCACGGATAAGCCTAAGGCTTTAGGCAGTGAAACCGTCAAGCAAGCGGTGCAAGACGCTGAGCAAGTCATGCAAGGAAAAGGTCGCGTACTATTAAGGCCATCGGGTACAGAGCCTGTAATTCGGGTCATGGTAGAGGGTGAAAATGAAGCCTTGGTGAAAGCGCAAGCAGAGAAGTTGGCGCAGATTGTACAAGAAGTTAGTAAAGAGTGAGTATGCTGCTTGCAGCAATCCCATGAGTTGGGTAATATTGGCGACCTTTTTAGGGGGATATCAATGCGTCAGAAGTGGGTAGTTGGTAATTGGAAGATGCACGGTAGTGTGGCGAAAACACGCGAATTGCTTGAATCCATTAAAGAAAGCCTTCCCCCAAACAGCGCAGTGAAATGCCTTGTTTGTCCGCCTTTGCTGTATGTTGCAGAGGCAGCAGCTGCCATAAAGGGCTCTGCTATTGGTTTAGGTGCGCAAAATTTATGTGCTGAAGCCAGTGCCGAAGGTGCTTATACAGGCGAAGTTTCGGCGGCTATGCTCAAAGATGTTGGCGTAACAGCAGTATTGGTTGGCCACTCTGAGCGTCGCCAATATTATGCAGACGATGAGCAGACCGTAGCTAAAAAATTTAAAAACGCACAAGATATGCAAATAATGCCAATTTTGTGTGTGGGTGAAAGCTTAGAGCAGCGCAATAGCGAGCAAACCTTAGCGGTGATAGCTAAGCAAATTGAGTTTGTGATAAGTCAGCAAGGCATACAGGTGTTTGCAAATGCTTTGATCGCTTATGAGCCTATCTGGGCGATAGGTACAGGCCTTACGGCGACGCCCGAGCAAGCACAAGAAGTTCATGCATATATCCGTCAGCTATTGGCAGGGTATGATGCAACGATAGCCGCTACCGTTCCTTTGTTATATGGCGGTAGTGTTAATGCGAGCAATGCTAAAGCTTTATTTGCCATGGCGGATATTGATGGCGCACTGGTTGGTGGGGCATCGCTAAAAGCAGAAGAGTTTAGCGCAATTTGTCAATTTGCGGAGTGACGTAGTGGAACATACGATATTAATAGTACATGCAGTGATTGCGATCGTGGTTGTGGCTTTAATCTTGATACAGCAAGGTAAAGGTGCAGAAGCGGGCGCAGCGTTTGGTTCAGGTTCATCGCAAACGGTATTTGGCGTGCAGGGCGGTGGTAACTTACTAACGCGCTGGACGGGCATTCTGGTAGCATTGTTTTTTATAACCAGTCTTTCTCTTGCCTATTTTGCCAAAGTTAAAAGCCGTAGCATGGATTCTATTCTAGATGGCATTCCTGCAATGGAAGAGCAGCAAGAATTTTACGACGAAAATATTCCGCAAACGCCTGTAAGTAAGCAGCAAAGCAGCGATAATAGCGAAATACCGACCGAGTAATCCCTGTTAGCCGAAGTGGTGGAATTGGTAGACACGCTATCTTGAGGGGGTAGTGGCCTATGGCTGTGCGGGTTCAAGTCCCGCCTTCGGCACCAAAACAAAAGTGTATTGTCAGTTGACCCAGATAGGGCTTGCTCTTATAATGCGCCATTGCTATTAAAGATTATATTAAAAGCCCTAAGGGGCTTTTTTGTTAAACAGATAAAGCGTCAAGCTTTAAGTTTTAGTGGGCCTAGTGCCCATTTTTTATTGCTGAGGAATACGTTTGTGGCAAATGTTAAAAGCATTCAGCAGCTTATAGAGCCTGCCATTAATGGTCTTGGGTTTGATCTCTGGGGCATCCAGCAGGTTTCGCAGCGTGGAAGTAGTACGTTGCGTATTTTCATTGATAGTGACAAGGGCATAACCGTTGATGATTGTGCCAAAGTTAGCTATCAGGTAAGCAGTGTCCTTGATGTTGAAGATCCTATCGAAGGTCGATTTACCCTTGAGGTGTCATCGCCAGGTATGGATAGGCCTTTGTTTACCCTGCCGCAGTATATGAAATATATAGGGCAGTGGTTAAAAATAAGTTTGCGTGTACCGTTTGATGGGCGTCGTCGTTTTGTTGGTGTGTTGACGGCGATCGAAGACGAAGAAATAGTGTTACAAGTTGAACAAGAAGAATATGTGTTGCCTTTCGAGACTATCGAAAAGGCCAATGTCGTATCTAGGGATTAAGACATTTACGAGGCTTGAGTTATGAGCAAAGAAATTTTACTGGTTGCAGAAGCTGTATCGAACGAGAAAGGTGTTGATAAAGGTGTTATTTTTGAAGCCATAGAACAGGCTTTAGAGTTAGCAACGAAAAAACGCTATGAAGAAGACTCCGAGATTAAAGTCGTTATTGATCGCACAACAGGCGATTATGAGACATTTCGTTTGTGGCATTTTGTCGCTGATGATCAGCCAGCAACTTTAGGTATAGAGCTGTACTTGGAAGAAGCCAAAGAGTTTGGCGATGGTTTTCAAGTAGGTGATACGCACGAAGAAAAAATCGAAAACATCGATTTTGGTCGTATTGCGGCGCAAACTGCAAAGCAGGTAATCGTGCAAAAAGTACGTGAAGCTGAGCGAGCGCAAGTGATTGCACAATACCGCAGCCGTTTAGGCGAGCTTGTTAGTGGTGTAGTGAAGAAAGTCACCCGCGATAATATCATTGTTGATCTAGGGAATAATGCCGAAGCCATTCTGCCGAAGTCAGAATCCATTCCGCGTGAAATTTTCCGTATGGGCGATCGCGTGCGTGCTGTATTAAAAGACATCGACGCCGATAATCGTGGTCCACAGCTTATTTTAAGCCGCTCAAGCCCGGAAATGCTGATCGAATTGTTCCGTATTGAAGTGCCTGAAATCGCAGAAGAAGTAATAAAAATTAAAGGTGCTGCACGTGATCCAGGTGTGCGCGCTAAAATTGCTGTCAAAACTAATGACGGGCGTATAGACCCAGTAGGGGCTTGCGTAGGTATGCGCGGCGCGCGAGTACAAGCAGTTTCTGGTGAGTTAAATGGCGAGCGTGTAGATATCATTCTTTGGGATGATAACCCTGCGCAGTTAGTTGTTAACGCCATGGCACCAGCAGAGGTTGAGTCCATCGTTGTTGATGAAGATGCTCATGCGATGGATGTTGCTGTTGCTGAAGGCGATTTAGCGCAAGCTATCGGTCGCGGTGGTCAAAACGTTCGCTTAGCGTGTGAATTAACAGGCTGGCGCATCAATGTGATGGGTACCGATACCTGGACAGAGAAACAAGAAGAAGAAACCGGTGAGATTCTCGATTTATTTGTTAGCGCACTGGGCGTTGATGAAGACTTAGCTGAAGTATTGGCAAATGAGGGTTTTACTAGCCTAGAAGAAGTGGCTTATATCGCCATTGAGGAATTAATAGAGATCGAGGGTTTTGATCAGGATATAGCTGAAGAGTTACAGAGCCGAGCGAAAGACGCTTTATTGGCACAAGCTATGGCTGGCGAAGCAGCAAAGAAACCCGCTGAAGATTTATTAAATATGGAAGGTATGGATGAAGAGCTGGCACAAGCTCTAGTGGCAATAGGTGTTGTTACTATGGAAGATTTGGCTGAGCAAGCCATAGAAGAATTATTAGATATCGAAGGTATGGACGCAGAGCGTGCCGGCCAATTAATCATGACCGCACGTGCACCATGGTTTGCAGGTGAGGAATAGAACACTATCAGACCTATGTCGGTAGGAGAGTAACTGAATGACAGATATAACTGTTAACAAATTAGCAGAAGACATCGGCTCAACAGCTGAAAAATTGTTAGAGCATATGAAAGAAGCGGGCTTGCCCCATAAAAAAGCCACCGAGGCTGTGTCGGATGAAGATAAAAATACGCTGCTAGCGTATATGCAAAATCCGCAAGGGCTTGAAGCTGCGCCAAAGAAAATCACTTTGCAGCGTAAGACACAAACAACATTGCGAGCGGGAAGCGGGCAGAGTAAAAAAGCCGTTACCGTTGAAGTGCGCAAAAAGCGTGTTGTGGTTAAGCGCGATCCTGAAGAGTTGTTGGCTGAAGTTGAAGAGGCAAAAGCGAAAGCTGCTGCACCAACACCTGCGCCTGCGCCAGTAGAAGAAGTGGATGAAAAAGCCAAGGCCGCTGAATTAGCGCGCCAAGAAGCTGAAGAAAAACAGCGTCAGCAAGAGGAAGAAGAAAAGCGCAAGCAGGAAGAAGCGCGTATAGCTGCAGAAGAAAAAGCTGCGGCAGAAGCTAAACTTGTTGCTGAAAAAGAACGCAAAGAAAAGGCAGAGCTTGAGCGTAAAGCGAAGCAAGATCCGCACGATCCTGAAGTTCTACGTCAAATGGCCGCTTTGCGCCGTAAAGAACAAGAACAGCGTGAAGCAGCAGAGCATGCTGCGGTAATGCAAGCGAAAGCAGACGAAAAAGCACGCGAAGAAGAAGCGATACGTTTGCAAGCTGAAGCGAAAAAAGAAGCTGCAAAACCAAAAGTCGAAAAAACCAAAGCCAAGGTTGCGCCTGCCAAAGAAGCCAGTGTCGATGCCGATCCGGCTGCGACGATTGATATCAAGCGTAAGCGTAGCAAAGCTGACGATGAAGAAGCGGAAAGACAAAAAGTCCGCACCAAAAAAGTCAGTAAGGGTGCTCGTGGTAAAGGCCGAGTGCATAACCTGAATGCGCAGATTACGGATGATGGTGAGCTAATCGAGCAATCACGTCCTTCAAGACGCAAGTTAAAGCGTTTGGATATTAAACAACAAGCGTTTGAGCGTCCAACTGAAAAAATGGTACACGAAGTCGAATTAACAGAACATATTACGGTGGGTGAATTAGCCCAGAAAATGAATGTTAAAGCCGGTGAAGTTGTTAAAACCCTGATGAAAATGGGTGTTATAGCAACGCTAAACCAAGCTTTAGATCAAGACACAGCGATTCTCGTTATTGAAGAGCTAGGTCATAGCTATAAGTTAATTAGCGATACACAGCTAGAAGATAAACTGTTTGAAGTGCTGAGCACAAAAGATGGCACATTAGAGCAGCGTGCGCCGGTTGTTACTGTTATGGGTCACGTTGACCACGGTAAAACCTCTTTGCTGGATTACATTCGTAAAACGCGGGTTGCCAGTGGTGAAGCCGGTGGTATTACTCAGCATATTGGTGCTTATCACGTGAATACCGCACGCGGTATGGTGACGTTCCTAGATACACCAGGTCACGCTGCGTTTACCGCTATGCGTGCACGTGGTGCGCAAAGTACCGACGTTGTTATCTTGGTTGTAGCCTCTGATGATGGCGTTATGCCGCAGACACGTGAGGCTATCGAGCATGCGCGTGCAGCGAATGTACCGATTGTCGTAGCGATTACGAAAGTCGATAAGCCACAAGCCGATATAGAGCGTGTTAAAAACGAGCTAGTTGCAGCAGGTGTTGTTCCTGAAGACTGGGGCGGCGATACACAGTTTATTGGTGTATCGGCACGTGAAGGTACAGGTATAGATGAATTATTAGAAGCCGTATTGTTGCAAGCTGAAGTTCTAGAGTTGAAAGCTGCACGCGATATACCTGCAAAAGGTTTAGTCGTCGAATCACGTTTGGATAAAGGGCGTGGAACGGTAGCTACCGTACTGATACAAGCCGGTACTTTGCGCAGTGGCGATATCGTCCTTGCGGGTGAGCACTTCGGTCGTATCCGTGCGATGATGAACGAATCAGGCAAAACCATTAAAGAGGCAGGCCCTTCAATTCCGGTTGAAATTCTTGGTCTTAATGGCACGCCGAATGCGGGTGATGAATTCTTTGTTGTTGAGTCAGAAAAACAAGCACGTGAAGTGGCAGAATTCCGTAACCAACGCACGCGTGAAGCACGCTTTGCTCGTCAACAGGCTAGCAAGTTAGAAAACTTGTTTGAAACGATGTCTGGCGGCGAAAGTGCTAAGAAAGAACTGAATGTTGTATTGAAATCGGATGTACGTGGTTCGCTTGAGGCGATTCAAGCCTCGCTATTAGAGCTAGGTAATGAAGAAGTGTCGGTAAACATTGTTACCGCTGGCGTAGGTGGTATTACAGAAAGTGATGTTAACCTTGCCTTAACGACAAATGCGATTATTTTCGGCTTTAACGTTCGTGCTGAAACAGCTGCGAAAGAGCTATGTGAGCAAGAAGGTATAGAATTACGCTACTACAGCGTTATCTACGGCCTAATTGACGATGTTAAGCAAGCCTTAACCGGTATGCTATCGCCAGAGTTCCGTGAGCAGATTGTGGGTGTTGCAGAAGTGCGTGATACCTTTAAATCACCGAAGTTTGGTTTGATTGCAGGTTGTATGGTTATTGAGGGTACGGTATACCGTAATAAGCCTATTCGTGTACTGCGCGATAATATTGTTATCTATGAGGGTGAGCTAGAGTCCTTGCGTCGCTTTAAAGATGATACTGCAGAAGTCCGTCATGGTATGGAATGTGGTATCGGCGTGAAGAACTATCTGGATGTTCGTGTTGGCGATAAAATCGAAGTATTCGATCGCTTACAAGTCGAACGTACTTTATAGGGCACAAGATTATGGCAAAGCCCTTTGGTCGTGTGCAGCGAGTGGCAGACTTTCTTCGCAGAGAGTTGTCCTCGCTGATTCAGCAACAATTGCGCGATCCGCGTTTAGGCATGGTCAGCATTACTGATGTCGAAGTCAGTAAAGACTTGGCCCATGCGCGGGTTTTTGTGACAATTTTAGGCTGTGATGATATTGAGCAGGCGCAAGATTCAGTTGACGTACTCAACAACGCTAGCGGTTTTTTACGCAGCGAGATTGCCCGTATGCTAACCATGCGTGTAGCGCCGGCATTAAAATTCATTTTTGATGATAGCGTGCAACGTGGCGTACAAATGTCCTCATTGATTGATCAAGCAATAAAGAGTGATCAGCAGCGTCAGCAAGGCGATACTGAAGACGATGAGACGACGTAAAGGCCGTGCTATTGACGGCATTTTGGTTTTAGATAAACCTATCGGTGCAAGTTCGAATCGAGCCTTGCAGCGTGTTAAGGGGATATTTGAAGCACAAAAAGCCGGCCATACAGGCAATTTAGATCCTTTAGCAACAGGTGTCCTACCGATTTGCTTAGGCGAAGCCACTAAGTTCTCACAGTTCTTGCTCGATGCCGATAAAACCTACCAAGCAACTATCAAGTTAGGCGTGCAAACCACCACCGGCGATGTCGAAGGTGAAGTATTAGAGGTCTGCGACACAGCCCATATCAGGCTTGCTGATGTGGAGGCTATTTTGCCGCAGTTCATTGGCTTGATAGAACAAGTCCCACCTATGTACTCCGCGTTAAAAGTTGACGGTCAGCCATTATACAAATTAGCGCGTCAAGGAATTGAGATAGAACGTAAAGCGCGTGAAATCACTATCTATTCTTTGGTTATTGATGGATTTAGGCCGGGGCTTTCCGCCGAGCTAGATATTACTGTAGCATGCAGTAAGGGCACGTATATACGCACCCTGGGTGAAGATATTGCAAAAGCGTTGGGTGATCTTGGCGGGCATTTAATTCGCTTGCATAGAACAAAAAGCGGTCAATTTTCTTTAGCGCAAAGCATTAGCTTAGAGCAGTTAAATGAACTAAAAGAAAGCGATGGAATAGCTGCGATTGACAGCTTATTAATCGCTGCAGAAGAAGCAGTAAATCACCTGCCGGTGGTAGAAATCAGTCTAAAAGCAGGGTATCATGTGAGGCTTGGTCAAGCAGTGCCCGTCGCCAATACATCTGTTGTGGGTATGGCCAGAATCCGCCAAGAGGATGGCGTTTTTCTTGGTATCGGTGAAGTCGATCAGCAAGGCACATTAGCGCCACGTCGGTTACTTGCCTCTACAAACGAATAGCCTCGCTGTAAATATGCACGGCAAGGCCTTACTTTAACGCATATTAAAAAGGTAGATATCATGGCATTAAGTGCAGAAGACAAAGCAGTCATTGTAAAAGAGTATCAGCAAGCTGAAGGCGATACAGGTTCACCAGAAGTACAGGTAGCTTTACTCACTCACAATATCAACAAGCTGCAAGGTCATTTTGAAAAGAACAAAAAAGATCACCATTCACGTCGTGGTCTTATTCGTATGGTAAACCAGCGTCGTAAGTTGTTGGATTATCTAAAAAGCAAAAATCTAGAGCGTTACTCTAACCTTATTAAAAGTTTAGGCTTACGCCGCTAAGCAGCTTTGTTTTTCGGTATATCAGTCGGCCCATTCAGGGCCGATTTTCAATCTAGATATAAAACGGAAAACAAGACTGATGGAGAATATTAAGTGAATCCAGTAATAAAAAAAGTCAAATACGGTAAACATGAAGTCACCCTTGAAACGGGTCGCATTGCACGTCAAGCAACAGGTGCAGTATTAGCAACGATGGATGATGTCAGTGTTCTTGCAACCGTCGTGGGTAGCAAAACAGCCAAAGAAGGCCAAGATTTTTTCCCTTTATCAGTACACTATCAAGAACGCACCTATGCTGTAGGTAAGATTCCTGGTGGTTTTTTAAAGCGTGAAGGTCGTCCCAGCGAAAAAGAAACCCTAACCTCACGTTTAATCGATCGCCCTATTCGTCCTTTGTTTCCTGATAATTACAGAAATGAAGTACAAGTTGTCATCACAGTTATGTCTGCTAACGACAGCATCGATCCAGACATCATTGCACTAATTGCCACTTCAGCAGCCTTAGCGATTTCAGGTATTCCATTTAATGGACCTGTGGGTGCTGCGCGCGTTGGTTTTAGCGACACTGAAGGTTACTTATTAAACCCAACATACCAAGAGCTAGAAGAATCACGTTTGAACATGGTTGTTGCTGGTACAAAAGATGCGGTGTTGATGGTTGAGTCTGAAGCTCAAGAGTTAACCGAAGATCAAATGCTAGGTGGTGTACTTTATGCCCACCAAGAAATGCAGGCAGTTATCGCAGCAATTGATGAGTTAGTAAAAGATGCAGGCAAACCGCAGTGGGAATTGCCGGTAATTGCTGCTAATCAAGCATTGATTGATGTTATCAGTGAAGCCTATCAAGACGGCATTGGCGCAGCTTATCAAGTGACAGATAAAATGCAGCGCTATGCAAGTTTAGATAGTTTAAAAACTGATGCTGTTGAGAAGTTTGGTGGTGATGATTCTGACTTCTCTGCAAAAGAGATTTTAGACGTTTTCGCAAGCTTAGAGAAGAAAACCGTACGTCAGCGCATTATCAATGGCGAACCACGCATTGATGGTCGTGACACGAAAACCGTTCGCCCGATTCAAATTGAAACTGGTATTGTTCCGAATGTACACGGTTCTGCGATATTTACCCGTGGCGAGACTCAAGCCATTGGTGTTGCAACCTTAGGTTCAACCCGTGATGCACAGATGATTGATGCTTTAGAGGGTCAGTTCAAAGACAACTTCATGTTGCACTATAACTTCCCGCCGTATTCGGTCGGTGAGTGTGGTCGCATGGGTGGCGTTGGTCGCCGTGAGATTGGTCATGGTCGTCTAGCGCGTCGCGGTATTGCCACTACGCTACCAAAAGCAGAAGATTTCCCATACACCATGCGTGTTGTGAGTGAAATTACTGAATCTAACGGTTCAAGCTCTATGGCGTCTGTTTGTGTTGCCTCTTTAGCGTTAATGGATGCCGGTGTGCCAGTAAGTGCACCAGTAGCGGGCATTGCTATGGGTCTAGTTAAAGAAGGCAATGCCTTTGCTATTTTAACCGACATTTTAGGTGATGAAGATCACTTAGGCGATATGGACTTTAAAGTAGCGGGTACCTCAGAAGGTATCACGGCTTTACAAATGGATATTAAAATTGAAGGCATTACCGAGCAAATCATGGAGAGTGCATTGCAACAAGCGCAACAAGCGCGTTTGCACATTCTTGGTGAGATGAACCGCGTATTAGATGCACCTCGTGCAGAAATCGCTGTTAGTGCTCCACGTATCCACAGCATGAAAATTGATGTTGATAAGATTCGTGAAGTTATCGGTAAAGGCGGCGCGACGATCAAAGCGATTACCGAGAAAAGCGGTGCGCAAATTGATATCGATGAAGACGGTACTATCCGTATCTATGCTCCGAATAACGAAGCTTTAGAGCTTGCAGTTAACGACGTTGAAGGCATCATAGCCGAAGTTGAACCAGGCACTGTTTATAACGGTGAGGTTATTCGTATTGTTGATTTCGGTGCTTTTGTTCGTATTTTGCCCGGTAAAGAAGGTCTGTTACATATTTCACAAATCGCTCATGAGCGTGTTGAGAATGTCTCGGACTATCTAAAAGAGGGCCAGATGATCGATGTGAAAGCTTTGGAAGTAGATAATCGTGGTCGTATTAAGCTCAGTCGTAAAGAGTTGTTACCTAAGCCGGAAGCCGAAGCGAGTGATGCTTCAGCCGGTGGAAACGCTCCAACAGGACAAGAGTAAAACAGGGAGGGCGAAAGCCCTCTTTCTTTTTGTGAATCTGAAGTGATAAAGCAATGGTTGGTGCGAAGTACTGGCGGCTGTTTGCTGCAGTTTGGGGAATAGCCGGTATTATCTTGATATTGGCTTCGCCAATGTATCGTTTATTTCAAATCTCATGGCCAGTTATCAATAGCGGCGACTTAGTTTGGTATCATTGGGTACTGTTGCTGTTATCGATAGTTTTTATGGCTTATGCGGAAGGTTATAAAGGTTTTCAACAAAATTTTTCGCCTAGAGTGGCTGCACGTGCACGTTACTTGGGCAATCATGCAGGGCTCATCAATGGCTTATTAGCGCCGCTTTTTTGTATGGGCTATTTTGGCGCCACACGCAGAAGGCAAATAGCATCATTGATACTCACCAGTATGTTAATCGTGCTTATTGTTGCGGTGAGCTTTTTGCCGCAGCCTTGGCGTACGATGATTGATGCTGGTGTGGTGATAGGTTTATTTTGGGGTATTATCTCTGTATTAATCTTCGCATTGAAAGCATTATTACAAAAAGACTTTCCCCATGATGCAGAGCTAGCGGATAAACTTCGTAGCAAAGCAGAGAATAATGGATAAAAAGGTAGGCTTATGAAAAAACAATTTTTTGCTATTCTGGTTTTACTAACGCTGGTGTCATGTTCATCAGAGCCAATGATTAGTGACCTTGATGTGCGCACATCAGAAAATCATAATCAATTAGAGTCGCTCTATCAGCGTATTAACGAGGACTTGGCGGCAAGTAAGTCCAGTAGTGCGGTGGCACAAAATCGCCAGCAATATTTAGCTATTGTAGGGCGTAAAATTGCTGAGCAAAAAGAGCGTGATATTTTAAATCGTCTTCAGCGTGATCTGGATAAACACACAATCAGTGTGCTTGAGGCAGAGCTTGTACAGGTTACTACGATTGAACAATACAATCGTGAAGTGTATTTAGAACTTAGTATGCAGCTACAGCAAACAATTGATAACAAAGAAAAACAAATTCGCGAGAAAGAGTTCCAGTTCGAGCAGTTATCCGATAACCAAGCCGTGGATAAAGTGCAATTGCTAGAGCAGATTAGCGCTATTTATGGCGGTGAAAAAGCCGAGCAAACGCAACAACGTCAAATAGCTTATATTGATGGTTTGTTTGAACAAGCGAACCAAGCGTTTACGAATAAGCGTTATGAAGACGTGAAAGTATTCATTGCTAACTTAAGTGATATCGCGCCCGAGGATGAGCGTTTAGCTTCACTCAATTACCGATTAATAGCAGCTGAATATGAGCAGAAATTTTGGGATGCTTTAAGCAAGGGCAAAACCGATCAAGCCTATGCTACCTACACACAGTTAACCAAGATCCCAGATTATCTAGAAAAAAATCCCGATGTTGTCCCTATTGCTGAAGATATGGCGCGTTATTTTATTGCCGAAGGTAATAAGCAGATGGGCGTTTATGCGATTTCTTCAGCATACCAAGCCTATTCGCGTGCGCGTTTTGTGCAAAACAGCTTGGGCAATAATGCGCAGTACACTGAAGGCGAGCTTAAGTTTGTTGACTACATTGCTCGCAGACTAAGCGGCTATATCGATAAGCAGCAGTGGGTGCCTGCTTATAGCTTCGCAAGCATCTTAGCAGAGCTAAACCCAGCGCATGCGATCATTCAAGAAAGCATTGTTGATATCAACAATGCTTTGCTGCAAGAGGCGGGTTTAAAAGTTGTCGCTTTGGCATTTATGGATGTAGAGCGTGGTAGCAGTCTTGGTGCGCGCATGGTCAATGATATTGAGCAGGCATTAACAGCCGATGGCCAACAGCGTATGCAGATTATCCAAGAGCCTGTGAATAAAACGCAAATTGCTAAAAAGGCCAATGCGGCAAGCTACTATTTCCTCAGTGGTGAAATTCTCGATGCGGTTGTTAGTAGTAAGCAAACGGCAATAGAAGAGACTAAAACCGTAGAGGTGAGTGTTAAGCGTATTGAAAATCCTGACTATATCGCTTGGACGCAATTGAAAAAACGTGAGAAGAAGAACACCCAAGAGCCTGCGGCAACGATAGAAGTACCCGTTGAAGAGCAGCTTACTATCCAGAAGACGCAGCTAGAAAAGCATGCCTTGCTCACCGTAGCATACCGTTTAACATCGGTGAATGGTCAAGTTGTATTCGCTGATGCAATTAAAGAAGAAGTACGTGTTGCAGATGAAAGCATAGCCGGTTTACAGCGCGGTCTTTTTCAGCAGGAAGAAAAGCAGGCGGAGCTTCCTGATAACACCAGCTTACTTGATGATCTATCGAAAACGATTGCGCAACAAGCCGCAAGTAAAATTGCTGCACAGGCAGATACCTTAGAAGGCAATCTTTTGAAGCAAGCTGAGCAAGCCGTGGTCACTGAAAACTTTAATCGCGCCGTCGCTTATTATGCCTACAGCGATGTATTAGCGCATGCACAACAACAGCAATCAAAAAGTGTCGTAGAAAAACTACGCAGCTACGCGATTCGCTGGAAAGATTAATACGCTTGTATCTAGGGGCTTTTAGTGGGTTAATATCCGCTTAAAGCCCCTTTTTTATGGTTGATTATGTCCACGCCCAGTATTACACGTCTTGCCGATTATCGCGCACCTGAATTTCTTATTGAAAAAACCTATCTGAGCTTCGATCTGAATGAAGCGTATACTGATGTCAGTAGTAAGCTCAGCATCGTTAGCAATCCGCAAAGCGGTAAAACTTCAGATTTGTTTTTACATGGTGAACAGTTAGAGCTGTTATCCTTAGCGATTAATGATCAGCCATTAAGCAGCGCAGATTATCAAATCAGCCGCGAAGTTTTAACCATTTATAACGTGCCAGAGCAGTTCGTGTTGCACTGTAAAACGCGCATCTACCCAGATAAAAATACAGCCCTAGAAGGTTTGTATCGTTCAAGTGGTATGTACTGTACACAGTGTGAAGCCGAAGGCTTTAGGAAAATCACTTATTATCTGGATAGGCCAGATGTGATGAGTGAATTTGAAACCGTAATTATCGCTGATGACAATGCATTCTCGGTGATGCTTTCTAATGGTAACTGTTTGTCTGATAGCGTCGTTGATGGCAAACGCATCGTCCATTGGCATGACCCTTTTAAAAAACCCAGTTATTTATTTGCCTTGGTGGCGGGGAATCTAGATTGCCTTGAAGATAGCTTTATCACGCAATCCGGGCGTAATGTGTTATTGCAAATCTATACCGAAGCCAAAGATAGTGATAAGTGCGACTTCGCTATGCAATCCTTAAAAAAAGCCATGCGTTGGGATGAAGAAGTCTACGGTCGTGAGTACGATTTGGATCGCTTTATGATTGTTGCAGTCGATGATTTCAACATGGGTGCAATGGAAAACAAAGGCCTGAATATATTTAATACTTCTTGTGTATTGGCACACCCTAAAAGCACGACGGATGCGGCCTTTCAGCGTGTTGAAAGTGTCGTCGCACATGAGTACTTTCACAACTGGTCAGGCAACCGTGTTACTTGTCGTGATTGGTTTCAGTTAAGCTTAAAAGAAGGCTTAACGGTTTACCGTGATGAAGAGTTCTCAGCGGATATGAATAGCCGCGCGGTTAAGCGCATAGACGGCGCAAGCTTTATGCGCAACGTACAGTTTGTTGAGGATGCAGGGCCTATGGCGCATCCTGTACGACCGGACTCCTACTTAGAAATATCCAACTTTTACACCATGACTATTTATGAGAAGGGTGCAGAAGTGGTACGTATGCTGGCCAATATTTTAGGGCCAGAGAATTATCGTAAAGGCACGGATTTATATTTTGAGCGCTTCGACGGTCAAGCGGTGACTTGTGACGATTTCGTTGCCTGTATGGAAGAAACTTCGGGCAAAGATTTGCATCAATTTCGCCTCTGGTACTCACAAGCGGGTACACCACAATTGCATATCAGCGATAGTTACGATGCTGAGCGCCAGCAGTACCACTTACATGTTCGTCAACATACGCCCGAGACGCCAGGGCAGCCGCTTAAGCAAGCGCTGCATATACCCTTGAAAATAACTTTATATGGTGAGCAGGGCGCCCAAGATTTGATTATTGAGGGTAAAAATTACGGTGAAGAAACGGTTTTAGATATTTGCCGCGAACAACAAACCATTGTCTTTGATAATATCACTGAAAAGCCATCACCCTCGCTGCTGCGTGAGTTCTCAGCACCGGTTAAGGTAGACTATGATTACCAGCTGCAACAGTTACAGCAGCTAATTCTTCTCGATAGTGACGGTTTTTGTCGTTGGGATGCAGTACAAAACTTGATGGGTAGAGTGTTGCATGAAGCAATTGAAGGCGACAGCAAAGAGCCTACCCAAGATGCGCTTATTCAAAGCCTTAAGCGCTTGTTGCAAAACTTCTCTGCTATGGATATGGGTTTGCTAGCCTGCTTACTGGATTTACCCAGCGAGCATTATGTTGCTAGCCGCTATGAGAAAGCCGATCCAGCAGCAATCAGTCAAGCAAGAACACACTTACAGCATCAGTTAGCGCTAGCACTAGAGCCGGAGTTATTGGCTTGTTATCAAGCGTTAGCTGGCGAGGTGGCGGGTTTATCCGCCGAAGCCATGGCGGCGCGCAGTTTACGTAACCGCGCCTTAGGCTATTTAATGTGTATCGATAAAGCAATATATCGAGGTTTGGCTGAGCAACAATTCTTCCATGCCGAGAATATGACGGATCAGTTCGCGGCATTAAAAGCGATGGTTCATGCAGAGCATGCGCATATAGAGGCGCAACACGCTTTGCAGGCGTTTTACCAACAATGGCAGAATGATGCCTTGGTGGTTAATATGTGGCTGCAAGTGCAAGCGACTAAGCCTTGGGGAGATGTTTTGCGAGATGTACGCGCGCTGCTTGAGCATCCTGCTTTTGATAAGCGTAATCCAAACAAATTGCGCGCTGTGATAGCGGCATTTGCGAATCAAAACTTCTCACAGTTCCATCAGCTCAGTGGAGAGGCTTATCAATTCTTAGCCGAACAAATAGCGGATATTGACCAGCGTAATCCGCAAATAGCGGCTCGCCTTCTGACGCCGCTAACGCATTGGCATCAATTTATTGCCCCTTATGGGCAGTTGATGAAAGCGGCTTTAGATTCACTATCGCAGCATGAATTAAGTAAGGATGTTTATGAAGTGCTTAGCAAGAGCTTGGTAGAAAGCTAGGGGTTGTGATGACATTAACGACGGGGATTCGCCTTTTACTACTGTTGACTGTTTTTGCGAGTGTAGCAGCTGCGGCAAGTAGTAAAAATCAAACTATTTACCGTTGTAAGGGTAAGGCAGGGCAGTTGCTTTTTCAGCAGCACCCTTGCAGCGAAAATCAAATTAGTAGTAAATCACCGGCTTATCAGTTGTGGCGTGATCTGCGTGTGCAATCTTCACAAGCGCAAAGTATTCTTGCTGGGCTAGGTGCAGATGTAGAGTCGATTAAGAGCTGTCAAAGGGGAATGAAGGCGCATCAACAGGCGTTAGTAGCTATTCGGCCACGTATTAGTGCGATGGCAAAAGATTATGAAGAACTGCTAATGGCCGCCAACTTATTGCAAGCCTGTGGTGAATGCCGCACCTCGGCTATGTCGAATTGCATCTTAGCTGACCAAGAGCTTCAGAAGACCATGTCTAAGCTCATGGAATATTGATATGAATCATTAGAATGTTAGTATGGTTTTGCGTATAATCTGGCTAATTTTTTATCCATTAGGGGACGACAATGAGCGAATTTAAGAAGTATGAGTGCGTTATTTGTGGCTTTATTTATGATGAAGCTTTGGGTCTGCCGGACTTAGGCATTCCAGCGGGGACTAAGTGGGAAGATGTGCCTGAAGACTTCTTCTGCCCTGATTGCGATAATAGTAAGTACGATTTTGATTTGTTAGACGAATAAAACGTAAGTTTTTGAAACTAGCAGGCATAAAAAAACCACCGCGAGGTGGTTTTTTTATGCCTTGAGATAAGCGCTTAACGCTTATCTACCGGTACAAAGTCACGCTTTGTATAGCCTGTATACAGCTGACGTGGACGACCAATGCGATAGTCATTGCTGATTAGCTCATTCCAATGCGAGATCCAACCGACGGTTCTACCAACAGCAAAGATACAGGTGAACATTGAAGTGGGAATACCTAAAGCCTTTAAGATAATGCCGGAGTAGAAGTCGACATTCGGGTAAAGCTTCTTATCAATGAAGTAAGGATCAGATAGAGCAATTTCTTCTAAACGCTTAGCAATTTTGAGCAGTGGATCATTTTCAATGCCAAGCTCAGCGAGAACTTCATCGGCTGTTTCTTTCATAACTTGTGCGCGAGGGTCAAAGTTTTTATAAACACGGTGACCAAAGCCCATCAGGCGGAAAGCATCGTCTTTATCTTTTGCGCGAGCAACAAATTCATCAATACGTGATTCATCACCAATCTCTTCTAACATAGTTAGAACCGCTTCGTTAGCACCACCGTGGGACGGTCCCCAAAGAGCTGCAATACCGGAAGCGATACAAGCGAATGGGTTAGCACCGGTAGAGCCGGTTAAGCGTACAGTAGATGTCGATGCGTTTTGTTCGTGATCCGCGTGCAGAATAAATATTTTATCCATAGCACGTGCTAGCACAGGGTTGATATTGGTTGGCTCGCAAGGCGTATCAAACATCATGTGTAAGAAATTGGCCGAATAGTCTAAAGAGTTGTCAGGGTAGATAAACGGCTGGCCAATGGAGTGCTTGTAACTCATTGCCGCGATGGTTGGCATTTTTGCAATTAAGCGAAAAGCAGCAACTTCACGGTGTCTCTCATCGGTAATATCTAAAGAGTCATGATAAAACGCTGATAATGCACCAACAACACCACACATAATGGCCATTGGGTGAGCATCGCGACGGAAGCCTTTATAAAGATAGTTGATTTGGTCGTGCAACATGGTGTGGTTGCGGATGGTGTCGTCGAATTTTTTCTTTTGTGCTGCGGTAGGTAGTTCACCGTACAGCAGTAAATAGCAGGTTTCTAAATAATCGGCTTGCTCGGCTAGTTGATCGATAGGGTAGCCACGGTGTAATAAAATGCCTTCGTTACCATCTATATAGGTAATCTTAGATTCACAGGAGGCTGTAGCCATAAAACCAGGGTCATAAGTAAATACGCCATTGCCGGTTAGAGGACGTACATCAATTACATCAGGACCAACAGTCCCTTCATACACTGGTAATTCAATCGGTGCCTTACCAGGAATATTTAACGTTGCTTTTTTGTCTGTCATTGCAAACTCCTGCGCTGTATATTCTTAACGTTTTTTATAATCAATTTGATCGGTATAACGAATGCCATCGATAGTGCTAAAGATGATTTGGCTTGCTGAAAATGATAAGTCCTTAGGCGAGAGCCAACGAAGGAATACTAACAAGTCTTAAGGGCAAACACTATAGAGACAATTGCTTGATTGTCAATTAACAAGACAGTAAAAACCTGCACAAATATAGGCGTATTAAGCTGCTACAGTGACTTGGCTGGCTGCGAGTCAGGCAGCGCATATACAGTAAAATATGCTTGCCACACGGCGTATTGTTTCCTTAGAGGCGAGAATACTTATCGCTTTGCGTTTGAACTTGTTAATCAATGCGCCTATAATTATGCGCTGTTCCAACTAGGTAATCTATCTGGGTTACCTCTATTCTTGCCCGTAAGGCCTAATCAACAAGAAGAGTACGGTAGTGAAAGACAATAGACCTGTAAACCTCGATATCCATACGATTTGGATGCCGATATCGGCAATCACCTCCATCCTTCATCGTATTTCTGGCATTGCTATATTTTTTGGCGTTGCCGTTTTGCTCTATCTGCTAGATGGCAGTCTGAGTTCTGCTGAGAGCTTTGAAAAGACACAATTAGCCTTACAGGCACCGCTTTTAAAAGTGGTCGTTTGGTTAGTGTTATGTGGCTTTATCTATCATACATGTGCTGGCATAAGGCATTTGATTATGGATATGGGCCTTGGTATGAGCCAATTGGCGGGTAGTCGCTCTGCAACTGTAGCGATTATCGCATCGGTTATTTTAATGATCTTAGCAGGAGTTTGGCTATGGTAACTCAATCAACAAATCTAGGCCGTAGCGGTACATTTGATTTTCTCTATCAGCGATTTTCAGCGATTGTTTTGCTGGTGTATTTAGTCTTAGTTGCTGGTTTTATTATCTGCAATCCAGGCATGAGCTTTGAAACTTGGCAGGCATTTTTTGAGCCTACATGGATGCGTATTTTTTCTAGCCTAACATTATTGTCGATAGTCGTTCATGCATGGACAGGCTTGTGGTCAGTGACAACGGACTACCTGACAGCACGTGTACTAGGCAGCAAGGCTATGGCAGTGCGTTTAACCGCTCAAGCTGGCTATTCGCTGATTCTTTTTTATTACCTCGTTTGGGGTT
>Ga0209075_1001944_pt1 | contig 18833 bp, 20 predicted proteins | sample Stecom2011_FD_187523 | JGI IMG/M metagenome (GOLD analysis project Ga0209075, IMG submission 187523) | Agricultural soil microbial communities from Utah to study Nitrogen management - Steer compost 2011 (SPAdes) (version 2) | ecosystem: Environmental > Terrestrial > Soil > Agricultural land...
TACGGCTGCGTGACGGCGTCTGATGAGTCTGCTGCAGAGCCATGTTGCGCTGACCAACACACTGCGTCTGCCGGCGCAGGCGCAGTGGTATGCGGCTTTCGATGACATCGCTCAGCTACCTGCTTTGCTTGCTGAAGCGGCCAAGCATCAGGCCGCAATCACCGTGCTGGGCGAGGGTAGCAATGTTGTGCTGCAGAGGGACGTACCCGGTTTGGTGTTGCAGCCGAAAATGCGTGGTATGGAAATCATTCAGTGGCAGGGCAGTCGCGCCCTGGTTGAGTGTCAGGCCGGTGAAAGCTGGGATGCGCTGGTGCAGTGGACGCTAGAGCAGGGTCTGGCTGGGCTGGAAAACCTCTCATTAATTCCTGGCAGCGTAGGCGCTGCACCGTTTCAAAATATTGGTGCTTATGGTGTCGAGCTGGCGGACCGTTTTGATTCATTAACGGCCTGTTCTTTGCAGGACGGTCAGGCGCGTCAATTCTCCTTAGAGGAATGCCAGTTTTCTTATCGCGATAGTTTTTTTAAAACAATCGAGCCAGGTCGCTGGCTGATTAGCTCAGTGCGTTTATGGCTTGATCGTGAGCAAGCACCGGTGCTCGGCTATGCAGATCTTGCCAGTCGCTATCAAGCACTACCGCAGGCGCAACGTAATGCTGCCGGGCTGCGACAAATAGTGTGTGATCTACGTCGAAGTAAGCTGCCTGACCCCGCAGTGTTAGCCAATGCGGGCAGTTTTTTTAAAAACCCTCAAGTAAGTGCAGAGCATTACCACACACTGCAACAACGCTATCCAGAACTGGTGGCTTATCCGCAAGCATCGGGGCTGTACAAGTTGGCCGCCGGCTGGCTGATCGAGCGGGCAGGGTGGAAAGGTAAGCGCTTGGCGGATGTCGGCATGCATGCGCAGCAAGCCTTGGTGCTGGTCAACTACGGCGCAGCCAGCGGTGCGGATGTCTTGGCATTAGCGGCCCAGGTGCGTGCGTCTGTGGCCGCTATGTTTGCTGTGGAGCTCGAGCAGGAACCGATTGTCCTACCCCGGGGTTAATTAAAGCCAGCCTGTTAAGACCAGCTGCTACGTGCGCGTGCAGAGCGTGAACGCATCAGCCAACCGACTAACCAGCCGCCGATTAAAATTGATGCACCGACTAGCCACATGGAAGACGTTTTGTCGCTACGTAGCAGGGTGTTTTCAGCGCTAACACCGTTTAGCTCGGTGCGTAACTTGCTCAGCTGTTCGTTTAACTCGCGGTTCGCCTGATCCAGTCGAATCGGGTCCGCAGCAATATCTTCAAGCTTGTTCAGCCGATCACTTTGCGTGCCAAGGTCGCCACTTAAGCGTTTGTTTTCGGCACTCAGTTGATCGCGCTCGGCGGTTAGGCTGGTGATTTGCTGGCGCGCTTCGGCTAACTGCTGGGTGACTTTTTGATGCTGTGCTTGCAACTGGTCAAGGCGAATCATAGCGGGAGCAGAGCGCACCACATACTGTGAGTTGATGTAGCCTTCAATATCGCCAAAGCGCACCTGCGCCCACTCAGAACCTTCTTCCATTGCAATGATTTCTAGGCGCGTACCGGATTTTAAACCGCGATGAACAATCCGAAACTGACTGCCTGCGCCTGAGCGCATGGGCACATACAACGTGTCGCTGATCCAACCAGGAGCGGCCAAAGCAGGGGTGGTAGAGAGGGTCAGTAGTGGGGTGAGCAGCAGAGCAAGTACTGGGACTAAGCTTAGGCGCATGAATAACGCTCCTTAAAATTTAATTGCGCGGAGTGTGAGAGATTTAGTTAAAAAAAAGTGTGCGCCACGTCAAAGCACGGGCGGCTTCTTTCTTTATTAACCATAACTTCATCGCGTATTGGGTCAGCAGGGCTTGGTTAAAATACCCGTTTAAACGGTTTTACTGTGACCTGGGCATAGACGCCGGCGGCCAGATAAGGATCCGCCTCAGCCCACTGCTGAGCCGCTTGCAGTGATTCGAACTCGGCCACGACCAGCGAGCCGGTAAAGCCGGCGCTGGCATCGTCACCGTCTGCTGCTGGATGTGGACCGGCTAAAGTGAGGCGGTTGTTATCGCGCAGCGCTTCAAGGCGGGCTAAGTGATCGGCGCGGGCTGCCAGTCTTTTCTCTAGGGTGCCGGGGTGGTCGACACTGATGATCGCGTACAACATATTAATTCACTTCCTTTTTGGTCTCTTTAGAATCGCTTTTTTCTTTGCCTTTTTGGGCAAGGGTTTCTTCAAAAAGCTGAGCGCGTTGCTCTGGCGACATGCAGCGATACAGATAAAACAGCACGCCGCCATAAAAGAAAATACTCAAGATAGAAAAACCAATGGCTTTGAACAGCACCCAAAAGTCAGTGCTGAAGCTGAAGGCGATATACAGATTGAGCACGCCGACAAACAGGAAATAGCCGATAAAGAGCAGATTGAGAATGCGCCACTGCAGTGCCTGCAAGGGAATGAGGTGGCCAAGTCCACGGATCATTAGCGCTTCCAGTAGCCGCTGTAGTAGGTTGCGGCGCAAAAAGTGGCCACCGAGCAACACGCTGGCAAAGAGAAAGTTGAGAATGGATGGGCGCCACTTAATAAAGGTGTCGTCGCGCAGGAGCAGGGTCATGCCACCAAAGATGGCGGTCATGATAAACACCACCCAGTGCATTTTTTCTATTTTTCGCCACATTAGCCAGCTGACACTGACCTGAATAAGGCAGCCGATCAAAATGGCCCAGGTGGCGATATAGATGTCGCGGCCGCTGATGACATAGGCGCCAAAAAAAGCGATCACTGGCAGGAAATCAAGAAGCTGCTTCATGGTTAAGCTCGGAGCATAGGAGCGGCGATGGTACCCCTTCCCTCGGTATTGGCAAAACGTTGAATGCTGCCAGCCGTGCCACAAGTTCGCTGCAGTGATGGGATCAGGCTAGAATGAGCCCCTGCTTTTTTGCTATTTCCACGGAGTTTTGTGAGCGACAGTTGTTTTGATTTTCACTGCCATAGCTTAGCGTCTGATGGCGCTTTGACGCCCACGGAGCTAGTGCAGCGGGCGGCAGAGGCCGGTGTGCAGTTGCTGGCTCTGACAGACCACGACACCTTGGCAGGCTTGGCGGAGGCGGAGCAAGCGGCGCAGGCCGTGGGTATTCGCTTGGTGCCAGGCATCGAGCTGTCGGTGGGCTGGGGTAGCCGTGAGCTGCATGTGCTGGGCCTGGGCTTTGATCGTCAGCACGAGGCCATGCTCGCTTTGGTGCAGACCCAGCAGCAGGCACGCACCGTGCGGGCCGAGCGTATTGGCGCCCGACTGGATAAAGCCGCTGGCTTGGCCAACAGCTACCAGCGCGCCGTCAGTCTCTCGGGCCAAGAGGCGCCGGGCCGCCCTTGGTTTGCCAAGATGTTGCTGCAGGCCGGTAAGGTGCGTGATGAGCAACATGCCTTTAATCGCTTCTTGAAGCAGGGTCAGTCGTGCTTTGTGCCGACGCCTTGGGTGTCGCTGGAGCAGGCGGTGGTGGTTATCCGTCGCGCCGGTGGCGTGGCAGTGCTTGCCCATCCGACCCGCTATAACTTTACCCGACGTAAGCTGCGCGCCTGTCTGACGGACTTTGTGGCCGTTGGCGGGGGTGGGCTAGAAGTGCTCACCCCAGGACTCAACCCGCAGCAACAGGCGCTGCTGGCCGAGTGCCTGCATGATTTTGCCTTGCATGCTTCGGGTGGCTCGGATTTTCATACCCCCAAACAAACTTGGCTGGAACTGGGTCGATTACCACCGGTGCCCACTGACATGCCACTGGTACACAGCTTAATCGGCGCTTAGAATCCCTTTGCTATGACACAAACTCTTTATATACATCCCGATAATCCGCAGCAGCGCTTGATTCGCCAAGCGGCTGACATCATTCGTCAGGGTGGGCTAGTGGCCTATCCGACCGATACCACCTATGCGCTTGGCTGTGGCATCGGCGAAAAGGCGGCTTTGGAGCGCCTGATTAAGCTGCGCCGCCTTAGTGATAAGCATCAGTTTTCCATTTTGTGTGCGGATTTATCCGAGATCGCCACCTATGCCAAGGTGCGCAACACTGATTATCGGCTGATTAAAGCCCATACCCCTGGCGCTTATACCTTTATTTTGCAGGGTACCAGTGAGGTGCCACGCCGTTTGATGCACGAGAAAAAGCGCACCATTGGTATCCGCGTGCCGGATAACGCCATTTGCCAAGCACTGCTGATCGAGCTGGGCGCGCCACTGATGACCTCAACGTTATTGTTACCAGGGGACGAGTTTCCGCTGAGTGATCCGATTGATATTGAGAGCAGTATCGGTAATCAGGTGGATTTGATTATCGATGGTGGCTTTGGCGGCCTTGAGGAAACCACCGTGGTATCGCTGGTCGAGGACAGTGGCCCGGTCATTGTGCGTGCCGGTGCAGGCCCGACTGAGCGTATTTTTTGAGCTGTAACAAGGCCGTGTTCTGCGTCCTGCAACCCGCTATAATCGCCCCTTTCACAGAGATCCTTCGGAGTCCGTCTTGAGTTCAGTGGTGTCATCCCAGCGAGTCCTGTCCGGTATGCGGCCCACCGGCCGGTTACATCTTGGTCACTACCATGGTGTATTGAAGAACTGGCTAAAGCTGCAGCATGAATATGAGTGCTTCTTTTTCGTGGCAGACTGGCACGCCCTGACCACCGAGTACGAGAGCCCGCAAAGCATTGAAGAGTCGGTGTGGGAAATGGTCATCGACTGGCTGGCAGTGGGGGTCAACCCCGGCTCGGCGACCTTGTTTATCCAGTCGAAAGTGCCTGAGCACGCTGAGCTGCATTTGTTGCTGTCGATGATGACGCCGCTGAGCTGGTTGGAGCGGGTGCCGACCTACAAAGACCAGCAGGAAAAGCTGAAAGAAAAAGACCTCGCCACCTACGGCTTTCTTGGCTATCCGCTGCTGCAGTCCGCTGATATTTTGATGTACCGCGCCGGCCAAGTGCCGGTGGGGGCAGACCAAGTGGCGCACGTGGAAATTACCCGCGAAGTGGCGCGTCGCTTTAACCACCTGTATGGCCGTGAACCTGGCTTTGAAGAGGCGGTTGAAGCTGCTATTCGCAAGATGGGTAAGAAGCAGGCCAAGCTGTATAACGAGAGCCGTCGTAAGTATCAGCAGGACGGCGACGAGAATGCGTTGGCCTTAGCGCAAGCCTTGGTTAACGACCAAAGCAACATTACCTTGGGCGACAAAGAACGCTTGCTCGGCTATTTAGAGGGCGGTGGTAAAATCATTCTGCCGGAGCCGCAGGCATTGCTGACGCCGGCGTCGAAAATGCCGGGTCTGGACGGTCAGAAAATGTCCAAGTCCTATGGCAACTACATCAGTCTGCGCGAAGAGCCGGCAGTGATTGATGAAAAAATTCGCAAGATGCCGACGGATCCCGCACGTGTGCGCCGCACCGACCCGGGTGATCCGGATAAATGCCCGGTTTGGCAGATGCACGAGGTGTATTCCTCCGAAGAAGTGAAACAATGGGTGCAAGTAGGCTGTCGTAGCGCCAGCATCGGGTGTTTGGAGTGTAAAAGGCCGGTTATTGAGGCAGTGCAAGCCGAGGTGGAGCCAATCCGTAAGCGTGCTGAAGAGTTCAGTAACGACCGGGACTTGGTCCGCAGCATTATTGCCGATGGTTGTGAAGAGGCTCGTGAAGCGGCACGTGACACCTTGGATGAAGTGCGTCAGGTCATGGGCCTGAAGTATCGCTCCTAATCTGTCACCTTACCGTGCGTGAGCACCGTGAATGAGGAACTGCAATGAGCGGACCGGACGTCGCTGAAGATACCATCGAAGAACTGGAGCAGCAGGTGGAACGACTGGCCGCTGCCCAAGAGCTGTTGGCCGAACTAAAACCGAAACAAAGCGAAATGCCGTTTGGTTTAGTCTATGGCAAAGCCATCACCAAACTCCCTGATGACCTGTATATCCCGCCGGATGCGCTTGAAGTGTTCCTTGAAGCGTTTGAAGGGCCGTTGGATTTATTGCTCTATCTGATTAAGCGGCAAAACTTGGATATCTTGGATATTCCGGTGGCCCAGATCACCGTTCAGTACATGCAGTATGTTGAGCTGATGAAGTCGCTCAACTTTGAGCTGGCGGCAGAGTATTTGGTCATGGCAGCGATGCTGGGTGAGATCAAGTCACGCATGTTGTTGCCCCGTCCGAAGGCGGAAGAGGATGACGATGACAATGATCCTCGCGCAGAACTAATCCGTCGCCTGCAAGAATATGAACGCTTCAAAAAAGCGGCCGAAGATATTGATGCACTGCCACGGATGGAGCGCGACACTTGGGAAGTGAAGGCGAAACGCCCTGATTTTACCCGTGATCGTGCCGAGCCCGATGTGGATTTAAAAGAGATGCTACTGGCGCTGAAGGATGTCATGCACCGCGCCGACATGTTTGAGAGCCATCATGTGTCGCGTGAAAAACTGTCTACCCGTGAGCGCATGTCGGATGTGCTAGATCGCTTGCGTGGCGGTGAGTTTGTGCCGTTCTTTACCTTGTTCCGTGCCGAAGAAGGGCGCGCCGGGGTGGTGGTGACTTTTATCGCCATTCTCGAACTGATCAAGAGCTCGCTAGTGGAAATTATTCAAAGCGAACCCTTAGCGCCGCTCCATCTGAAAGCTCGCACCGTGTTGCTGGAAGATGAGGACCGACAGCCTTTTGAAGTGAGTGCCGCCAATGACTGAAGAGATAAAAGACGACATGAACGCTAAGACGGAACAGCCGCTGGATTCAGCTGAGCAGACGCAGTCAGAGCAAGAACAAGCGTCGGCTGAGCAAGAGGCCAGCACGCCTGAGCATGACGAGCCTCGCGTAGAAGACAGTCGCGCTGCGGCTGAAGGCGATGATGAAAGCGATGGTGAGGCGAGGGTGGCAGCTCACATCGATTCAGTGCTAATGGCTCAGGTATTAGAAGCCGCCATATTGGCCGCTGATGGTCCGCTTGACCGTGACATGATGTTGTCACTGTTTGATGAAGAAGAGCGGCCAGATAAAGACAGCCTGAATATCGTCTTGAAAGAACTTGCCGAGAGCTATCAGAACCGTGGTATTGAGCTGAAAGAAGTGGCGTCTGGCTTTCGCTTTCAAGTACGTCGTGAGATGGGTCCTTGGGTAAGCCGCCTGTGGCAGGAAAAGTCGCCTCGTTATAGCCGTGCCATTTTGGAAACGCTGGCACTGATCGCCTATCGTCAGCCGATTACTCGCGGTGAGATTGAAGAAATTCGCGGCGTCGCGGTGAACACACAGATTGTTAAAACCCTGCTAGAGCGTAATTGGGTACGCATTGTTGGTCATCGTGATGTGCCAGGCCGGCCGGCAATGTTTGCCACCACTCGCCAATTTCTTGATTACTTTAATATGCAAAGTCTGCAAGAAATGCCATCGCTGGCAGAAATTCGCGACTTAGACAAAATTAATGAAGAGCTACAACTGGAAGAAGCTTTGCTGATGCCACGTGGCGAAGAAGGGGATGAAAGCAGTGATGGGGCCACTGATGGTTCTGGCCGTCAGGTCACCATCATGGAAGCAATAAATAATGAACCGGAAATTGATGAGTCCACCTTGATGAGTTTGGAGCAAGTGGATTCTGTGCTGCAGAGTTTTGAAACAGAGTTTCGCCGCAAGCCAGGACAGGCTGAAGAGCAAGAAGAGACGATTGCAGCTGAACAAAACGCCACTGTTGATGATGATGCTGAGACTGAGTTGGCAGTAGATGCCGAACAGGACAGTCAACAGGATGAGCTGCAGTCGCAGCGCGACGATACTACTGGGAATGAATTTAAACATGAGTGAGAAACTGCAAAAAGTATTGGCCCGTGGTGGTCTCGGTTCCCGGCGTGAGTTAGAAACTTGGATTGAGTCTGGTCGAGTATCTGTTAATGGCAAGGTTGCCACGTTAGGTGATCGAGTTAAAACTGAGGATATCATTCGCGTGGACGGACATATTATTAAAACCAAGGCACCAGAAGAAATCGTTGGCCGCGTCATTGCTTATCACAAGCCGGTGGGCGAGGTGTGCTCACGCAACGATCCAGAAGGGCGGCCAACAGTGTTTGATAACCTGCCACGTTTAACGGGCCAACGCTGGGTACAAGTAGGGCGCTTGGATATCAATACTTCAGGTTTGCTGTTGTTTACCACTGACGGTGAGCTGGCCCATCGTTTGATGCATCCCTCCAATGGCTTTGTTCGCGAGTACGCGGTGCGTGCCCGTGGCGAAATGACCAAAGAAAAGCGTAATGCTTTGCTGGACGGTGTGATGCTCGAAGATGGCCTGTCTAAGTTCGATAGTGTGGTCGATGGCGGTGGTGCGGATGATGCCGCGAACCACTGGTATAAAGTCACCCTGACTGGTGGTAAATATCGCGAAGTACGCCGCCTGTTTGAGTCGCAAGAAATGGAAGTGGCGCGCCTGATCCGTATTCGTTTTGGTGACATCGGCTTACCACCCCAGCTTAAAAGCGGTCGCTGGATGGACTTACCTCCAGAGCAAATTGCCCAGCTGGCTGGCAAGGTTGATCTAAAGGGCAAGCAGTACACTGGGCTTTATGGTCGCGCCCGTTTGCGTGGTCAGCGCGCAGACAAAAAGCCGCCGTCAAAGGCACGCCGCAATCCTTATCGTCGCGACTGATGTTGACGTTACCTTGATGGCTAACAAGCTACCTTTTTTGCGGAGAGTGAGTTGCAACGAGTACGAGTAAAAATTTGTGGTATCTCGCGGGTTGCAGACATGCAGGCGGCAGCGCGCTTAGGCGCGGATGCAATTGGGTTGGTTTTTTATCCACCGAGCCCGCGCTTTGTTAACGTCAGTCAGGCCGCCACTATCTGTGCAGCAACGCCTGCTTTTGTTTCTACCGTAGGGCTATTTGTTAATCCAACCTATGAGCAAGTCTGTGCGGTATTGGAGCAGGTGCCGTTGGACATCTTGCAGTTTCATGGCGATGAGACAGCAGAGTTTTGTCGGCGCTTTAACCGGCCCTATATGAAAGCACTGCGCATGGCGGATGACTTAGATGTGGCCGCTGTGGCAGCGCAATACGACGATGCCTGTGGCTTGCTGCTTGATAGCCATGTAGCCGGTGTGCCCGGTGGTACCGGTAAAACATTTGATTGGCATCGCATTCCAAAACAGCTCAGTCAGCCATTGGTTTTGGCTGGCGGTCTTGATGCCAGCAACATTAGTGACGCTATTCGCATTACTCGCCCGTGGGCGGTGGATGTGAGTGGTGGCGTAGAACAGATCGATACCGATGGCCGTCGTCATCCGGGTATCAAGTCCGAGGCCGCGATGGCCGCTTTTATCGAAGGAGTTAACCGTGTCTGAGAAGATCGACTTTACCGCTTTTCCTGATGCCCGTGGTCACTTTGGGCGCTATGGTGGTCGCTTCGTTTCTGAAACCTTGATGGCGGCGCTGGAAGATCTCGAGGCGCTGTATGAGCGTTTAAAAGATGACGCTCAGTTCCAAGCTGACTTTGCTTACGACTTGGCCCATTACGTTGGCCGGCCGTCACCGCTGTACTTCGCTGAGCGTTTGACGCGGCAGATTGGTGGCGGACAAATTTGGCTAAAGCGCGAAGATCTTAATCACACTGGCGCGCACAAAATTAACAACACTGTGGGTCAGGCCTTGCTGGCCAAGCATATTGGTAAGCGTCGCGTGATTGCTGAAACCGGTGCGGGCCAACACGGTGTAGCTACCGCCACAGTGGCGGCGCGGCTAGGTTTGGAGTGCCAGATCTATATGGGTGCGGATGACGTTGAGCGGCAAAAGCTGAACGTCTACCGGATGAAGCTGCTGGGCGCTGAAGTGATTCCAGTCACCTCTGGCTCGCGTACTTTGAAAGATGCCCTTAACGAAGCGATGCGTGATTGGGTCACCAATGTGGACGACACCTTCTACATCATTGGGACCGTGGCCGGACCACATCCGTATCCACTGTTGGTGCGCGACTTCCAAAGTGTGATCGGCCACGAAGCCCGTGAGCAAAGTTTGCGTCAGAGTGACCGCTTGCCGGATGCCTTGGTGGCTTGTGTCGGTGGTGGCTCTAACGCTATTGGGTTGTTCCACCCGTTTTTGGATGATGAGTCAGTCTCCATGTATGGCGTTGAAGCCACAGGTAAGGGTTTGGAAACCGGCTTGCACTCTGCACCATTGGCAGCAGGGCGCCCTGGTGTATTGCACGGCAACCGCACCTATTTAATGGAAAACGAAGACGGCCAAATTATTCATACTCACTCAATTTCCGCCGGCCTTGATTATCCTGGTGTGGGCCCTGAGCACGCTTGGTTAAAAGACATTGGTCGAGTGAATTATGTTGGCGCTACGGATGAAGAAGCACTGAATGCATTCCATACGCTCACTCGGGTAGAGGGTATTATGCCGGCACTGGAGTCTTCTCATGCGGTGGCTTATGCGATGAAGTTGGCTGCCACCATGACGCCAGAGCAAAGCATCATCGTTAATCTGTCTGGCCGTGGTGATAAAGATATTTTCACCGTTGCGGCGCTCGACAACATTACTTTTTAAGGGTGGGGCAGAGATGAACCGAACAACGAAACGTTTTGCCGATCTGGCCGCCAGTGGTCGCAAGGCGCTGATTCCTTTTTTTACCGCCGGTGACCCAACGCCAGAAATGACCCTGCCGCTAATGCACGCCATGGTCAAAGCCGGTGCGGACATTATTGAAGTGGGCATGCCGTTTTCTGATCCGATGGCAGATGGTCCAGTGATTCAGCTGGCCTGCGAGCGTTCACTGGCAGCGGGCACCTCAGTACGTTCAATTCTCAAGAGTGTCGCGCAGTTCCGTGAGACTGATAACGACACCCCGGTAGTGCTGATGGGCTACTTAAATCCAGTAGAGGCGATGGGCTACGAGGCATTTGCACAAAACTGTGCCGAGGCCGGAGTGGATGGCGTGCTGCTGGTGGATCTACCGCCAGAGGAAGCGCTGGAAGTGGGCCCGATTTTTCGTGACCGCGATATTGATCTGATCTTTTTGGTGGCGCCGACCACCACGGAAGCTCGGATGGAGCTGATTAATCGTGCTGCCAGCGGCTACCTGTATTACGTTTCTTTGAAGGGCGTAACGGGCTCAGCCAGCTTGGATCCAGTGGCAGTAGCCAAGCGCGTCGAAACAATTCGCAAACACACTAAATTGCCCATTGGGGTGGGCTTTGGTATCAAGGACGCTGAATCTGCCCGACTGGTAGCTCAAGTGGCTGATGGCGTCGTGGTGGGGAGTGCGCTGGTGCAGCAAATTGCTGATAACGCGGCTACCCCAGAGCTGATACCAGAAAAAGTCGCCGCCGTGCTGCGAGCGATGCGTCAGGCCATGGACAGCAACAAAGGCTAAATCCGACTGAAGCAACAGCACCCTAATACGGAGCAAGGCAACATGAGTGGTGGTAACTGGCTAGAGAAAATCATGCCGTCGGTGCGCAAGCCGAGTAAGGATAATCGCCGCACTAACGTGCCGGAAGGATTGTGGCGAAAATGTCCGCGTTGCGAAAATGTTATTTACCAGCCTGAGCTGGAGCGCAACTTGGATGTTTGCCCGAAGTGTGAACATCATATGCGTATTGATGCGCGTACCCGCTTGGCGATGTTTTTGGATGACGGCGAGCAAAGTGAAATTGGGGCTGACCTTGAGCCAGTGGATCGGCTTAAGTTTAGGGATTCAAAAAAATATAAAGATCGACTGATTGCGGCGCAAAAAGAGACTGGCGAAAAAGATGCGCTAATTTCTTTGCGTGGCCATGTTAATGGTCTGCCCGTGGTAGCCGCTGCCTTTGAGTTCCGCTTTATGGGCGGCTCCATGGGTTCAGTCGTTGGTGAGCGTTTTTTACGTTCCGTTGATGTCTGCTTAGAGCACCGCTTACCGTTTGTGTGTTTCTCTGCCAGTGGCGGCGCGCGCATGCAAGAAGCGTTGTTCTCACTGATGCAAATGGCACGCACCAGCGCGGCATTACAGCGTATGCGTGATGCCGGCTTGCCTTATATTTCGGTGTTAACTGATCCGGTTTATGGTGGTGTCTCGGCATCCTTGGCTATGCTTGGCGATATTAATGTGGCCGAGCCTGGTGCACTGATCGGTTTTGCGGGGCCGCGCGTTATTGAGCAAACAGTGCGACAGAAGTTGCCAGAAGGATTTCAACGTAGTGAGTTCTTGCTGGATCATGGTGCTATCGACATGATTGTTCATCGCCGTGATATGAAAGACACACTGCACCGTTTGCTGGCCAACTTAACCCACGCACCACTTGCATCACAGCCCGTTGCCTGAATGAATCTAGATGATTGGCAGGCGCGTATTGAGCGCCTGCATCCAGAAGAAATTGAGTTGGGTTTGGGGCGCATCCGCACCGTGGCGGAGCGCCTAGAAGTACTGCATTTTCCTTGTCCGATCGTCACTGTTGCCGGCACCAATGGTAAAGGCTCCACGGTGACGCTGATGGAACGTTTGGCGCGCGCCGCTGGCCGGCGCACGGCACTTTATACCTCTCCCCATATTCAGCGTTTTAATGAGCGCGTTCGCCTTGATGGCGAGCCGGTCAGTGATGCCTTGTTGTGTCAGGCGTTTGAGCGTGTCGAAGCAGCCCGAGGTGAAGTGGCGCTAACGTATTTTGAGTTCACCACCTTGGCAGCGCTGTGCGTATTTCAACAAACACCGATTGAGGTACTGATCCTTGAGGTCGGTCTGGGTGGTCGTTTGGATGCGGTCAATGTGATTGATGCGGATGTGGCGGTGGTGACCTCGATAGGCCTTGATCATCAAGACTGGCTGGGGGATGACCGTGAGCAGATCGGTCGTGAAAAGGCCGGCATATTGCGTGCGGGCCGACCACTGTTATTTGCCGCGCTCGATATGCCCAGCAGTATTGCCACAGCAGCAGAGCAGGGTGGGGCAATATTGCTGCGCGCTGGCGCTGAGTTTGGTGTTGATGGGGAAAATATTTTTTGGCAGCAGGCCGAAGCGCGTCATGAGCTGACCGCTGCGGCAATGCCGTTGGGCAGAGATAACTTGGCGGGTGCAGTGCAAGCGCTAGCCTTGCTGAAGATGTTGCCGCAGGACCTGGTTGCCGTAGCGCAGCAGGTGACCTTGCCAGGTCGTTGCCAGCAGCTACAGATCGATGGCGTCGACTGGTACTTTGATGTGGGCCACAACCGTGAAGCCCTGCAACGTTTTCTTTCTCTATTGCCAGCAGCTAAGGGTCGCCGTTTCGCTATCTGTGCCATGCTGGCAGACAAACCAGCAGCACAGATATTGGCAGACTTTTCCGCCAGTGTGACGCACTGGTACTTGGCGGGATTGGCCGGCAGTCGTAGCCGTACTGCAGATCAGTTGGCAGAGCTGCTACAAAAATCGGCGTCACGGGAATGCTTTGCTAATGTAGCCGATGCTGTCGATGCCGTGCGAGCAGAGCAAAAAAACACGGATCAAGCTGTCGATCAAGTATTAGTATTTGGCTCTTTTCACACTGTTGCGGAAGCCGCGGCGGCCCTTGAGCTGGAGCTGTGATGGAAAGTAAGAAAGGCCACCCACTGGTAGCAGTTCTGTTGATTGTGGTGATGGCCGCTATCTTGGCACCCTTGCTGCTACGCGAAGACAGCGTGGTATCGCGACCGCTGGACATGACGTTGCCGCCGGTGCCAGAGATTCCTCAGCGTGACGGCTTGCCGCCAGTGTCTGATGCGGAGCTGGCTGCTGCCGAAGAAGAAATTAATGCCGCCCGTGAACAGCTGCGCAGTGGGGCTGATCAGGCATCAGTGCAATCAGTCGAGCAGGTCGTAGAGCAGCTTGTTTTGGAGGAGGGGGCGGCGCCCGCTGAGGCAGGCCAGGTCGATGGTGCGCAAGGTAGGTCGCCATTGAAGCGACTGCCGGTACCGACAGCGTGGGCGGTGGAGGTGGCAATAATCGCCACTGAAGCACAGGCGCAGCAGCACAAGCAGCAATTGCTTGATCAGGGCTATAGTGCCTACCTGCGCGTGCTACCTAATAATGGTGGCTGGCAGTTGCTGGCCGGCCCCGAGCTGAAATACAGCGCCGCACAGGAGACCCAGGCCCGTTTAAAATTTGATCCAAAATGGCAAATTGAAGCACGGATCGTGCCCTTCAGCCCCTGACCGTGGCGCACTCTTTCTGCTACCATAGCCCCCTTCTTTGATGCCGCTCTGACTAATGAATGTAGCAGACGCTTTAATCCTTCTGGTGATTGCCATTTCGGCGCTGCTTAGTTTGCGCCGAGGCTTTACTCGCGAAGCCTTCTCCTTATTAACTTGGGTGGCGGCATTTGTTGTCGCGCGCCTGTTCGGTCCATCTCTAGAGCTGCTGCTAGAGAACACCATTGATACCCCTAGTGCGCGCATAGCCACTGCCTTTGCTGTGCTGTTCGCCGCCACCTTAGTGGTCGGCGCACTGATCAATCATTTGCTCGGCGAGTTGGTGCGAGTAACTGGCTTGTCCACCACGGACCGTTTGTTTGGCATGGTGTTTGGTGCTGTGCGCGGTGTGTTACTGGTTATTGTTTTGGTTGCGGTGGGCAGCCATGTATTTTCTGCGGACAGCTGGTGGCATGAGTCCTTGCTGGTGCCGCAGTTTGCTTTACTGGAAGACTGGACACGGACGGTTGCTGCAGAACTCGTTACGTTCATTATCCGAATCGGATCAGCCTAGGGGACAGCTCGCATGTGTGGAATAGTCGGTATCGTCGGTCGCTCATTCGTCAATCAGGCGATTTATGATGCCCTAACTGTGCTCCAGCATCGTGGTCAAGATGCAGCGGGTATTGTTACCTGTGATGATGACAGACTGTATTTGCGCAAAGATAACGGCATGGTGCGCGATGTATTTCGCAGCCGTCACATGCATCGATTGGTCGGCAATATGGGTATCGGCCATGTGCGCTATCCTACTGCCGGCACCACCAGCTCCGCTGAAGCGCAGCCGTTTTACGTTAATTCGCCCTACGGCATTACCTTGGCTCATAACGGCAACCTGACCAATACCGACTCTTTGGCAGAAGATATTTATCGTGCCGATTTACGCCATATCAACACCTCTTCAGACTCGGAAGTGCTGTTGAACGTGTTCGCCCATGAGCTGCAACAGCTAGGTCAACTAGTGCCTCAGGCGGATGATGTTTTTGCTGCAGTGGCACGGGTGCATCAACGAGTAGAAGGAGCTTATGCCGTTATTGCCATGATTACTGGTTACGGCATTTTGGCATTTCGTGACCCGCACGGTATTCGTCCGGTTTGCTATGGCCGTCGTGATACTGCTGATGGTCCTGAGTACATGATTGCTTCGGAAAGCGTAGCGCTATCTGGTTTGGGCTTTCATTTGGTCCGTGACTTGGCCCCTGGTGAAGCCATTTATATCAGTGCTGAAGGCGAGGTTTACACACGACAGTGCGCTAAGAAGCCAGAGTTAAAACCCTGTATTTTTGAACATGTTTATTTAGCCCGCCCTGATTCTATTATTGATGGCATTTCTGTCTACAAAGCACGCTTGCGCATGGGCGAAAAGCTCGCTGAAAAAATTGAGCGTGAGTGGCCCGATCACGATATCGATGTGGTTATACCCATTCCCGATACCAGTCGCACAGCAGCCTTACAAATGGCCAACATGCTTGAGCTGAAGTATCGCGAAGGCTTTATTAAAAATCGCTACATTGGTCGTACTTTTATTATGCCCGGCCAGCAGCAGCGAAAAAAATCAGTACGGCAAAAACTAAATGCGATTGAGCTCGAGTTTTCCGGCAAGAACGTGTTGCTGGTAGATGATTCCATTGTCCGTGGCACCACCTGTTATGAAATCATTCAGATGGCTCGCGAGGCGGGAGCCAACAAGGTCTACTTTGCTTCCGCTGCACCTGCGGTGATTTATCCGAACGTGTATGGCATCGATATGCCAGCGGCCCAAGAGCTGATTGCCCACGGTCGTACTACCGAAGAAATATGCACCTTGATCGGTGCGGACAAACTCATTTATCAAGACCTAGAAGATTTGGTTGCGGCCTGCCGAGAAGGCAATACTGACGTACAAGAGTTTGATTGTTCTGTGTTTGACGGTAACTACGTAGCTGGCAATATCGACCGTGACTATCTGGATAATCTAGAAAGACAGCGTAATGGCATCCAACAGAGCCTTGATTTAGAAGGCCATGAAACATCGACTGCTGCGAACGAAGCCGTTGATCTGCACAACTCATACTAAACGGTACTGATAATGAGCAAGCGGCGCCTGCCCGATAATCTGTCGATCGATACCTTGGCTATTCGTGCTGCGGAGTTGCGTACGGATGAGATGTCTCATTCTGAAGCACTGTTTTTAACTTCCAGCTTTGTTTATGAGAGCGCTGCGCAAGCGGCGGCTCGTTTTTCTGGCACGGAGCCGGGCAACATCTATTCCCGCTTCAGTAATCCGACGGTGCGTGCTTTTGAAGAACGCTTGGCCAGTCTTGAAGGGGCACAGCAGTGTGTTGCCTTTGCCTCTGGTATGGCCGCCATCAATGCCGTATTTATGGCGCACTTAAAGCCTGGCGATCACATTGTTAGCTCGCGCAGTTTGTTTGGTACCACCCAAGTGCTATATGACAAATACCTGAGCAAGTTTGGTATTGAAGTCACCTTGGTGGATATCGCGGACTTAGCACAATGGCGCGCGGCGCTGCGGCCACAAACAAAGTTTTTGTTTGTCGAGACACCGTCTAATCCATTGGCCGAAGTGGCCGACATTAAAGCACTGGCCGACATTGGTCACAGTGTGGGTGCCAAGCTGATTGTTGATAACTGTTTTTGCACGCCAGCATTGCAACGGCCGTTGGAGTTAGGCGCTGATATTATTATTCACAGTGCGACTAAATATTTAGATGGTCAGGGTCGCTGTCTTGGTGGTGCCGCCTTAGGGCGCAGTGAAGACATGGCTGAGGTGTATAGCTATTTGCGTACCACGGGTGCGACCCTCAGTGCATTTAATGCTTGGGTGTTTTTGAAAGGCTTAGAAACGCTGACGCTACGGATGAAGGCTCACTCTGCTAATGCGTTGGCACTGGCAAGTTGGTTGCAACAACAACCGGGCGTGCAGCAGGTGCATTACGCTGGGCTTGCCGACAATCGCTACCATGACTTAGCTGCTCGCCAACAAAGTGCCTTTGGTGGTGTGCTGTCGTTTACTGTTGTCGACAGTGCCGGGCAGGGTGATCGTCAAGCAGCGTGGCGTTTTATTGATGCCACTGAGCTGGTCTCGATCACTGCTAATTTGGGAGATGTAAAAAGCACAATCACTCATCCAGCTAGCACAACCCACGGGCGTTTAGCAGAGCAGGAAAAACAGCGCACTGGCATTAGCGAAAACCTGATTCGCCTAGCGGTGGGCTTGGAAGGCATTGAAGATATCAAGGCGGATATGCGCAGGGGGCTAGTGGCACTGGGCTTTAGTCAGTAGCTTATAGGCTACACGAAGTAGTGTGTTGATTGCGGAGAATAATAATGACAGCGACGATCAATCGTGCCGTCGCCGCCGTGTCCAAGGTGGTACTAGGTAAAGAAGAGCAAATTCGTCTCGCCGTGGCCTGTATGTTGGCCCGCGGCCATCTACTCATTGAAGATTTACCGGGCATGGGCAAAACCACCTTGGCCCATGCTCTGGCGCGCGTTTTTTCGTTAGATTATCGGCGCGTGCAATTTACCAGTGATATGTTGCCAGCCGATATTCTGGGCGTGTCTATTTACGATCCTGAGTCGCAGCAGTTTCAGCTGCGCCATGGACCGGTGTTCACTCAGCTTTTGTTAGCTGACGAAATCAACCGTGCGACACCAAAGGCGCAAGGTGCACTGCTAGAGGCGATGGAGGAGCGGCAAGTGACGCTCGAAGGCGTATCACGACCGCTGCCGGAGCCTTTCTTTGTGATCGCGACGCAAAACCCGATTACCCAAGCGGGTACCTTCCCTCTGCCTGAGTCGCAGCTTGACCGTTTTTTAATGCGCATTTCTCTGGGCTATCCTTCTGCAGAAACAGAGCTTGCGTTACTCGCCAGCGGTGATCGCCGCGATCAAGTTTTGCAGATGGAAACACAGATCAGCACGGCAGAGCTGATGCAGCAAATGGCGCGAGTCAACAAGATACATGCGTCCGCTGATCTAGTTGACTATGTGCAGCGGCTACTCGCCCATAGCCGTGATAGCGGGCTGTTTGTCGTTGGCTTGTCACCGCGCGCCGGGCTAGGACTGCTGCGGGCAGCGCGTGCTTGGGCCTTGCTGGATGGTCGTGACTATGTTTCGCCTGAGGATGTGCAAGTGGTTCTTGGGCCGGTAACGGGGCATCGCCTGCAGGCCAGCGCCGGTGGCACCAGCGCGGCCTCCACCCAGCAGTTGCTGGAGGCAGTGCCGGTGGTGCGGCGGCGCTAATGAAAACGCTTCGTCAGCGCCGGCAGCTGCTTTGGCAGCGTTGGTTGCAGCGGCGTATTCCTCCCTCTCGTCAGGTCACCTTAGACCAGCGGCGTATTTTTATTCTTCCCAGTGGTTATGGCTTTTTATTTCTCTTGATCGCCGCCTTGTTATTTGTGGGCGGCATCAATTACGAGAATAATCTGCTGCTTGGTTTTTCTTTTTTACTCGCCAGTTTATTTGTCATTGCCATCTTGCATACCTTTCGCAACTTAGCAGGGGTGACGCTGGTAGCGGGCGCTATGCGTCCGGGCTTTGCTGGTGCCCGTGGTGCGCTAGAGGTGCGCGTGCAAAGCAACAGCCATGCTCATCGCAGCCTTTGGCTGGGCTGGCCAAGTGCGCCGGCAGAAGAG
>Ga0209075_1001945_pt1 | contig 18833 bp, 20 predicted proteins | sample Stecom2011_FD_187523 | JGI IMG/M metagenome (GOLD analysis project Ga0209075, IMG submission 187523) | Agricultural soil microbial communities from Utah to study Nitrogen management - Steer compost 2011 (SPAdes) (version 2) | ecosystem: Environmental > Terrestrial > Soil > Agricultural land...
TTGAAACTATTTCTGAGTATGATTCTAACACAGACACCTACACAACACATAATGAGGTGAGGGCTTTCGATGAAGACAAACTGCGCTTAATTGCCAAAGTTTACATTCATTTTAACGTTGAAAATCCAAAATGGGATATTTACATTTCTGGAGGAGTTGGTGCGAACATTATTTTCGCCAAAGCATATATTGATGGTGTAGAAACAGATTATCAATCTGCTTTCGTTAACAACACAAGTGTACCGTTTTACAATCCTCCATTCCCTTTTTCAGGCCGTTTTTGTTTTGGAACGAGATACTTCTTCTCTGATCATTTCGGTGTTAACTTTGAAGCAGGTGTTGGTGGACCTCCATTTTCATTTGGTTTAAATGTTAGGTTCTAGAATTGTTTTTCTTTAGATCTTATTCTAAAGAAGATAATTTTCTTGATTGTAAACCTGCATTAGAACATTATTTGTTTCTTTGCATAGATGTTTACAATAGCAAATATTTTAACTGGCTTCAATTTACTGTTTGGAGTCTCCAGTATCATCCTCACTTTTTCAGGACGATTAGAATGGGCCGTTTTAGCAATAATGGCTGGAGCCTTGTGCGATTTTCTAGATGGCTTTGTTGCCCGACTAATGAAACAGCAAGGCGAACTCGGAAAACAATTGGACTCATTAGCCGACATGGTAACTTTTGGCGTTGCCCCAGGGTTAATCGTATTCGTACTCCTAATTTTATCTGGCGCTTGGGACATCATTATTGCCAGTGATGGTCAACTCAATGAATTGTGGGTTGAAGGCACTATGGGATTCAGTGTTCAGCTATGGATACAAGTATTCCTCAACGATCTTGTAGGAAATAACTCTCCCTTTCTACCTAGTCATTTTTATGGTTGGTACAAAGTGATGCCGTTCTTTGCTTTGTTAATTCCATTCATGAGCATGTTTAGATTGGCCAAATTCAATTTAGACGAACGTCAAGCTACTGGATTTATTGGCTTACCTACTCCAGCAAACAGTCTGTTTTTTGCTTCATTTGCATTGATGCTTTGGGATGGATTTGGTGAAGAAAGTTGGAAAACAGTTGTTTCAATGACCTTAATTAAAGACCAAATCTTATTGACTTTTGTTGTTGTTTTCTCTATTCTATTGGTTGCAGAAATTCCTTTATTTGCACTGAAATTTGTCAACTTTAAATGGCAAGGAAATCAAATCAGATATATATTTTTACTCTTGTCTCTCATTGCAATATGGGCACTTTGGGTATGGGCTATTCCTGTCATCGTACTTATGTACCTCTTGCTTTCTGTAATCAACAACAAAGTACTTTCTTAAAACATCATCATGAAATTTAAAGTTGAAATAGACATAATGTTAAAGTCTGATCAAAGCGACTCACAAGGAGATGCGCTAACAAACAGTATGAAATCCATAGGTTTTCCTGAAATTATAAACGCTCGTGTTGGAAGACATGTCCAATTCTATATTGAAGCTGAAGATCAAACACAAGCCAGTCAAAAAGTAGAAGAAGCATGTAAAAAGACCTTGGTTCATCCAGATGCAGAAGAGTTTACTTTTTCTATAACAGAAGTTTAAAAAAATATTGAACAAGTAAAAAGGACCTTCATAATTGAAAGTCCTTTTTTTTATATCTTATTGTCGAAGTATTACTATTTCAGAAACTTCTCAATTTGAATGTGCAATCCGATTCCCCTCAAAGCATCTCCCTGAGCAACGATCTTTCCTTCACCATCAATCAAGAAAGAATGAGGTATTGAACGTACACCGTACTTTCTCGTGACCTCTCCTTTTTTATCCCAAACATGTCCATCCCAAGTCAGGTTATCTTTATCTATGGCCTCGATCCAAGCACTTTCCGCTCTGTCTAAAGAAACACTTAAGACCACAAAACCTTTTCCATTGGTGAATTTTTGATTCTTGTATTTATTGTATGCTTCAACAATGTTCGGGTTTTCTTTTCGACATGGTCCACACCAAGACGCCCAAAAATCGAGTAAAACAAGTTGGCCTTTATAATCAGATAAGGCGACCATATTTCCATCAGGATCTAGAAGTGTAAAATTAATTGCACGCATTCCGTTATTGGGCTGTGCAAAAGAGAGAAAAGGTAAAAAGCCTACGAGGAGTATAATTAAATTCTTCATATCAAAAATTGTATTTAGCTTGGGATAAGCAATAACTATACCCTACGAATATCTGCTCCTAAATTATTCAAACGAATATCAATATCTTGATACCCTCTATCAATTTGTTCGATGTTATGAATTACACTTTTGCCTTCCGCTGACAATGCAGCAATCAACAACGAAACACCCGCTCTAATATCAGGAGAAGTCATTTGAATTCCACGCAAACTATTTTTCCTATCCATTCCAATCACAGTAGCCCTATGCGGATCACACAGAATAATTTGTGCCCCCATGTCAATCAATTTGTCGACGAAGAACAAGCGCGATTCAAACATTTTTTGATGAACGAGTACACTTCCTTTAGCTTGTGTAGCAACCACCAATACAATACTCAGTAGGTCAGGCGTAAACCCTGGCCAAGGAGCATCAGAAACGGTTAAAATAGAACCATCTATAAAAGTATCTATTTCATAAGACTCTTGTGCAGGAACAAAGATATCATCTCCACGTCTCTCCAATTTAATTCCTAACCTTTGGAAAACCTGTGGAATAATACCGAGGTGTTCGTATCCAACATCTTTAATGGTAATTTCAGATTGTGTCATTGCTGCCAATCCGATAAAACTTCCAATCTCAATCATATCAGGAAGAATTCGGTGATAACACCCTTTCAATTCTTTTACTCCTTCAATGTGTAACAAGTTACTTCCCACACCTGTGATTTTCGCCCCCATAGTGTTGAGCATTTTACACAATTGTTGTAAATAAGGTTCACAAGCCGCATTATAAATAGTTGTTTTACCTTTTGCTAAAGCAGCTGCCATTACGATATTTGCCGTTCCAGTAACAGAAGCCTCATCCATGTGAATGTATACTCCTTCAAGCTTTTTCGCTTCAACGGTATAGAAATGTTCTTTAGAATCGAAGTTAAAGTTTGCTCCTAATTTGATCAAGCCTTCAAAGTGCGTATCTAATCTTCTTCTTCCAATTTTATCACCACCAGGTTTCGGCATAAAAGCCTTTCCAAAACGAGACAATAAAGGACCGATAATCATTACAGACCCTCTTAATCCACTAGCACGTTCTTTAAAATCTTCAGATTTTAAGTAATCAAGATCTAAATCTTTCGCTTGGAAAATATATGTTCCTTTTTCAACTTTTTCAATTTTAACTCCCATTGCTTGGAGCAGATTGATCAGCTTATTAACATCAATGATATCTGGGAGATTAGAAATCGTTACTTTTTCGGGAGTAAGCAAAACTGCACAAAGAATTTGCAATGCTTCGTTCTTTGCTCCTTGTGGAATAACTTCTCCTTTTAACTTCTTACCTCCATATATCTCAAATGATGCCATAATATTTATTTTCTACGTTTTTTAGACTTGTGTTTTTTAGACGGTTTTTTCGGCGTAACCCCCACTTGTTTCAATATTGAATTGGTAGGTTTTAATAAACTAATGTCAGCCAATTTCAACTTGCCGTTTGAGAGTTCTTTTAAGTGAGAAATAATCGCACTGTTCTCAACGTTTTGCGTGTGAAAGACCAGGTAATTCTTCTTAAGAAGGTTTGCCAACACCTCCGTTAAATACTCTTTCTCTTCTTCATCAGTAATTTTACTTGCTTCCTTAATCATTTTTTCAGCATAATGACCAAAATGACCATACTTGCTTTTATTGCGAGGATAGTTCATAATTTTCGGACGTTCTGACAAAGATTCGGGTTCTGGAATTTCGTAAGGAGAATCTACATCAATTTCAAAATTACTCATAATGAACAAGTGCGTCCATAATTTGTGGGTATAATCCTCAACATCCCTAAGGTGTGGGTTTAATTGCCCCATCACATCAATGATCGCTCTTGCTGCAAGGTTGCGTTCTTCTCTTGATTCAATTTGTTTCGCATAATTGATCATGTTTTGAACATTCCTTCCGTATTCAGGAATATATAATTGTGCCCTTTCCGTGTTATAGGACAGGGCATTCATTGTGTATTCTTCCAAAGTAAATTTATTTTAATTAGGGTTAAGTCCTTTCTTGTTTACTGGATTATCCAAAGAAAACAATTGCTAGAATAACTCCTAACAAAAAGACGGTGTAAATTGTTCCTAATGCAACGGTTGAATCATCAAAATACTTTCTCTTAGACATAATAATATTGTTTTGGGGTAAAAATAGTAAATCTTCTTTAATTTCTGCCGACAAACCTAGACATGTTAGCGTTTTTTAGGAACACTTTTATGAAAATAATGAAAATTAAGGAGTTTCACATCATAAACATCAACTATTTATCTTTCATAATTTAAATAATTCTTAAACCTTCTTACATTTTAATCTGCAACAAAAATTATTTCTGGCTGCGGAGAAGTGGGTTTTCGGATCAGTCGTTTTCCTTTTTTCCAAAGTTGCCACTCTTCCACGACTCCATTTTCCAATTCAACAGCAAAAGTATAATACATTTTCGTTTCGGCCTTCACTTCATAAGTTCCCTCCAAGGTCTGCTTAGAAGAACTCAACCAAAGTTTTCCATAGGTCAAAACCAAATCGTATTTCGATGCAGGAATCTCTATCGGCTCCTCCCCCATACTAACTTCATAAGCTTCTTGAATTCCATGGTAGCTTCCTAAATACTTTTTAGGAAAAAGTTTGTCACTGTTTCCACATGCAGTGAAAAATATAAATGTTAACCCAATAAGAAAGTAGTTGCGCATTTGATTCGTAATTAGAAGCGAAAGTTAAAAATTTCTAGTCAATAATTAAAAATTGAACTCATTCTATTCATCTTTTTGAACTTAAAGCTTCTAAAATCAGTTAGGCCAGACGACTCTACTTAATGTTCTTGAAAATCCCTAAACATTATCTTCACTACTATGAAAATTAGCCTTATTTTTAGCCTTTCAATTTCACAAATCATGGAACAATATCATCATCTTTTAAAGCACATCCTTGAAAACGGTACAGATCGAGGAGACAGAACAGGAACAGGAACAAGGTCAGTATTTGGACACCAAATGCGATTTGACCTGAGCAAAGGATTCCCTGTGATTACCACTAAAAAATTACACCTTCGTTCGATCATTCACGAATTGTTGTGGTTCATCAGTGGAGATACCAACATCAAGTATTTAAAAGACAATAAAGTTTCGATTTGGGACGAATGGGCTGACGAAAACGGTGATTTAGGACCTGTTTACGGTCACCAATGGCGTTCTTGGCCAGACGGAAATGGTGGAACGATTGACCAAATTTCGAAATTGGTTGACCAATTGAAAAACAATCCTGACTCAAGAAGACACATCGTAAGCGCATGGAACGTTGCTGATGTTGAGAAAATGGCTTTACCTCCTTGCCATTGTTTATTTCAATTTTATGTTGCCGACGGAAAGTTAAGTTGCCAATTGTACCAACGTTCTGCAGACACGTTCTTAGGTGTTCCATTCAACATAGCAAGCTACGCATTATTCACAATGATGTTGGCCCAAGTGTGCGGTTTAGAAGCTGGTGAATTTATTCATACTTTTGGAGATGTACACTTATACTCCAACCATTTTGAACAAGCAGAACTGCAGCTTTCTAGAGAAATACGTCCCTTGCCTACAATGAAAATCAATCCAGATGTGAAAAGTATTTTCGACTTCAAATATGAAGATTTCGAATTGATAGGTTATGATCCTCATCCACACATTAAGGCGAAAGTTGCTGTTTAAAACTTATATATTATGAAATGTGCATTGATTGTAGCCATGGGAAAGCACCGAGAAATCGGGAAGGACAATGACTTATTGTGGAAGCTACCGCGTGACATGAAATTCTTTAAAGAAACAACTCAAGGTCACACAGTGGTGATGGGAAGAAAGAATTGGGAATCTATTCCTGAGAAATTCCGCCCACTTCCAAATAGAAAAAACATTGTGATTTCAAGAAATGCAGATTACAAAGCAGAAGGCGCAACATTAATTACAGATTTAAAGGAATTAAGCCAACATATAGAAGAAGGTCAGAAGTGTTTCATTATTGGAGGAGCACAAATTTATCAATTGGCCTTAGAACAAGATATGATTGATGAAATGTATGTAACTTTAGTCAAGGAAACTTTTGAAGCCGATACCTTTTTCCCTTTTGTGAATTGGGAGAACTGGGAAGAAGAAGATATTCTTGAGTTTGAAAAAGACGAGAAGAACCCCTATTCATTTATTATTAAAAAATACACTCGCTAGTTCATGAAAGTTTGTATTGCTGAGAAACCAAGTGTCGCAAAAGACATCGCTAATACGATTGGAGCCACCCAACGTAAAGACGGTTATTATGAGGGCAATGGTTACCAAGTAACATGGACATTTGGACACCTTTGTACACTAAAAGAGCCAAGAGATTACGTTGAAGACTGGAAGTACTGGAACCTAAGACATCTGCCTATGGTTCCTTCTCGATTCGGCGTAAAAGTAATCGAAGACGAGGGGATTCAACGTCAATTCCAGATCGTAAAGCGATTATTAGTCGAAGCAACTGAAATCATTAACTGTGGTGATGCTGGTCAAGAAGGAGAAGTCATTCAACGATGGGTTTTCTTGAAATCAGGTACAAAGGCACCCATCAAAAGACTATGGATTAGCTCGCTCACTGAGGAAGCAATTAAAGAAGGATTTGCCAATTTAAAAGACGGCAATAAATTCAACAACTTATACGCTGCGGGTAGTGCGCGAGCAATCGGCGATTGGCTATTGGGAATTAACGCTACTCGATTATTCACCAAGAAATTTGCTCTACAACGTCAAGTGCTTTCAATTGGTCGAGTTCAAACCCCTACTTTGGCCATGATTGTCAACCGACAATTAGAAATAGACAATTTTAAACCTCAAGATTATTGGGAGTTGCGAACCGTTTATCGCGACACGGAATTCAACAGTGTACTGGGGAAAATTAAAAAATTAGAGAAAGCAGAATATGCTTTAAGCAAAATAAAAGATGAACCTTTCGAGATCACCTCTTTTGAACAAAAGGAAGGAAAAGAAAAGCCTCCTAGGCTGTTTGACTTAACAGCATTACAGGTTGAGGCCAATAAAAAACAAGGGTATTCTGCCGACCAAACGCTTAAACTGATACAAAGTTTATACGAAAAGAAATTGGTGACCTACCCGCGTGTAGACACCACCTACTTGCCAGATGATGTTTACCCGAAAGTTCCAGGTATTTTGCAAAACTTGGAGTATTATAAAGAACTAACGGCTCCTTTACTCAATAAAAAACTCCCCAAAAGCAAGCAGGTCTTTAACAATGCTAAAGTTACCGATCACCATGCAATAATTCCTACGGGAGTAAAAGTGAGCGGAGTAAGCCCTGAAGAGCAAAAAATATACGATACCATTACAAGGCGATTTATTGCTGTTTTTTATCCTGACTGTAAGGTGAGCAATACAACTGTTCTTGGGGAAGTTCTGAAATTAGAATTTAAAGCCACCGGAAAACAAATCTTATCTCCGGGTTGGAGGGTGGTTTATCAAAAAGACGACGCCAAATCCAAAAACAAGGACGAGAATTTAATGCCTGTCTTTGAAAAGGGTGAAAAAGGGCCTCATGAAGCACGTCTAGATCAAAAGCAAACCTCACCTCCAAAGCCCTATACAGAAGCGACCTTATTACGCGCAATGGAAACAGCAGGAAAGCATGTTGAAGACGAAGAAGCTCGTGAACTTATGAAAGACAATGGGATTGGTCGACCGTCCACACGTGCGAATATCATTGAAACCCTGTTCAGGAGAAGATACATTGCCCGTTCTGGAAAATCAATTGTGGCTACACATACAGGCATTGACTTAATCCAAGTAATAGACAACGAAACCTTAAAATCTCCTGAATTAACTGGGGATTGGGAACGCAAGTTAAGACTCATAGAGAAAGGTGAATACCAGCCAGAACAATTCAAACAAGAATTGATTGAAATGGTCGTTAATCTAACCAACGAGGTACTTTTCAATACAGAAAAAAAGGTGATCCGTATTTTAGACGACACGAAAGAGGAAGAGAAAAAGAAAAAACCAAAAAAGAAAAGAGAAAAAACGGTAAAGGTTGACATTACTTCATTGGACTGCCCTAGTTGTAAAAAGGAAGGTTTTTTAGAAGGAAAAAAGGCTTACGGCTGCGCCCACTACAAAGAAGGTTGCAAATTTGTTATTCCTTTTGAATTCATGGGAAAAAAATTAAGCAACAAACAACTTAACGACCTTATTACCAAAGGTAAAACAACTAAAATAAAAGGATTTAAAAAACCGGGTAGCGAAGAATCGATTGATGGAAAATTAGAACTTACTTCAGATTTCAACGTAACTTTAAACTCAAATTAAAAGCAATATTATGATTAGAATAGGAATTTCCGTATTGACTCTAGCTGTATTGGTTTTCTTTCACAATGCAATAATTTCTTTAGGATTAAAAGTTGGATTATCGTTTACCTTTTCGAAAATCTTGCCTTACATGTTTCAGTTTTTTGCCGTTTGTCTGATCATTTATCAAGTGTATAGTCAATACTTGATGAACACCTCCCTAACCATGAGAAGATTGGTGAGTACCTTAATTCTTTTTGGCGCATCTGGAATTGCGTTTGCTGTCAACCCCATTTACGAAGGTGATTTCAACCATGAATACCGTGAGATTTTACTTGCAGGAGAGAACGCTGATACATTTCAACATGGCGTAACTATGATTGCGTTGCCTGGTTGCCCTCATTGCTATGACATGCTCGAAGAGATGAAACAAGTAAAGGCCATCTACCCAGCTTTACCCATGTACGTTTTGGTGGTCAACAATGATGAACTTGCCAGAGAAGAATATGAAGAAAGAAGTAAGGGTAAAATTGAAGTTGGACTATTTCCTAAGTCAACATTATTAAGAACCATTATTGCAGACGGTTATCCGAACTTAATTTATAAGTCAAACCACAAGTCTTCAAAAATAATTAACTGGACCAATCGAGGGTTTGGTAGCGCAAGTTGGGATTATATTATGGAGCAAGAAGGGCTATAAAGAATGGAATTCAAAACGGTTACCAAATCGTTAGTTGTGAAACTTCCTTGTCCCCTTCCAACTCGAATCCACTAATAGAAACACCAATCAAACGCAAAGGAACATCAGGAAGAATGGCTTCCTTCATTAAATCCATAAGTTTTTCACGAATTTCAGTTTTATTTACAACAAAATCAGGCTCTGTAATAGAGCGTGTAATGGTTTCGAACTCATAGTTTCTAATTTTCAAGGTTACAGAGCGCCCTTTTTTGCCGTGTGCTTCATAGCGTGCCCACCATTTTTCGAAAACTTGCGAAAATTTTTCATTGATGTTTATGTCTCCTTTAACATCTTCAGAAAATGTCATTTCTGCACCAACACTTTTTCTTACCCGTTCAGACTGGACAGGTCGGTCATCGATACCTCGGGCAATATCATAAAGAAAGCCCCCAGTTTTGCCAAACAACTGCTGCAATTCCCATTTAGAATAAGGCAACAGATCAATTCCTTTAAAAATAGTATTGGCCTTCATTTTCTCAGCCGTAACTTTTCCAACACCGAAGAAGTCTTCAATGGGCAATTGCTTCATAAATTCTGGACCTTCTTCTGGTGTGATTACAAAAAGTCCATCCGGTTTGTCTTGATCCGAAGCAATTTTCGCCAAAAACTTATTGTAAGAAACACCTGCTGAGGCGACCAGGTCCAATTCGTTCCGAATATCGTTTTTAATTTGCTGGGCAATTAAAGTGGCCGATTGTAATTCATATTTTGAATAGGTCACATCCAAGAATGCTTCATCCAAAGACAAAGGTTCTATGACCGAAGTATAGCGTTCAAAAATGGCATTGATTTCACGAGAAACAGCTTTGTATTTTTCGAATTCGGGTTTTACAAAAAGTAAGGTTGGACATTTCCGTAAGGCAACACGAGAAGGCATTGCTGAGCGTACACCAAATTTTCGTGCTTCGTAACTCGCAGCGGCAATTACTCCTCGTCCACCAGTTCCACCCACCGCCAATGGTTTCCCACGCAACTCTGGATGGTCACGTTGTTCAACAGAAGCGTAAAAAGCATCCATATCAATATGAATTATTTTACGCGTTTCTTCCTTACTCATTCTCCTCGTCTGGCGAAATAATACGTTTAATATCTTCTTCTGTTTTATCCAGTTTCTTACGACAGAAATCAACCAATTCTTTGGCTTCAATTACCGTTTCAGAAAGATTATCAATTTTAATCTCTTTGGCTTCCAAAGCCCCAACAATTTCTTTCAATCGCTGCAAGGCTTCTTCATAAGTTGTTTTATCCGTTATTTTCATGTTTTATTTCTTTTGTTGAAACGACTTTACTCGTAATCAAATAATTATTGGCAAGGGTTTTCATTTCATCTCCAGGCTTTACCGTCCTATTCTTTACGTCTTCGTCATCAATGGTCGAAATGGTATATCCTGATTCCAAGATTTTCAAAGGATTGAGCAAAGCCAACAGTTCCTCTTGGTTACCAAAAACAATACGCTCTCTATCGATAAGCTGCTGACTCAAAAGTTGAATGTTCGATAAAACCTGCTGGAGACTCATGTCTTTTTCTCGTTCAACTTGTTGCTGACTCAAATCAGAAATACGGTCCAGCATACGTTCTAAACTGCTTCCCTCCTGCTGAACTAAGCCTTGCAACTCTGCAGATGTGCGATGACTTAATGCCGCTAAGCTGTCTTTACCTTCATATAAAAGCGTTCTACTTTTCTGCACAATTTCGTACTCTTGTTCTTGAAAAGTACTCCTCCAAAAGTGAATCAATTCTCGACTATAATGAGAAAGATAATTATTATAATGGGTAAATTCTTCTTTGCTTTCCCCTAATAATTGCATAGACATCTGAATAGACTTGTCATGCAACTCACGCATAATTTCTTTAAAAGAACTTATAGCGTAGTGAATATGTCTAGCCACTGCTGTAGGGGTAATAAAGGTAACACGGGCCACAAGATCGGCAACGACCTCATCATTTTCATGACCAATTCCTGTCAGAACAGGCAGTCTAGAATGACAGATGGCTTTTGAGATTTCATAGTCATCAAACAAGGCCAAATCCATTTTACTCCCGCCACCACGAAGAATTACAATAACGTCTGCATCGTGGTTACTTGCATCTTTAATGGCAGCAACAATTTCTTTTACCGCTGCATCACCTTGAACACGAACAGGGAATTCCTTGATGACAAAATTATTAAAATCATGATTCACCAATAATTCATTCTGAAAATCTCTATATCCTGAAGTGTTTGGAGAACCAATTAATGCAATACGTTTAATAATAGTGGGCAAACGCAGTTCTTTTTGAAGGTCGTAAATACCTTCTTTTTTAAGTCGCTTAATGACCTCTTGCCGTTTGCGTTCTATTTCCCCATAAGAATAAGCAGGATCAATGGCGCGAATCTTTAGTTTGAGTCCGTAAATCGTATGGAATTCAATTTTCACATTAATCAACACCTTATTTCCAGGTTGAAGAATACTTTGGGTTTCCTTTAGTCCGATTTCATTAACAATGGTACTATAAGTAGAAGCCCAAATGGTGGCAAAACTACGTGCTGTCGTTTTATCATTTGCACTATCCGCCAGTTCAATATAGAAGTGTCCACTCTTCTGATTGATTTTAATCAATTCTGCGGTAATCCAGAAGTCACGTTGAGAAAACTGTTCCCAAATGTGCTTTTCAAAGGACTGATTTAACTGTGTTAGAGAGTATATTTTTCTTTCTTCGGACATGTTAAATTAAAGATAATGAAAAATATGTTCTGGAATGAAAAAGGCCTAGAAAAACTCAATTTGCTACTTTTTTCTGATCCAATACTGTGTTCTAAAAAACCATCCAATATATCCACGAACAGCAAGTTGGTCTTCATTCACCAACCACAATTTAGCATCGTAAAGCTTTCCATTGTTGGGATCGAGCAAAGCTTTTTTGCCCGACCATTCATCTCCTGACTTCACCAGAGCTGTCATGATCTCCATACCCAATACATCTTGATTTTTTCTATAATCAGTGCAGTAATAGCATTTTGCATCTTTTAAGGCTATTTTGAGGTTATGTAAGGCCACAATCTTTCCATATAACTTTCCATTTTTTAAATAAATCTTAACCTCTGCTTTTAATTCTCCTGAACTATCGTCATAACTTTCCCATGTTCCCTCAATGGTTTGGGCTTTAGATGATAAAGCAATCATACCGAATAAGAAAATAAGAAAATATTTAAGCATAATGTAATTTTATAAATTCAATAAAACAGAGCATACCCTTCTTCAGCCCTTTACTTTTTCTTCCAATATTGAGTTCTAAAGAACCAGCCAATATATCCTCGAACAGCCAATTTGTTATTGCTTTCTAGCCATACTTTTGCATCATAAGACTTACCGTTATTGGGATCTAAAAGTGCAGCATCGCCAATCCATTCGGAACCTGATTTATTTAATCCAGACATCACCAACATGCCAATCACTGGTTGGTCCTTTCTGTAATCAGTACAAAGTTCACATTTTGCATCCTTAGGGTCTATGTCCAAGTTATATAACTTAAGAATTTTACCATAGAGTTTTCCATCTTTGATATAAATTTTAACTTCTGATTTTAATTCACCAGATTCATCATCATAAGTTTCCCATACACCTTCAATAGATTGTGAAACCCCCACAAAAGGAATTAAGCATAAACTTAGAATTAAAAAGTACCTCATTCTATTTCTTTTATTTGTAAAAATATCATTAAAACGGCAATTTCACTAGTAAAAGAAGACTTCTACCTTTTTCTTTTCCAATATTGTGTTTGATAAAACCATCCTCAATAGCTTCTTACAGTAAGATGGACCCGATGAATAACCACACTTTTCTGTCACAAATCTGTTCATTTTTAAAAGTAATATTCAGGACGAAAGATGGATTTATGTGCCCTTCTTTTAGCTAAAAGTAAGAAGCTGATTAAGTCTCATACAAAATGGCTATTTTTGTATAAAAATTCGATTATGTTACATGCTCCGACTACCCCTTTAGCTGAACGTATGCGTCCAAAAACAATGGATGAATATGTTGGTCAGGAACATCTCTTAAAAAAAGGGGCAAGTCTTAGAAAATCCTTAGATGCGAATGTCTTACCCTCTTTAATTCTTTGGGGACCTCCAGGAGTTGGCAAAACGACCTTGGCTAATTTATTGGCCAATCAATTGAAACGTCCTTTCTATACATTGTCTGCAATTTCCTCTGGCGTAAAAGAAGTTCGGGAGGTGATCAAAAAGGCAGAGAATCAAGGAATGTTTGAACGTGCAGGTGCGATTCTATTCATTGATGAAATACATCGTTTTTCTAAAGCACAACAAGACTCACTTCTTGGGGCCGTTGAAAAAGGTGTGGTAACATTAATTGGTGCAACCACAGAAAACCCATCATTTGAAGTCATTTCAGCATTGCTGTCAAGGTGTCAAGTTTACACACTTCAGTCATTGGAAAAGGAGCAATTGGAATTATTACTCAAAAACGCACTCGAAAGAGATGAATACCTTTCAAAATTGGATGTTCAATTAAAGGAAACCAATGCATTGATTAGAATTTCTGGAGGTGATGCGCGAAAACTTCTGACATTATTAGAAATAGTGATCAGCACTTTCCCGCAAGATGCGAAGATAGAGATTACAGATGAAGTCGTTTTTTCTATTGCTCAGCAAAACATCGCACGATACGATAAAGACGGAGAACAACATTACGATATCATTTCGGCATTTATAAAATCTATACGCGGTAGTGACCCCAATGCTGCTGTATATTGGTTGGCCAGGATGATTGAAGGTGGAGAAGACGCCAAATTCATTGCACGTAGATTAATTATTTCTGCCAGTGAGGACATTGGACTTGCTAATCCTACAGCATTGATTATGGCCAACAACACTTTCCAAGCCATTAACACCATTGGTTTTCCAGAAGCACGCATTATTCTTGCACAATGCACAATTTATTTAGCGACTTCCCCCAAAGGAAATGGTGCGTACATGGCGATAAATCAAGCTCAAGAGTTGGTGAAGTCTACAGGAAATCTTTCGGTTCCCTTAGCGTTGAGAAATGCCCCAACGAAGTTGATGAAGCAATTGGATTATGGAAAAGGGTATAAATATTCTCACGACCATCCGGGGAACTTTGTAGTTCAAGAATTTATGCCTGAAGAAATAAAAGGGGCTTCATTTTTTCAAGCAGGAAGCTCAAAGCGTGAACGAGAAATAGAGGAAGACATTAAGCAGCGTTGGCAAGGGAAGTATTGAAATAATTACGAATTGTTTAGTTTTCAATAGTTACCAGATTAACTTAGTTTTACTTTTTAAATAGTACCTTAAATGTGATTACTAAATTGATGAAGGGATTGATTATTCTAATATCATTCAGAATTAATCAAAGGATTAGAAATCTTGTATTCAAAAAATGTTTCACCTTTTTCTGTTGGATCGGTCTTAAGCTTTTGCATTCCGCATTTTTCTGATCATCTTACAGAAGCAATATGCTCAGCATACATTTTCGCAATAACAGTTTCAGTTTTTAGATGCCTAATGGAAGCCTACTTCAATAATTCTTTAAATGCATTTCCCAGTTCCTCAATAATCGACTCTGCTGTCATGGCGTATTCACTGTGCTTTTCTGCAGCTAATTCTCCTGCAACACCGTGTAAAACGAGTCCAAGTTTTGCTGTTTGATCTGGTGTATAACCTTGGGCCAAAAGTCCGGTCAATAATCCTGTCAACACATCTCCGGTTCCACCTGTTGCCATTCCTGGAGTACCATTTAGACTAAAGAAACAATTTCCTTCCGGAGTACACACAGTAGTTCTGGCGTCTTTCAAAACGATGTAAACTTTGTGTTTTATTGAAAACTCTGTCAGTAAATCCAATTGTTCGTGACTGTTTTTAGTTTCACCAGCCAAACCTCTAAACTCCTTTACATGGGGAGTTAGGATACTGTTTTCAGGAAGGTCTTCCAGCATCTCTGGATTTTGAGCAATACAATTAATTGCATCAGCATCAATAACCACTGGACGATTTACTTGCTTTAAAAATTCACCTAAAAACTGAGCGGTTTCCCTTGACGTTCCAATTCCAGGTCCTACACCGTAGGTAAATCGGTCTTCAACCTGAATCTTGCCTTCTAGAACATCCTTTCCGTAGGCATCGTCGCACATAGCGACAGGAACCATTGTTTGTAAAATCTCAAATCCTACTGACGGTACAGTTGCGGTAATTAATCCTGCTCCAGAAAAACTAGCTGCTCTAGTCATTAAAACTGCTGCTCCAATTTTACCTCGACTCCCTCCAATTAAATTGGCATGTCCATAAGTTCCTTTGTGAGTGAAAATCGTTCTTTTGTTAAGATAGCTCCCTACCATAGAAGGAGTCAAGTAAAAGTGATTACTGTCTATATTTGAAGCATATTCATGTTCTAGTCGAATATCTAAAACGATTATTTTCCCAATAGCGTTTCCACCTTCTAAAAAGAAGAAAGAAGGTTTAGGAACGTGAAAAGTTAGGGTGTAATCTGCATGAACGATGGGGTCTAAAGGTTCATTTAATCGATCACAGTACAATCCAGAGGGCAAATCTATAGCAACTACTTTAACTGTATTATGACTATTGATTCTGCGAATGAGCTTACCTGCAACACCTTCTGCAGCGCGTGATAAACCGATTCCAAAAATAGCATCGATTACAATTCTTCCATTAAAGTTAAGTTGTTCTAAATCACCTTCAGAGCGAACAATTTTAATCTTAATGTCGGAACGTTTCAACCTTGCTAATTCCGCTTCATATTCTGGCGTTTGTCGATCACTAATGTCCAGCAACACACACTCTATATCATAATCGTTACGGATGAGGAACTGGGCCAGAACAAGTCCATCTCCACCATTATTTCCTTTTCCACAAATTATAGAGTAGGAATAATTGAGTCCTAAGTTTCTTTTGATCCAATTGTATGTTTTACTTGCTGCTCTTTGCATCAAATCAGCATTAGTAATCTTTTGTTGCACTAATGTATGTGCTTCAAGTTCTTTGATTTGTTGCGCAGTAAGTAATTTCATAGGTTTATTTTAAATTTTCAAAATACAATTTATTTGGTCCTTCTGGATGAATTACTTGCAAGACCATTTCGTCATCTGTTAATTCTTCAATGATAAGAATATCTGTTCCTTCACGGAAAAGAAAAGCTTCTTCATATTTATAATCTACAATTTTAAGTGTATCTGCACTAATAGTGTAAATTCTTTCATGGCTAGGAGAAACAATTCTTCCTTGTGAGTCAATATTGAAGACTTGCTTATCTGCTGAGAATTTTAATCCATCCTGAAAGCGTCTAAACTCTGTATCACTAGAAATCAATCGCCACTCTCCATTGGTCAAATGATCCTCAACACTTTGTTCACGTGATGAATTCATCTGTTCTTTGCAAGACATCAGCAATACACTTCCTAATATAAACATAAAAATTCTCATTTCTAAAACTTTAGATAAATAAATAATTTGTACAAATATCAAAGATAGGCAAAAAGAAGGTAATGAAATAGTGCTCCGCAGAAAGCTTGAGTAAAAAGTCATGAAGAGTTACTGAATAGCTGACCATACATTTTTTTATATTAAAAAAATAAAAATGCTTGTTTTTCTGAGTAGAAAAATATTTTTACACTAACTTTACAGTGAAAATTCAATGCAAAGAGACCTTGGTTATTGGGACAAACAAATGGATTTGTTGGCCCAGCAGGATTACATTATAATAGACAACTTCTTCAATCCTGAAGACCTCAACAACGCGCATCATTTTTTTGAGACAAAACAGCAGGAAGGCGTTTTCCAAAAAGCGGCTATTGGAGCAAGTGGAAATGAAAAAATCATCAATGAAGTACGTGGTGATTATACATACTGGTTGGAGAAAGGTAAGCACACGCAAATCAATTCCATATTTGAAACTTTAGACGAAGTAAAATCAGTATTTAATCGATTGATGTACTTAAGTCTAGCCGATTACGAATTTCATTTGGCCCATTATCCGAAAGGTTCATTCTACAAAAAACATTTAGACCAATTTGAAGGTCGTAACAACAGAATGGTCTCTGTGATTATTTATTTGAATAAAGACTGGAAAAATGGTGACGGTGGTGAATTGAGGATTTATCCTGAAGGTCAAGACCCAATTGATATTGCCCCAATAGAAAACCGTTGTATAATGTTTAGGAGTGACACACTTTATCACGAAGTTTTAACTTCTCATACTTCCCGAAAAAGTATTACCGGCTGGATGTTGTATCAACCTGCTGTTTTACCCTATTTGGTGTTGTAAAATTTCTTAACACGAAGACACACAGAGACTTTCACATAAAAACGAAAGAAGTGAAATTAAACTTCTCCCCTAAAAGAAAATGGTGCGAGAAGTATACTTCTACGCACCATTTTTTCAATCACTTTTTCTTCCTTCCGATTGAAGGATAAAAAATACTTAAGCTTTTTTACACATTAAATCTAAAGTGCATTATATCTCCATCTTGGACGATGTATTCTTTTCCTTCCACACCAAACTTTCCTGCTTCTTTACATGCAGCCTCAGAGCCGTACTTCACGAAGTCTTCATACTTCATTACTTCAGCACGAATAAATCCTTTTTCGAAATCAGAGTGAATAACTCCTGCTGCTTGTGGTGCTGTAGAACCTTTCAAAACAGTCCAAGCGCGAACTTCTTTCACACCTGCAGTAAAATAAGTATCTAAGTTTAGTAATTTGTAAGCAGAGCGAATCAAACGATTTACCCCTGATTCTGTTAGTCCTAGTTCTTCCATAAACATTTGACGTTCTTCAAAGGTATCAAACTCTGTAATGTCAGCTTCTATTTGAGCTCCAATTACTAACACTTCTGCTCCTTCATCTTTGACCGCTTCCTTCACCATGTCAACGAATTTGTTACCGTCTTTTACGGAACTTTCATCCACATTACATAGATAAAGTACAGGTTTTACTGTAATTAAATGCAACTCTTGGACATGAGGCCATTCATTTTCATCAAATTCCATTGAGCGAACAGACTCTCCAGCTTCGAGGTGATTCTTTATGCGTTCAGCAAGTTCAAATGCTCTCTTTGCTTCTTTATCTCCTGACTTTGCAGCTCTTGCCAAACCATTCAAACGTTTTTCAACTGTTTCAAGGTCTTTCAATTGCAATTCATAGTCGATCACTTCTTTGTCTCTAATCGGATCTACTGAACCATCAACGTGAACGATATTATCATCCTCAAAACAACGTAAAACATGGATAATTGCATCTGTTTCACGAATATTTGCTAAGAATTGATTTCCTAATCCCTCACCTTTAGAGGCACCTTTTACCAATCCAGCGATGTCCACAATCTCCATTGTTGTTGGGACAACACGTTCTGGTTTTACAATTTCTTCTAACTTCTCTAAACGAGGATCTGGAACAGAGATAGTTCCTACGTTAGGTTCGATTGTACAAAATGGATAGTTTGCCGATTGTGCTTTCGCATTCGATAAACAGTTAAACAATGTTGACTTACCTACATTCGGCAACCCAACAATTCCACATTTTAATGCCATATGAAAAAATTTTGATGCAAAGATAATGCTTGCAATTGATTAAAGCCAATTTGACTTTTATATTATTGATTAAAAAAGGAAA
>Ga0209075_1001946_pt1 | contig 18828 bp, 16 predicted proteins | sample Stecom2011_FD_187523 | JGI IMG/M metagenome (GOLD analysis project Ga0209075, IMG submission 187523) | Agricultural soil microbial communities from Utah to study Nitrogen management - Steer compost 2011 (SPAdes) (version 2) | ecosystem: Environmental > Terrestrial > Soil > Agricultural land...
TAATAGTCTTTAAAATGTGTTTGGTTTCCATGGTCTGCTGTAATAATGAAAATAGTGTCCTCAAACCAAGGCTCATTTTTAGCTGCTTCAAAAAACTTCTTAAATGCATAATCTGTATAGCCCACTGTTTGATGCATAGGCACATACCCTTTCGGAAACTTCCCTTCATATTCCTCAGGAATTTTATAAGGCTCATGAGATGAAACTGTAAATATAGTGCTGAAAAAAGGCTCAGACTTTTCATCTAAAGTCGATTTCATATATTGGAAAAATGGCTCGTCCCAAATTCCCCAAGAACCATCAAAATCTTCATCGTTATTATATTCTGTCATGCCATAATAATGGTCAAATCCAAGAATATTACTAAATCCTAAAAAGCCCATTGATCCATTTGGCGCTCCATGAAAAAACGAAGTATCGTAATTCATTTCCTTCAATGACGAAACTAATGATTGCATATCTTGTTTTGAATATGCCGATGACGTAAATGCATCTTTAAATGAAGGAATACCCGCTAACACCGAAGACATACCGTGTATAGATTTGCTCCCATTTGCATAGGCATTTGAGAAAATCAAACTATGCTGTGCCAACGAGTCTAAAAAAGGTGTAAACCCTTCGTAATCTGGTATATTAGCATCTTTATTGAAAGCACCCCAATACTCTCTCCCATAACTTTCAGTTATAAACAAAACTATGCTTGGAGTTGTTTTAGGATTGTTCTTATAATGTTTGATAGGTTTAATATACTTCTCAATGTCTGAATCAGAAATTCCGTAGTTCAACTTCTTAAAACTGTTTGAAGAAAACGTTCGTATAAAAGCAAAAGGAGTATTCAAAACAATATCAGAATGCTCTATTCGGTTCACATGCCGACTTGCATCAAGCATATTGATTGGTCTTGTACTTTTTTTGAAGTCGCCTCCTCTAATTCCACCAATCATCAGTGTTCCTATAACAACAATCCCTATTAGAGAAGAAACTACATACCATAACTTATTACTAGGAATTCCCTTTGGCGTAACTTTTACCTTTTTATATAGGTACACCCATAATGCAGAGAAAATGAAAAACAAAAGGTATACATGCCAGTAACTAAACAAGAATCTAAAGAACATATTAAATCCATTAGATTCATTTTTAAGTAAATCCCAAACTACAACAGTTGTTCTTGCAAACGTGTATTTGTAATAGATGAAATCAACGTAGTTTAGAGCATAACCTATTAGGTTGAAGAAAAAGTATATATAAAATAGGACTTTTTGGTATCCCCTACTTGTATTGACAAATAATGGTAGTATTGAAAATAATATGAAAACTGCATTCAAATAGAAAATAGCAGCCGTATCAAAAATTAATCCGTGATACGCCAATTTAAAGAACTCACCAACGCTATCAATGTTGAGCAAGCTTTTATTATATAAAGTAAAAAGAACTCGTGCTATGAAATAAAACACATAGGCTAACAGAACCCGGTATAATAGGACTGCGTATTCTTGGTTTCTAAAAAAATTTCTTACTTTCATATTTGTCGCCAAAAGTATAAAAAAATCTTCATCAGATGCCTTTTAAAGTAGATTTTCAAATAAATTAAAATAGACTTTCATGTTTATTTTAAATCGGTCAATTATTCTTTGACACAAAAGACTGCTAACTGTAACTTTCTTGTAATAAGGCAAATACCAAAACAAGACTTTAAAGCGTCTAATAATCAAAATAGCATCTACACCATAACACCACAAACAAAAACACTACTTTTGTAGATCGTCTATCTATCATACAAAATGACTGAATTTACAATTATAATTCCTGTCTACAACGAAAGTGAAAACCTGCTTCGCGTGGAAAAAGAGCTTAGTTTATATCTAGAAATAGCTATACTAAAAACTTCTGTGCTTTTTGTAAACGATGGCTCTACAGACGAAAGCGAAACATTAATTAGAAGTATTTGCGAAAGAAATCCTGAATTCCATTATATATCCTTCAATAAAAACTACGGGCTGAGCGCGGCTCTAAAAGCAGGTTTTGACTATATTGAAACTCCTTTAATTGGCTATATAGACAGCGACCTGCAAACGCATCCAAATGATTTTAATACTTTATTAAAACATATAGATAAATACGACTTAGTTACTGGCATTCGGAGCTATCGAAAAGATAACTTCGGAAAATATATCTCATCCAAAATAGCTAATGGAGTAAGACGACTTTTCACTCAAGACGGAATTACAGATACAGGCTGCCCACTAAAAGTTATAAAAACAGATATAGCCAAGAAAATTCCAATGTTTAAAGGGCTTCACCGCTTTCTACCTGCAATGGTATTATTACAAAAAGGAAAAGTACACCAAGTTGAAGTCCAACATTTCCCTCGAAAAAAAGGCGTCAGTAAGTTTGGGTTTTGGAACCGCTCTTTTGGTCCTTTTATAGACTGTTTTATCTACCTATGGATGAAAAGACGATATATCAATTATCAAATCAAAACCAAAGATTGAAGGATTTCAAGTAATTTACTTACTGCTATTTAGCAAATTTTGTCTGGCCCCATTTCTGTAGTAGATAAAACAGCCACCCTGTTAATCCCCCAAATGCCATTCCTGATATCACATCTAAAGGATAATGAACTCCCAAGTAAATTCTGCTATACCCCGTGAGTATAGCCCAGATTAGAAGAATAAATGGTAAGTATCGATACCATTTTTGAAGACTTAACCCTAAAAACACCGCTGCCGCCATTGAACTTGCTGCGTGTGCTGAAAAATATCCAAACCTACCACATCCATCAGCTACAAAACGCATGGTTTCTTTAAGCTCACCAACTTGACAAGGTCGTGGCCTTTTAATTCCATACTTAAATAAACTTGAAATCTGATCGGTAGCTGTAATCATTAAAGCAACACAAACAACAATCACCAATGTTCCCTTAAGTCCGTAATTTCTGTAAACAAGATACAGCAAGAAAACGTACAATGGAATTGAAGAGAACTTATGGGTTATAAACCTCCACAGCCCATCCCATGGTTCACTCCCCAAAGTGTTGAGAAATAAAAACAGCTCCGTGTCATAGTTCAATAGTTGATCTAACATGTCAATCAGGTTTATATTAATAAGCCGAGCTTCACAGCAAAGAGGAGTGTTTATTACTCCCTTCTTTTAGCAATCTTTATAAAAGATTACTCTTCACCATAGCGCTCTATCTCCCTATCATAAAAGTCGTTCGCTCCTTGAATTAAGTTTTCTGCTTCAACCTCAAGCTCCTTTTGATCCTCTTTATCAAAATCTTCCAACCATTCAACTTCATCGTTTTCAAGATTAATTATAAATCTTGGAAACTCAGTGTGAATTACAAAAATTGCTGTTGGATAATCACTATTGTCGCCTAATAAATATTTTGGGAAATCCATTTTCTAAGTTCAGGGTTTTAAATTGTAAATTTTCTCTATTTTGTTTTTCTAGTCACTAACCTCTACCAACGACCATGCACTCTACATTTTGTCGTCTCACCCTTCATTCAACCTTATTAATTTTTTCGAAAGATAATTAAATCTTATAAATAACATAATTCCACTTGCTGTTAATCCGGCCAAAAGACCTGTCCAAATTCCCATACTCCCCCAAGTAGTGTGCATACTTAGATAATATGAAATTGGGAATCCAATAACCCAGTAAGCAATTAAAGTTAGGTACATTGGAATTTTCACATCTTGCATTCCTCTTAATGCACCCAAAGCAACAACTTGCAAAGCATCTGTAAATTGGAATATAGCTGCTATTATCAGCAATTGTGCCGCCAACATTACTACCTCATGATTGTCTGCAAATAAAAGTGGATTGTCATAGTCTAAGAAAATCTTCGGAAGGTCTCCACTAAACACAATAAATCCTACTGCAAAAACAAGTGATAGGATTGAAGTTAGTAAGAAAATTGAGATAGCTACTCTTCTCAATTCTTTAAAGTTTTGCAATCCCTTTTGGTTCCCAACGCGAATCATAGCAGTTACACTAAACCCCATTGCCACCATAAAAGTCATTGAAGCAAGCCCTAAAGCAATCTGGTTGGCAGCCTGTGCGTTCTTTCCCAATATTCCTGAAAGCCACACAGCAGAAGTGAAAATTCCTACTTCAAAAAGCATCTGCATAGCCGATGGAGCCCCAAGGTTTATCAGCTTTTTCAGCATTTTTTTACTTAGGGAGAAAATCTTAATTCCCGTTACAAAAAACTGGGTCTTTTCTTTTTTACTTAATAAATACCATAGGTAAAGCACCATTACAACTCTTGAAGCGAGTGTTCCGATCGCTGCACCTACAATCCCTAATTCGGGCGCGCCAAACTTCCCAAAAATAAACATATAGTTAAGGACAATGTTTACAACATTAGCAACAATAGTAGCATACATTGGGAACCTAGTCATAGACATACCATCACTAAATTGCTTGAATGCTTGAAAAATAATCATGGGTATTAAAGAAGCTGCAACCAACGTAAGATATGGCATCGCTAAATCAACCACTTCAGGAGGCTGACTCATAACATACATAAATGGCTTTGAAAACATAACCAAAGCAAACAATGCTATCCCAAGCACCATACACAAAAACAAGCCATGCTTAAACGAAGACTTTCCTTTCTCTCGATCTCCTTCTCCATCTGCTTCGGCTACTAAAGGAGTAATGGCCGTAGAAAACCCAATCCCAACAGACATAGCCACAAACATAAAACTATTACCAAGCGAAACAGCGGCTAACTCAGCACTTCCAAGCTGACCAACCATCATATTATCAACCAACGCCACAACTTGATGCCCCAACATACCTAAGATAACAGGGGTTGCAAGTTTAGTGTTGTACTTAAATTCTCGTGTGTAATCTGAAAGCTTCAATTTTTAAAAAATTTTGCGCAAAGATAGGAGTTGCTGCCCTTAGAATAGCATCGTATCTGTATTATTCTAAAACGATCTACTAAGTTTAAATCAAACCAATCGCATTAGTATATTACTCTCTATTTCAAAAAAAATCAGACTGACTGCTATAAAATTTGATAAACTCAAATGAATTTTTCAAACTTCAAACAATTAGTCTGATATAATAGAGATTTCCAATAAGCATCAGAAATCTTAATTTAATAAATTTAGCTCTAAATTTATTATTTAAGAAAGCCGCCTAACAAATCTTTTGCCATTCCGCCTATTCCACCTTTGTCATCTCCGCCAAACATGTCTGTAAGCACAGATCCTGTATCTTTAGAACTTCCACTGCTTTTCTTTGAAATCATACTAATCAAAGCAGGTAAAGCAATTTCAGTTATAGTTTGTGATTGACTTTTAGATAGTCCTAATTTACTAACTAGGTCACTCACAATCCCTGAAAACATATTGGATTGAATTTGATTACCACTAGCACTATTAGGTTTATCAGAAAATAAATCCATTAAACCAGAAATATTACCACCAAGCATTTCTTTTGTAGCTTCTTTCTTTACAACATCACCAACAACAGAAAATATTCCGTCCATTTTGCTTGACGAAACATCTGTTTGACCACTAATCTGCCCTCCTACTTCCGATTTTAATTTTCCTAAAAATTCTTCTATCATGATTGATTTACTTTTTAATTAAATACAAATATTTGTCAAATATACAGATTATTAAAAGTAGCTAAATTGTAAGACTTTCTTAAAGTTTAATAAAGAACAATAATAATTTGACAGATAGATTGGCTTTAAGCAATATTTAAACCTACGTTCACCCGTGTTACTCCATAGATATCCCTACGATATCCCCACTGTACTTAATGAAGAACATATAAACTAATCCAACCAAGCTAGAAGTAGAATTTGTTATTGATGATTTTAAAAAGTATGTAATTTTATCAGGTTGTGGCTATTAAGCAGCAATGTATCAACAAAACTTTTATGCAAGATCTTGAATACATTTAAAGTGTATCCAACAAAAAAAGCTTCTCATTTCTGAGAAGCTTTGCTTTTTGGGTGGAAGACCGGTCTCGAACCGGCGACCTCTTGAACCACAATCAAGCGCTCTAACCAACTGAGCTACAACCACCATCTTTACTTAAAAAGAATTTGCTCTTTTTAAAAGAGCACTTCCATTTCTAGAAGCGAGTGCAAATATAATTCAATTATTGAGGATGCACAATAGGATTTTGATTTTTTAAATCAAATCGTACAAAGATTTTACAGCAACGTATCTTTCAACCGTAAATCCTTCGCCGTAATCCACTCCAATTAAACGTCCTAAATCTTTTGCTCGATAGGTTAAACTATCCATAAAATTTTGTGAAGTGATAGGAGTTGCAGGCTCTTTCGAGTTTGGATCATGAAACTGACTTTTGTATGCTTTTACAACTTCAAGCTTTTTATCCATAAATTCAGATACATCAACTACAAAGTCTGGCTCAATATTTTTCCACTGAATATAATGATAAACGTGTTTAGGACGCCACGCCGATTGATTTACTCCTTCATAATTAGTTTCAATTTTTCTTAAGCCACTTAAAAAACAAGCGTCGCTAGTTAGCTTACTAGCTTTCGCATGATCTGTATGTCGATCATCAATAGCATTACAAAGAACAATATCAGGTTGATATTTTCTAATAATCTCTATTATTTTAAGCTGATATTCGGCAGTGTTAAATATAAATCCGTCAGGGAGTTCTAGATTGTGCCTGAACTCTACTCCAAGTATTTCTGCAGCATTGGCAGCTTCTTTATCCCGTATTTCAGCAGTGCCACGAGTTCCAAGCTCACCTCGAGTTAAATCTAAAAGACCCACTTTTTTTCCTCGGCTTATTTCTTTTGCTAATGTAGCAGAGCAACTTAGTTCAACATCATCTGGATGAGCGCCTATGGCTAGTATATCTATTTTCATAAGTTTAATTTTTATCTAAAGGTCTAAGACTAGGTATCGACCTAAAACGCCTAGTTCACAAAAATAACTATAGTGATTCATTAAAAGAACTTTCCGTAATGTTTTTCATAACACTTCAGAAAAGTGAAAGAAGCACATTTTCTATACTTCTTAGTTAATTCTTCTGGTTTCACCTTGAGCGACCATGATTTTTATTGAGGTTGAGGATTGTTTCTTTATCTTTATAAAAAATTATTTTCATCAAAATTAATTCATGAAACTACTTCTCACCAATATTAAAGAACTACTACAAGTTCGCGAAGAATCACCAAAAAAACTAAGCGGAAGTGAAATGAAAACACTTCCAACAATTAAAAATGCTTGGATATTTTTAAACCAAGGCAAAATCGAAGACTTTGGTTCGATGGACAATTTACCTCAGTATAGCAATACAAAAACCATAGATTGTACAGGTAGAATTGTTCTCCCAACATGGTGTGACAGCCACACCCATCTAGTATATGCAGGCAATAGAGAACAAGAGTTTGTCGATAGAATTAACGGGTTAAGCTATCAAGAAATTGCTGAAAAAGGTGGGGGAATTGTAAATAGCGCTAAGAAACTTCAAGAAACTTCGGAAGAAGAACTGTTTAAACAAGCTGCCGTTAGACTAAAAGAAGTCATGAACTTAGGAACTGGAGCTCTTGAAATAAAAAGCGGCTATGGTCTAACCACCGATGCCGAAATGAAAATGTTACGCGTTGCTAAAAAACTTGCCGAAGAATATCCTGTTGAAATTAAAACAACTTTCTTAGGAGCACATGCCGTGCCACCAGAATACAAGAACAACAAAGACGGCTATATGGATCTACTTTGCAATGAAATGCTCCCAAAAGTAGCCGAAGAAAACTTGGCTGAGTACGTAGATATTTTTTGTGAAAAAGGTTATTTCTCAGTTGCCGATATGGATCGACTTCTCACTGAAGGAAAAAAATACAACCTGATTCCAAAAGTACACGTAAATCAGTTCAATAGCATAGGCGGAATTGCTTCTGCTGTAAAGCATAACTCTCTTAGTGTTGACCACCTTGAAGTTCTAACCGATGCCGATATAGAAGCCTTACAAGGAAGCGACACTATGCCAGTAGCACTTCCCTCTTGCTCCTATTTTTTAAGCATTCCTTATACAGCAGGTAGAAAACTAATCGATTCTGGTTTGCCCTTAGCACTCGCTACCGATTACAACCCAGGATCTACTCCAAGTGGAAACATGAATTTTGTGGTAGCAACTGCGTGTATAAAAATGAGACTAACACCTGAAGAAGCTATCAATGCTGCAACTATAAATGGAGCCTACGCCATGGGCCTTAGCGACACTCACGGCAGTATTACAAAAGGAAAAGTCGCAAACCTTATAATCACTAAAGAAATTCCATCCTATGGGTTTTTGCCCTACGCATTTGGAAGCAACCTCATTGACACGGTAATTTTAAAAGGAGAAGAAATATAATGAGCACCGAATCTATAATCGATATTTTAAAAATCTATTCTGAAAACGATATTTCTAATCTTCTTCGGAAAAGAGCTGGAGAAACCAAATTTGGCGAAAAAGTTTCATTTGTAGAAAACCTTGAAGACTTAAAGAAACATCCTTCGAAGTATGTTCTTATAGGAATTCCCGAGGATATTGGTGTTCGTGCCAACTTCGGAAATCTAGGCACCTCCGAAGCATGGAAAGCTGCATTAAACAGCCTACTAAACATTCAACACAATACATATATAAATTCCGAAAACGTAATTCTCCTAGGTGAAATAGACTGCGACAAACAAATGAAGCAAGCAGATGAAATTTTTGCTAAGGAAAATAGATACGTTGTTGAATTAGGATCGCTAACAGAACAGATTGATGAAAAAGTTTCATTTGTAGTTGAAGCTATAGTTGCTGCAAACAAAATTCCAATCATCATTGGAGGTGGACACAACAACAGCTACAGTAATCTAAGAGGTAGTTCGGAAGGTATTAAGTCTAAAATCAATTGTATCAATTTTGATGCTCACACAGATTTTAGAGCTCTAGAGCATCGGCACAGCGGCAATGGGTTTTCCTATGCTTTTGATGAAGGTTATCTTGAAAAATACTTCATCTTTGGACTCCATAGAAATTATACTTCAGAAACTGTTTTTAAGACTATTGAAAAAAACAAATCACGTATAAACTTCAATCTTTTCGAAGATATCGCTATTCAGAAAAAACAAACTTTTTCCGAAGCTATTACTCAAGCACAAGAGTTTTGTTGTGACAAAGCTTTCGGAATAGAACTCGACATGGATACTATTGAATTGATGGGAAGTAGCGCAATTACACCAAGCGGTTTTACTTTAACTGAAGCTAGGGCCTTTGTTTCATACTTCTCTAAACTTGACAAGATGAAATACGTCCATATTTGTGAAGGAGCTCCTGCTGCAGAAGTATATCCAGGACAAATAGGTAAGACTATCGCATATTTGGTAAGCGATATAATAGCCAAATAAAGTTTTAGAAAGTAAGTTTATTCTTTTTCACAAACTATACCCCAAATTGGAAGCATTTCCTTAGAAGTATTGACTCTAACATTTTCTTTGTCAATCACTTTATAGTAGCTCGCATCCCCAAACTGTGGATCAAAAATTGCCTCTAAGGAAAACTTAGGGTCTTTAAAATTTAAGACCCTCCAGTTTCCTTCTGAGGTATAAGTTCCAATTTCAGAAATCTTGATAGATTTCTCTTTGCTTTCTGGCTGAGGGATACTTTTTAAGTCAAATTTAAAAGTGTTATTTTCATAAAGCTTAAGCGTAATGCCAGCAACACCATTACCTATACTTTGGTAAGAATGTGTTTCAACTTTACCTAGTTTTATTTTCTTCGCTCCACAAGATGTAAGACTTACAACAAGTCCAATAATGACAAAGTATCTCCACATAGCTATTTATCGTATTAGTTTTTTATACTTAATTCGTTTCGGCATTAAATCGCCTCCTAATCGTTTCTTCTTATTCTCCTCGTAATCACTAAATCCACCTTCAAAATAATACACTTGACTATTTCCTTCGAAAGCTAGAATATGTGTACAAATTCTATCTAAGAACCAACGGTCGTGACTAATCACAACTGCACACCCTGCAAAGTTTTCAAGACCTTCTTCCAAAGCACGAAGTGTGTTAACATCAAGATCGTTTGTGGGCTCATCAAGTAATAATACGTTTCCTTCTTCTTTAAGTGTCATTGCTAGGTGCAAACGGTTTCTCTCCCCTCCAGATAGCATTGATACTTTTTTATTTTGCTCACTCCCACTAAAGTTAAATCGACTTAAATAAGCTCTTGAATTCACTTGCCTTCCACCCATTAAAATCAATTCTTGTCCATCGCTAAAGTTTTCCCATATGGTTTTATCCGGGTCGATATTGCTATGTGTTTGATCTACGTATGCAATTTTTGCAGTTTCTCCAACCTCGAACGTTCCTTTATCTGGGGTTTCCTCTCCCATAATCATTCTGAAAATAGTAGTTTTTCCAGCACCATTAGGACCGATAATTCCAACAATTCCTGCTTGTGGTAGTTTAAAGTTAAGATCTTCATACAAAAGTTTATCTCCATACGCTTTTGCAACACCCTTTGCCTCAATTACATTGGTTCCAAGTCTAGGTCCATTTGGAATGAAAATTTCTAGTTTTTCATCCAATTGTTTTTGATCTTGGCTTAAAAGCTTATCGTAGTTTTGAAGACGTGCCTTTTGTTTTGTCTGACGTCCTTTAGGTCCTTGACGAACCCACTCCAACTCTCTTTCTAGTGTTTTCTGACGTTTTCCAGCTTGTTTAGACTCTAAAGCCAAACGCTTTGATTTTTGATCTAACCAAGATGAGTAGTTCCCTTTCCAAGGAATACCTTCTCCTCTATCCAATTCTAAAATCCATCCCGCAACATTGTCTAAGAAATAACGGTCGTGAGTAACAGCAATTACAGTTCCTTTATATTGAGCTAAATGGTGCTCTAACCAGTGAACACTCTCTGCGTCCAAGTGGTTGGTAGGCTCATCTAATAACAATACGTCTGGTTCTCTCAAAAGCAATCGGCATAGAGCTACTCTACGTTTTTCTCCACCAGAAAGCACGCTAATAGGTTTATCTGGCTCTGGAGTACGCAAAGCATCCATTGCTATTTCTAATTTTGTATCGAGTTCCCAAGCGTTTGTAGCATCAATTTTATCCTGAAGCTTTGCCTGCTTATTCATCAACTCTTCCATTTTATCAGGGTTCTCATATACCTCTGGCAACCCGAACATATCATTGATTTTGTTGTATTCATCTAAAATATCAACTACTTCCTGAACTCCTTCTTTTACAACTTCAATCACTGTTTTGGATTCGTCAAGCTTTGGTTCTTGTTCAAGATATCCAACGGAATAGCCCGGAGCAAAAACAACATCACCTTGATAGTTTTTATCTTCACCAGCAATAATTCTTAACAAGGTAGATTTACCACTACCATTTAAACCTAGAATTCCAATTTTAGCTCCATAAAAGAAGCTCAAATAAATATTTTTTAAAACTGGAGTCTGTGCGCTTTGGTACGTCTTCGTTACGCCAGACATTGAGAAAATTACTTTTTTATCGTCAGACATTTTTTATGTTTATTGTTTTATTAATTATGGTTTTAATTTAATCTCTATTAAATTAAACCTTTAAACTTTGTTCTTCTAAAGTTACAATGAGGTTTCTAGTGTAAATTCAGCATTCTTAGCACCACCATCATTTGTCCGCTGTGGTATGCAGTATGCTCAATAACCAACAAAATCTCTCGAAGTAATGTTTGTTGATCTTTTCCATTCCTAACAGGTAGCATCAATTCATTGTTCTCATCCTTAAGAAAGTTGATTAAGCGTTCTCTGTCTGTCAAGTATTCAGCTTTCAAACTTTCCCAATCTTCTTTGCTCCTACATACTTTTTCTTTTGGCCAATAATAGTCAGGCCATTTAGGTTTGGAATAATCATTTGAGCAAGTAAACTTTACGATATCCTTCTGTGTGAAAACAACATGAAAGAATAATTCATAAAAAGAATATGGCAAATTAGATAGACGTGTATTGATTTCCTCAAAAGAAATCTTTGTCAACATCTCGGTAACAGGCATAAAAGCTTCACCTCCTTCAAGATGCTTAGCTAACCGTTCTCTTATTAATGAATTTTCAGACATATTAAATAGATTCAAATAGTGCTTTTATACTCTTCCTTTAAGGGCATTAAAAACCCAAGCAATAGCAAAGAATCCTATACCTACTGAGGCAAATCCCCAACCAGCAACGTCGTCATAACGAAAAGCACCTAACCCAATTAGGACCAATCCTACAACAATCATTATAAAAGTAGCCCATGCTAGTACAGTGTTTTTATTCATTCCCATAGTTAAAGTATCTGTGTTTGTATATGTGTTTTTAAATTTAGTGCGAAAACAAATATCGGGAATATTAAACAGATTTTAGACATCAAATTCGCTTTGTTTCATTCAAACTTATAATTGAAAATTTCCCATCAATTAAACATTCATGTTTTCTTTCTTCTAAAGTTATTCATTTCTACAAAGGAGTAATTATTTTTCACATGAATACACTGCATTTCGTATTTTAGCCAAAACTTAAATTTCATGGACTTGAATTTCAATAAAAATGAGGACTACAACAAGCTCTTAGTTTCTCAGTTAAAAAAAAGGTTGGCTAAAGTAAAATTAGGAGGAGGTCAAAAACGAATTGACAAGCAGCACGAACAAGGGAAGCTCACTGCTCATGAACGTATCGACTACCTTTTAGACACTGGTAAACCAAGTATAGAAATTGGTGCGTTTGCAGGGGAAGGAATGTATGAAGAGCACGGAGGTGCTCCAGGTGGTGGCGTGGTTGTGAAAATTGGCTATGTAAAAGGCAAACAATGTATTGTTGTTGCAAACGATGCAACAGTAAAAGCTGGTGCATGGTTCCCTATTACTGCAAAGAAAAACCTTCGAGCTCAAGAAATTTCAATAGAAAATAGACTACCTATAATATATTTAGTGGACAGTGCTGGTGTTTATCTACCTATGCAAGATGAAATATTTCCAGACAAAGAACACTTTGGACGAATATTTAGAAATAATGCAGTAATGAGCAGTATGGGGATTACTCAAATTGCAGCTGTAATGGGTAGCTGTGTTGCTGGTGGGGCTTACCTTCCTATAATGAGTGATGAGGCTTTAATTGTGGATAAAACTGGAAGTATATTCCTTGCTGGAAGCTATTTAGTAAAAGCTGCGATAGGCGAAAGTATAGATAACGAAACACTGGGTGGAGCTACTACACATTGTGAAATCAGTGGAGTTACAGATTATAAAGCTAAAGATGACAAAGATGCTTTAGACACCATTAAAAATATTGTGTCTAAAATTGGAGATTTTGAAAAAGCTGGCTTCAACAGGATAAAAGCTAAAAAACCAAAGGAAAATCCAGACGATATTTATGGAATCCTTCCTCGTTCACGAACTGAACAATACGACATGCGTGAGATTATTTCTCGCTTAGTTGACGATAGTGATTTTGAAGAATATAAAGAAGGTTACGGACAAACTATCCTTACAGGATATGCAAGAATAGATGGTTGGGCTGTAGGAATTGTAGCCAATCAACGAAAGTTAGTTAAAACAAAAAAGGGTGAAATGCAGTTTGGTGGTGTTATATATAGCGATAGTGCTGATAAAGCAACACGCTTTATAGCAAACTGTAATCAAAAGAAAATTCCTTTAGTGTTTTTACAAGACGTAACAGGATTTATGGTAGGAAGTAAAAGTGAACACGGTGGAATCATTAAAGACGGTGCTAAAATGGTAAATGCCGTTAGTAATAGTGTCGTTCCAAAATTCACTATTGTAATAGGAAACAGCTACGGAGCTGGAAATTATGCCATGTGTGGAAAAGCTTACGATCCAAGACTGATAGCTGCATGGCCAAGTGCTGAATTGGCAGTTATGAGTGGAAATAGCGCCGCTAAAGTTTTACTTCAAATTGAAACTGCGTCCTTAAAAAAGCAAGGAAAAGAAATTACTGAAGAAGAAGAAAAAGAGCTCTATGATAAAATTAAAGCTCGATATGATGAACAAATCTCACCATATTACGCAGCAGCACGTATTTGGACCGATGCAGTAATCGAACCGTTAGATACAAGAAAATGGATTTCAATGGGAATTGAAGCTGCTAACCACGCTCCTATTGAAAAGAAATTTAACCTTGGAGTTATACAAGTTTAAAAGGTTTACAAAAAAGTAAACAAGTAAAAAAGTCATCCGTTTGGATGACTTTTTTACTTATATAACATTAAGGTTTTAATAGGGTAATTTACTTAACTCCGTCAACAAAAGCCTGCATTACTGCATCGCTTACTCCCATTTGAGAGAAACCACCATCGTGGAATAAATTCTGAAGTGTCACCATTCTTGTAAGATCACTAAACATAGTAACAGTATAGTTTGCACAGTCTAACGCAGTTGCATTTCCTAGTGGAGACATTTTATCGGCATAACTACTAAAGCCATCAAAACCTTTCACTCCTTGACCCGCTGTAGTTGGTGTTGGGGATTGTGATATAGTATTCACACGAACTTTTTTATCTCTTCCGAAGAAGTATCCAAAACTTCTCGCAATACTTTCAAGATATGCTTTGTTGTCTGCCATGTCATTATAGTCTGGGAAAACTCGCTGTGCAGCCATATATGTTAAAGCAATAATACTTCCCCACTCGTTCATAGCGTCTTTTTGGTAAAGCACTTGCATAGTTTTATGAAAAGAACCAGCCGATACGTCCCATCCTTTTTGGGTGAAATCATAGTTCTGATTTGTATAGTGGTTTCCTTTTCTAACGTTAACAGACATACCTATTGAATGAAGAACGAAATCTAGTTTACCGCCAAGTATTTCCATAGCTTGATCTACTAAATTCTCGAGATCTTCGACATTAGTTGCATCAGCAGGAATAATTTGAGAATTAGTTTTTTCTGCCAAATCTTTGATCTGCCCCATTCTCATGGCTATGGGAGCGTTGGTAAGCACAAATGTTCCGCCTTCTTCATGAACGCGCTCAGCAGTCTTCCAAGCTATAGAGTTTGCATCCAATGCTCCAAAAATGATTCCTCGTTTTCCTTTTAGTAGATTATACGACATATTCTATGTGTTAATGGTTATATATTTATCGTTTAATGGGTAAGCCCAAAAAAACAAAATTATCTAAATGTAAAGATACAAGTTAATTCAATAATTCCTTAGCATTTGCTATAGCTGCATCTGAAATTTTCTTTCCGCCAAGCATTTGTGCAATTTCAGTTATTCTACCTTCTTCGTCAAGATGCTTTAAATGCGTAACCGTAACTCCTTCTATATCTTCTTTATATACTTTTAAATGATGCTCCCCTTTTGCTGCTATTTGAGGCAAATGTGTAATAGTCAACACCTGCATATTTTTACTCATTTGAAACATTATAGAAGCCATTTTATTGGCTATTTCACCAGAAACTCCAGTATCTATTTCGTCAAAAACTATAGTTGGAAGCTTTTTATACTTTGCTAAAACAGATTTTATAGCTAGCATTATTCGGCTCATCTCACCTCCTGACGCTACTTTTTTCAGTGGCCCGGGAGTCATACCTTTATTCGCACTGAACAACAACTCCAATGTGTCGGTCCCGTTTTTCTTAAAATCTGCGGAAGGAATTAAGTTAAAGAGAAACTGAGCATTTGGAAGTCCTAAAATCGACAGTATAGACTCCAATTGACTTTTCAATTCTGGAATTGCTTTCTTTCTTTTTTCATGAATTTCAGCACCTAAGCTCAAAGCAGCTTCAGAAAGTTTCTTCCCTTTGTTTTCAAGTTCAGCAATCTTATCATCTAAACCAAGCGTAGAATTCACCTTTTCTTCAAGCGAGTTTTGGAGATCTAGTAATTCCTGAACTGTAGAAAGACTGTGTTTTTGTTGAAGTTTGTATAGGGTTTGTAATTTATCATTTACCTGCAAGAGCATTTCTGGATCGGCTGCTATATTTTCAGCAGTGTTTTGCATCTCTTCTGAAAGATCTTCCAACTCAAGAATAACACTATTTAAACGTTGCCAAAAAGCATCATAGGTAGAGGAAAAGCTTTTGATTTTTCCCAAAATAATTCGCACCTCTTTAGCAGTGTCAATTGTTCCAATTGGATCTTCATCCAAAAACTTGGTTGCTTGAGCAAATGCATCCTGAATTGTTTCTGCATTATCTAAGGTTTCATACGTTTCTTCAAGCTCCTGTTGATCGAGCCCTTCTAAACCTGCTTGTTGAAGCTCATTCAAAAGAAATGAATTATAATCTAGTTCTTTTGTTTCGTCTAGCTTTTGGAGTTTTAAAGCACCGAGTTTTCTTTCGTTCTCTTTAAAATCGGAATACTCTTTTTGATATTGTTTTAATAGTGCAGCATTTCCTGCTAAAGCATCAATAACTTCCATTTGGAAAGTTTCTGAAACAATTTCAAGTGTTTCATGCTGGCTGTGGATATCGATCAAATATGGTGCAAGCGCTTGAAGCTGTGCTAAAGCCACTGGAGTGTCATTTACAAAAGCACGCGACTTCCCACTAGGAAGAATTTCACGACGAATGATAGTGTGAGTATCATAATCTAAGTCGTTTTCTTCAAAAATTGGAAACAGTGAATAATCTTTAATTAGAAAATGTCCTTCTACAATACACTTTTTTGAAGAGTCTTTAACACTAGATAGGTCTGCTCTTTTTCCTAATAATAAGGCTAAAGCTCCTAAAAGAATAGATTTTCCAGCACCAGTTTCACCTGTAATTACGGTCATACCCTGCTTAAGGTCTACTCGTATATCCTCGATGAGAGCATAATTTTTTATAGCAAGTGCAGATATCACAGGAAAATATTTAGATTTATTTCTGAATAGTAATAAACGGATTCGTAGAACCCAAGCTACATGATGAGGCGTTAATAGAAAAGATTAGTATTTAATCTCGGCCCAATTACTTCTTTTAGTAGGTGCCATTCTATTTAGGTTTTCTACTAACTGAGCTATATTTACTTGGGGTCCGCCACTAAAGATTGATTGGATCTCATCACTTTTAGCATCAAAAAATGTTCTAAGCAAGAAAGAGTTAGGTCTTCTATCATTAATTCCTTTTAACATTGTAATGGCGTCAATGATTTTTTCTTTTGCTTCTTTCGGATTAGAGCTCATTAAATCTAAGCCGTTTCTATGATATTCATACATTGCTTGATGAAACTCTTTGTAAACAGAAGAAAGCACAGCATCGTTATATCTATATCTCGATTGATTTCCATCAGCGGCTTTCCATCCAGAATAGTTTGAGCTTGCGCCGTTGTTTGTAATTTGTTGCGCTATTTGAAAGTAAGCATCTCCCCCATTTTCTTCATACGTAGCAGCATCCAATCCAATGATTGTATAGACATGAAATGCTATAACCGAAACAAGGTTTGATTCAAAAGTATTTTTATTGAAGTTTAAGGGTTCGTATTCTTTGTATTTAAAGTTTACTTGTCTATCGAAATAGTTGTAAACCGGACTGTCATACGTAGATTCAAAGATAGGTCTAGAAGATTGCACTTGTAAAGTAGCGGTAAAATCTTCGCCATCCATGTTGCTTATTACCAAGCTCATGTTACAATCAATGCGTTCTTGATTTTTAAACTCTCTATCCGTCCACTTTGTGTTATTTATAAATTCCTTTAATTGCGTTTCAAGCGTTCGGAATAGCTGTAAATTTGGCTGACCTGTTTGGGCAGCATCTATAGAAACTGAACAGTTTAATTCTTGCGCTTGAGTCATAAATACACTCAAAACACAAATGAAAATAAGTATAATCTTACGCATGGGATTTTTCAATAATATATTTCAAAATATCTTTAGCTACTTCACTTTTATCTTTAACCGGAAATGGAAGCACTTTATTGTCTTTTGAGATTAAAGTTACTTTATTAGTATCTACTTTAAACCCGGCTCCTTTGTCTCGTAGCGAATTTAGAACAATTAAATCTAAATTCTTTTTTTTGAGTTTTATTTTTGCATTCGCTTCTTCATTCTGTGTTTCGAGTGCAAAACCTACAAGAAATTGGTTCTTTTTTATTTCACCTAGAGACTTGAGTATATCTTGTGTTTTGGTCAACTCAATTGTCATTGTGCCCTCTTCATCCTTCTTCTTAATTTTTTCAGTAGCAACTTCTGAAGGTCTATAATCGGCAACAGCTGCACTTAAAATAGCAACATGACAGTCGGCAAAATATTTGTGTGCAGCCTCATACATTTCGGCTGCAGAAGTAACTTTCTCTATTTTAACCGAAGGATTATCAAGCTTTAAATTTACTGGACCAGACACCAACACAACCGAAGCTCCGTAAGATGCAGCGGTTTCAGCTAAAGCATACCCCATTTTTCCACTGGAGTGATTTCCAATAAATCTAACTGGATCTATAGCTTCGTATGTAGGACCAGCTGTAATTAGAAATTTCTTGCCTTTTAAGGGAAGTTTTCCAGAAATATCGTTCACTATAAATGAAACTATATCCTCTGGTTCTGCCATCCTTCCTTGGCCTATCAATCCGCTGGCTAACTCACCATATGCTGCAGGAATTTGAATATTCCCATAGCTTTCAAGTTTTTTAAAAACCTCATCGGTTGTTGGGTGCTTATACATGTCCAAATCCATCGCAGGCGCATAGTATACAGGACATTGAGCTGAAAGGTAAACAGCTAACAAAAGATTGTCGCAAGCTCCATGAGCCATTTTAGACAATGTGTTGGCCGTAGCAGGAGCTATTAGAATAAAGTCTGCCCATAGTGCCAATTCCACATGGTTATTCCATTTGGGTTCTTGGAAACTATTAGGGTCTTCTTTTTCATTTGTAAAAGAAGA
>Ga0209075_1001947_pt1 | contig 18828 bp, 14 predicted proteins | sample Stecom2011_FD_187523 | JGI IMG/M metagenome (GOLD analysis project Ga0209075, IMG submission 187523) | Agricultural soil microbial communities from Utah to study Nitrogen management - Steer compost 2011 (SPAdes) (version 2) | ecosystem: Environmental > Terrestrial > Soil > Agricultural land...
TCTGCCGATATAAATAAATTGGATTTTGAGGCCAATGTAGAGTTCGCAGAACTAAACGAACTAAACCTGGTTACCCGTGATAGTATTGCTGTCTTTACAGGAAATATGGTGGTTGATATGGAAGGAAGTTCTATAGACAATGTGGTGGGAACTATCAATTTTAACCGAACTTTCTATCAAAGTGAACGAGATTACTATTACTTCGACGACTTTACTGTTACCTCTACATTTGATGAAGACGTCCGCACGATCGAAATCAATTCCCCCGACATTCTAAACGGTCAGATTTCTGGAGAGTTTTTAATCAGGGACATTCCCAATTTATTCCAAAATGGGGTGGCAAGTATCTACGCCAACTATAAACCGATGGAGGTAACGACCAATCAATACATCACGTATGAATTCGAAATCTATAATAAAATTGTAGATGTCTTCGTGCCTCAAGTAAAGTTTGGAGATCAAACTCGAGTAAGAGGAACGGTGTATTCGGATGAATCGAAATTTGAACTCGATTTTCGTTCGCCTGAGCTCATTTTATTCAATAATTATATCGGCAAATTGAATTTGCAAATGGATAACGACAACCCACTTTTCAATACCTATATCTCCGCCGATTCGATAAATATGGGCTTTTATGAAATCAAGAATTTAGATGTAATCAATAAAACTCTAAACGACACCATGTATGTTCGGGCTGAGTTTAAAGGTGGAAAAAAGAAGGAGGACTTATTCAATTTATCCTTGTATCACACCATCAATCCAGAAGGGAAATCGGTTATCGGTGTGAAACGGTCTGACATTACCTATCTCGATAACAAATGGTTTTTGAACGAACACAACGACCAGCTTAACAAAGTTTCTTTCGACGATAATTTCAATGAAATCCATATCGATTCCTTGGTGCTTAGTCATCAAAATGAAGTGATTCAAATGGCGGGAATGCTTAGGGATTCGACGTATAAGGATATCAAATTGCGATTTAACGATGTCAATATCGCCCATATTGCGCCAGAAGTGGATAGTTTGACACTTGCCGGAAATATAAATGGTAAGTTTGATTTTGTGCAAAGTGAAGGGTCTTATTATCCCAACTCTTCAGTGATTATTGATGATTTAATCGTGAATGATATTTTCTTTGGAAAATTGGATTTAGAAGTTGAAGGCAATGAAGATTTGACCCGATACGTCATCAATACAAAATTGATAGATGAAGGCGTAAAAACGATCAATGCCCTTGGGTGGATAGACGTGTCTGGAAATGAGCCGAGAGTGCAACTCGACTTGGATGTGGAAAAACTGAACTTGGAGGCCATCAGTCCGTTTGGAGAAGATATCATTACGGACATACGCGGGTTGTTAAGCGGAAATGTGATTATGTCGGGGAATTATAAATCGCCGGATATTCGCGGTAGGTTTACTTTGGCGAATGGTGGGATAAAAGTGCCGTATCTCAATGTTGATTTAGATTTGGAAAATAACACAACAGTATTTGTTTCTAAAAACAAACTCGAAATTGGAGGAACGAAAATAACCGATACAAAACATGGGTCATCGGGGGTGTTGTCTGGGTATGCAAGCCATCAAAATTTCAAGGATTGGGAATTGAATCTAAGCATCAATGCTGTTGATAGACTTTTGGTTTTAGATACCCCAAAAGATGAAGATGCCCTGTACTACGGAACTGCTTTTGTGAGCGGAAATATTTCGATTGCGGGTCCGGTCGATGAGCTATTGATACACGCCGATGCTACTACAGAACCCGGAACTTCATTTAAAATACCCATTAGTGAAATGGAGTCTATCAGCGACGATTCCTTTGTGCACTTTTTATCACCCGAAGAGAAAGAGGCGCGTATAAAAGGGATGGCGACCACAACTACGGAAATTAAAAAGATGACTCTGGAATTTGATTTGAACATCAATCAGAATGCAGAAGTAGAAGTGGTGGTCGATCAAGTGAACAATTCAACGCTCCAAGGAAAAGGAAATGGAACGCTCTTGTTGCGAATTGATACCGGTGGAAAATTCTTGATGTATGGTGATTTTGTGGTTTTCGAAGGGCGCTACGACTTTAGGTATGGCGGATTAATTCAACGAAATATTGCGGTGGTTCCAGGAGGGACCATTATTTGGAACGGAGCACCAGAAAGAGCCATTCTCGATCTGAAAGCCCTATACGACACCGAAGCTAATCCGTCGGTTTTATTAGACAACCCATCTGCGAACCGAAAAATTCCGGTGGAGGTATATGTGGGCTTGCAAGGGGAGTTGGAACAACCCGAACTCAGTTTCGATATTGAGTTTCCACGAGTGAGCTCGACCTTGAATAGCGAACTCCAGTTTAAATTACAGACCGAAGAACAACGGCAGAACCAAGCGCTCTTCCTGTTGGCATCGAATTCCTTTGTGGATGACAATTATGGCGGAACAAACGCTTTTGCAGGCACGGTTGCCGATAGGGTTTCGGGCCTTGTAAACAGCTTGTTTGCTGATCAAGACGGGAAATTTATGGTGGGTGTGGATTATTCTGTGGGCAGTAATTTACCCGATCAAGAATCGGCGGACCTGTTTGGGGTAACGGTAAGTACGAAAGTGAGTGAGCGAATTCTGATCAATGGAAAAGTGGGTATTCCTGTTGGTGGAACCACACAAACTTCGGTTGCGGGTGATATCGAAATTCAATGGCTTATGAATGAAGACGGAAGCTTACGGATGAAGTTTTTCAACAGACAGGCCGATTTACAGTTTATTGGTGAAGATCATATTTTTGAACAAGGTGCAGGAATTTCATATTCGGTGAACTTCAACACCTTCCAAGAATTGATGCAAAAGCTGTTCAATAGAAAAGCACAACGCGCTTTTGAAGATATTCCCATTGTTCCGGACGATAGCAGTTTCCCAATTGAATTTAATTCACAGGGAATTCTAATGGAAGAGGAGTAATACGAACTTGTATTCTGTTGGATTTAGTTCTCCTTCAGCGCTTTCATTTCTTCAAGAATCTCTTCCGATCGTTTGGTGGCATCTTCTAGTGTTCTAACAATATTGTCTTTGTCCATAACCGAGTAGATTTCACCTTTTTTAAGATCTTCCAATACCTGATCGCTTACGCCGGATAAAATAACACTACGGCCTTGGGATGCATATTTAGAGATGATTTCCTTCAATCTAAAAACTCCTGTAGCATCGATAAAAAGCACATGACGCATTCGGATAATCAATACTTTCGGGCGCCCTGGCAATCTGCTTATGGTATCTTGGAAAGCTTGTGCTGCACCAAAAAACAATGCGCCGTGAATTTCATACATCGTGACACCCTTTGGCAGTACAATCAGCTCATCATCAAAAAGATGTTCTTTGTCGCCTTCGCGTGTAAAGAGGTCTTTAGCCACTTGCACTTTGGTAGAATCGCTCATCCGTTTCATCAGGATGAAAGCCGAAAGCACAATGCCCACTTCGATGGCGATGACCAAATCGAAAACAACGGTTAAAAAGAAAGTGGTCAGTAACAATATCACATCGCCGCGACCGCTTTTTAATTGCGATTTAAACTGTCGCCACTCGCTCATGTGATACGACACGACAATCAGAATTCCCGCCAAGCACGCCATCGGAATTAATTTTGCAAATGGCGACAACACTAGCATGATAATCAACAGCACCAAGGCGTGAACAATTCCAGCGATTGGTGTGCGCCCGCCGTTATTAACATTGGTTGCCGTTCTTGCTATGGCACCCGTTGCCGGAATACCACCAAACATCGATGAAAAGCAGTTTGCAATTCCCTGGCCCACCAATTCCACATTAGAGCGATGGCGGCCGCCAATCATTCCATCGCTAACCACTGCAGATAAGAGTGATTCAATACCACCCAATAGCGCAATTGCGAAGGCAGGTTGAATGAGCTTTTGGCTGGTAGCAAAATCCATATCGGGAAATGTTGGCATCGCGAGTTTGTTCGGTATTTCTCCAAAAGAGGTTTCAATGGTATCTACCGGAATATTAAAAAAGTACACTGCTAACGTACTGATAACAATAGCGACAATGGATCCTGGAATTTTTTCACTGATCCTTTTGAAATTAAACGCAATGAGTATGGTCCCAACCGCGATAGCAACTGCAGCCCAGTTGATGCTGTGAAAATTCCTAGCGTATACTTTCCATTTTTCGATGAAGTCGGCAGGAACCGATTCTATATCCAACCCAAAGAAGTCTTTGATTTGAGAGGAGAAGATAATCACTGCAATACCACTCGTGAATCCGACAATTAAAGGATACGGGATAAACTTCAATAAATTTCCCAATCGCGCCAATCCCATTCCAATGAGGATAACCCCCGCCATAAAAGTGGCAACGATTAATCCATCGACACCAAATTCCTGAACAACGGCATAAACAATAACGATAAAAGCTCCTGTCGGACCGCCAATTTGCACGCGACTTCCTCCCAATACCGAAATAATTAAACCGCCTATAATAGCGGTAATTAATCCTTTTTCGGGCGAAACACCTGAGGCAATGGCAAAAGCAATGGCGAGCGGCAATGCCACGATACCGACAATAAGTCCCGCCATGAGATCTTTTTGTAATTGCTGGCGACTGATGCCTTTTTTAAGGAGTGAAAATAATTTTGGTGTGTAATGTTCTTTCATCAAGAGTACTTGGTTGCAGTTTAGTTAGTTAAAGGTAATTAACATCTATTTATTTCTAAACAATTTATTTGTCGGCAATAATCTTATTTCACATTTTCAGTAATAAATGTGCAGCTACGATGGATTACGATTTCCTTATAACAGTAATCCGCGCATTTTTTAATATTTAATCGCAGCTATTTTATTAGAGTGTAATAAAACAAATAAACATTTACAAATTATCATCCTTCATTTGTTTTATTTTTCGATTCTTATTGGCCCACCAATAGAGTGGTGGAATAAGAATGGGCGCGAAAATAAGGGTGCTTGTCAGTCCTCCAATAATTACTGTGGCTAAAGGTCTTTGAACGTCAGATCCAATACCACTTGATGTAGCAGCAGGCACAAGTCCAAAGATTGCCAAAATAAGGATGGTGAGTACAGCCCGAAGCTGATCTTTAGAAGTATCAGTAATAAGCTCTGGTGTCAGCGTGCGGTTAAAACTGGATCGGTTTAGCGCCGATACCAACAGAACACCTGCCATAACCGATATTCCAAAAATAGAAACAAACCCAACGCCTGCCGATACGTTGAAATAATATCCCCGTAGCAGCAGTGCAATGACACCGCCGGCTAGAGCAAACAACACACAACTGATGGTTATTAACGTATGAGAGAAGTTTCTAAAGAGCATAAACAACGAGGGCAAAACCGTTGCAGCGACAATTCCAGGAGTGGTCAATGCGCCCTCCATATTGCTAGCGCCGATGGTTTCCGTCTTAAAAAAGAAAATGCCTTTTCATCTGGAAACGTAATATTCAAACCGTTGTTGCTGGCAACAGGAGGATTGTGTGTTTCGGTGGGCTGGGTTTCCTTTTCGCCACACGAGATAAAAAACATAAAAAATGAAATTATATAGATTGAATTTCTGATCATAATGCCAATTGATTTATTAAACCTGTTGTGTGTAATAATTGAATGTAGCTTTGTCTATAGCCTTGTTGGACTTCATAATATTGTTGTTGTGTTTCGAGCCAACTGTTTTGAGCTTCCAAAAAGTCGAGGATGGTTGTGCCGCCTTTAATGTAGGCATACTTCACATTGTCTAAAATGGTTTGCGATTGTGCTAAAAGCGTTTCAAAGTCTTCTAGGTTATTCTTGTTGAGTTGATAGGTGGCAAATGCGATACGGATTTCGTTTTCGATTTTGATTTTTAAAGTCGTCAGCTCGCTCTCCGCTTGATCTTTTTGTATATGCGATTTTTGACGCTCTCCTTGATTGCGATCAAAAAAAGGTAAATCTATTGACGCGGAAAACCCCAAATGAGGCACCGAGTTCTGTGGGGTATAAATTATGCCAACTTCAGGTTGGGGATAGGCTAAAGATTTTTGAAGTTTGATGTTGCTATCAGACACTTCAGCATAAGTATTCGCAGCTTTTAAATCTCCTCTGTAGATTGAAGCCTGTTCCAACAGTTCTGCTATACTCTCTGAAATGGGAAAGAAAAACTCCTCAGTCATGTCAATCTCGATTTCATCTGACGTGCCGAGGTAAAATTTCAGCTTGCTTTGTTCATTGATTACTTCCTGAATAGCTGTTTTATATTCCAAATCATATTGTTTGACTAATAATTGGGTTCGGAAAAGATCGGTTTGAGTAATCACTTGATTCCGATATCGCGCTTCGTTGATTATAAGAATACTGTCTGCCTGCACTTTTGCGATTTCAATTATTTCCAACTGCTTTTTTGCATACCACGCTTCCAACCATTGCGAGGCAACTTCTTCAAACAGATTGCGCTCGGTTTCAAAATAGTTGTGTTCTTCCAATTCCAGACTTTTGTTGGCATAATCGATTTTATGTTTTCGTTGTCCAGCGATTTGAAGTGGTTTGGATATTTCCCAAAGTTCTTCTCGATTGCCACCACGATACCATCCCGCACTATTTTCAAAGTCTGCGGAATTTATCATTTGAATAGTTTCGTGGTTAAAAGTGAGATTGGGACGGATTTTGGCAGAAACCACATCCGTCTTCGCCATGTCGATGTTTAAACGTTCCGACTGAAGGGTGGGGTTGTTGGTCCGTGCCATTCGCAATGCTTCTTTGAGCGAGTAGGTTTTTAGTTCTTGTGCGAAGTTGAAAGTGATGGAAACGAAGATCATCACTATTGATAAAATAAAGCGAAGCCAATTTTTTGTCATGGAAAAGACTGCTGAAATTTATAGAATACAAAGATAGCAATCGTTTTCGTAAGAAATTAATTAAAATTCAATACAGTTGGGCTAAAGAGCTTTGGGTGGTTTGATGACTCCTCAACGATTAGGTGGTTTTGTTAGAGTTCTATTACTTCGACATCTTCAATGGTGCCCATATCTAAGGTTTCAATAATGATTTGTTCGCTTCCTTTAATCAAGACTAAGTCTTTAAGGATCACTTGAACGTTTTTATGAAGCGTTTCATTCCACGGTTTGGAGGAATTTTGACTTGGATGTGCATTGAAACTTGATTTTGATGCGGGTCTGTCGCCAGTTTCATATTCAAAAGTAACAATCACTTGAGCCGAACCCGATACGGCTTTATATTCTTCAATAACATTTGGAGTGCTCGGGGGTACGTTGCTGCAAAAATAGTTGTTTCCAAGAGGGCCGTCGTGTCTGCGGTAATTAACAAAAGTCGACGAACTATTCAAGTTGTAGTTTCTAATAGCCGGTTCATTATAAATGCTATCCGAAACCCCTAAATGAAGCGAAAGGCTTTCGAAGCTTTCGATGTTTTCTTTGAAAAAAACATAGCTTCCAACATCGCCACAAGTTTGAAGATTAACACCGTCAAAATTGAAGTTTTTCACTATCACATCACCGTCATTACAACTGAAGATTATAGGGAATAATATAAATAGAATCAATAATTTTCTCATTGTGTGTTGAATTGTTGATATAGATTTAAGGCTGCATCAAGAAATCGTTGTCGGCAACTAATTAGTGCAAAGTAACACATTTCTTTTTTATTGAATCTCAAGTCGAAAAATAATATAATATGTATTTTTGCGAAACTTAAAAAAACAAACAATTACTATATTTAAAAAAGGTAAAATTCGATACTATTAAGAGTTTTACATGAATACGATCCCATGAAAAAGGTTTACTTCGATAATGCTGCAACAACAGAGATGCGAGATGATGTAATATCTTGTATAGCTGAGGTGATGAAAACAGAGTATGGAAATCCCTCCTCGACACACTCCTACGGAAGGTCGTCGAAATCATTGATTGAAAATGCACGAAAGGAAATAGCGAGTCATTTAAATGTTTCAGCAGGCGAAATAATCTTCACTTCTGGAGGAACGGAAGCCGACAACTTAATCATCAATAGTGCTGTCCGAGACTTGGGCGTAAAACGAATCATTACCACAAAAATTGAACATCACGCGGTTTTGCATACCGTGGAATGGCTCAAGGATCACAACGGAATTCAGGTGGATTTTGTAAACCTAATGGATTGCGGATTGATCGATTACGACCACCTAGAGGAATTGTTGCAAGACACGTCTAAGAAAACCTTAGTTTCCTTGATGCATGTGAACAACGAAATTGGCAACGTGCTGGATCTAAAACGCGTGGCAAACCTTTGTAAAGAATACGATGTGTTATTCCACAGCGATACCGTGCAATCGGTAGGTCATTTTGAATTGGATTTTCAGGAAATTCCCGTTGATTTTGCCGCTGCCGCCGCCCATAAATTCCACGGTCCAAAGGGTACAGGTTTCGCCTTTGTCAGAAAAAACTCTGGTTTAAAGCCCTTGATTCACGGAGGCGCACAAGAGCGTGGTCTGCGTGCCGGAACAGAATCGGTGTATCATATTGCGGGTATGGCAGAAGCGCTAAAATTGGCATACAGAAAACTCGACAAGGAACGTGCGTATATTATGGAACTTAAAGATTATTTCAAAGCACAACTCGAAGAACACATTCCTGGAGTTAAGTTTAATGGAAGATGCGGCGACAATAAAAACAGTACCTATACTTTACTCAATGTTTGCCTTCCGATATCGGAAGAGAAAGCGACCTTGCTATTATTTCAATTGGATTTAAAAGGAGTTGCATGCTCAAAAGGTAGTGCTTGCCAAAGTGGAAGCGAAAGTGGATCGCACGTTCTTAATGCAATCTTAGGTCCTGACGACTTGAAGAAACCATCCCTGCGTTTCTCATTTTCTGGATTCAACACGAAGGAAGATGTAGATTATGTGGTAGACGTCCTAAAGGAATTTATGACGGAATAATAAAACCAACATATCATTAAAGTAAAAACCCTTTTCTATTATTTTAGAGAAGGGTTTTTTATGTCTTGGAAAATAGATTAAAACTTCATCATCACTCGCACATTAAAGATTCGCGGCGAAAGATAGTTCGGAATGGAATACTGAACCTTGCTATACACATCGCGCACAAAAGTGTTGGTAATGGAGTTCTGAACATCGAATATGTTGAAAATTTCCGCGCCAATGCTCAACTCCTTAAACAATTTGAACAATCCTTTTTCGCGTCGTTTTTCTTCGTGAATCAATACGTAGCTTATTCCTAAATCGGCACGTTTGTAATCGCGTAATCGTCGTTGGTAGTCATACGGGTCGGCATAACTTGGCGATCCGCCAGGAAGTCCTGTGTTGTAGGTGAGGTTTAAATACATTTTCAAATCCGGAATGACCTTTACATAGTCTTGAAACAGCATCGCGAATTTTAACCGTTGGTCTGTTGGTCTGTGAATATAGCCACGGTCGTCTATGTTTTCCTCGGTTTTCATATATCCGAAACTGATCCAACTTTCAGTCCCTGGAACAAACTCACCTGCTAATCGCATATCCAATCCGTAGGCGTAGGCAACGGCGTTGTTGTTTGCACGATACCGGATGCGCACATTTTCAATAGTATAGGGGTTTACGTTGGTGAGGTTTTTATAATACAATTCCGAATTTAGTCTGAAATTACGATCCCACATATTAAAGCTGAAGTCGTTACCCAGTACAATATGCACCGATTGTTGTGCTTTTACGTTCGGGCGAACGGTTCCAGTAGAATCACGTAATTCGCGGTAAAAAGGCGGTTGATGATATAACCCTCCAGAAAGTCGGAAGAGCATATCTTTTTCCCAGTTGGGTTTAATCGCAATTTGTGCTCTTGGACTAAATGTGGTTTGGGTGGTGCTTTCAATATTTTGCCCGCTAACCGTCCAATTGTGTGCGCGAACTCCAGCATTCAACCATACATCACTGTCGCCGAGAACGGTTCGTTTGCTCCATTGGGCATATCCCGAAATTCGGTTGATTTGCACATCGTTAAACGCGCGAATAGTTTGATAAGGAACTATGGGCGAAGCGTATGGCTCGTAAGGTTGGTTGTTTCCTGGTAGGATAGGAGGACGAATGTTGAATCCTGCCGAATCGATAACTTCATATTCTTGAACGCGGTCGCGAATATCTTCACGTGTATATTTAATGCCGTATTCTATGGTGCTGTTTTCAACACCAAGGCTTCCCTTATGCTCTACATTTAGGATAAGCGCATCTAAATCGTTTCGAGCGTGGGTGAGTTGACTACCAACGCCCCGTGTGAATTTTACGTCTCCTAAAGTACTGCTGCCAAGATCGGTGTCGACTTCTCCCAAACGGTATTGCGCCAGAATGTCGAAATATTCCTGTTCAGTAGTTTGGTAGAGTGATGCGATGAGTTTTCCAGTATAATTATCAGACGCTACCCAAGTAGATTTAAGCGCTCCGAAATAGGTGTTGTAGCGGTCTTTTTCCTGACCTTCATAAAATACCACAAGCGCGATTGGGTCGGAAATGGTTCCGAAATTAGTCTGTCGTGTTAGCGGTTCGTAATTATAATCGTTGATTGATACATTTCCTAAAAACGAAAGTTCAAAATTGGTTGTCAATCGATACGTCAGATACGTTTGAACATCGGCAAATTTCGGACGATAATTGGTTTCTGTTTCCTGAGCTTCTACAAAAAGACTATTGTCGCGATAGCGGATTCCTGCGATTCCGGAAAACCGACCGTTTTTAGAAATACCTTCAATAGAACCGTTTACGCCCAATAAACTCATATCCAATGTGGCCCCAAAACTTACGGGTTGTCTGTAGGTAATATCGAGCACAGACGAAAGTTTATCGCCGTATTTGGCTTGAAATCCTCCAGCCGAAAAATCTACATTACTTGTTAGATCACTATTCACAAAACTCAAACCTTCTTGCTGACCGCTTCGGATTAGAAACGGGCGATACACTTCGATTTCGTTTACGTAGACTAAATTTTCGTCATAGTTTCCACCACGCACCGCATATTGCGTACTCAATTCGTTGTTGCTGTTAACACCAGGGAGTGATTTTAATAGGTTTTCAACCCCAGCATTGGCACCGACCATTTTTCGGATGACTTCAGGGGAAATTGTCGTAACCCCTTCTACACGTCTATTCTCTCGGCCCGAAATGACTACTTCGGTAATTTGCTCCACATTAGTTTTTAACACTGGATTAAATTCGAAGTCTTCGTTAGGCGTAAGGTTGACGGTAATCTGGATTTTTTCATAATTGATATGCGAAAATGTGATGACCACATCTTCGTTGGCTGGGATTTCTAGGTTGTACACACCGTGAAAATCTGTGATGACTCCTGTGTTGCCGTAGGTAATATTAGCACCGACGACAATTTGGTCAAATTCGTCCACTACAATTCCTTTCATGGTGGCTTTTTGGGCAAAGCCAATACTTATAAAGAATAAAAGCAGGAGGGTAAGTTGAAGTTTTAAGGTTTTCAAAAGCAAGGTTTATGGTTGTTTTCTGAAAAATTGCGCTTCAAATGTAGCACTATTTCCCACATTATCGAGTACGATGAGCTTCAAATTATTTTCTGAAGAATCATTAACGCCATCGTTAAAATCATAGGTTAACGTGTCGTTTTTATACTCGTATTCCATTAGAATGAATTTTCCGTTTATTGTGGCGCGGTACGAACTAATGCCACTTAAATCGTCAGATATTTTAACTCTCAACGTTTTTTGATCGCTAATCCATTTCCCGTCCGAAAAATTAACGGGCGTAATTTTAGGAGGAACAGAATCGTAGGCAATAGTATAATCCCCGAGTTCGCGTGTTGAAGCCGACAGTCTATCGCCTCTTCGCGTACCGCTGACATACCTCGGATTTCCACGATTGTTTAATTTGCCGATAAACAGTTTGTCTCGGTCTTCGGGTTTGTAGTGCGAAATATCGGCGGTTATGGTGATGCGTTTATGCAGCGGCACCTCTTTATTGTGAAGGGTTAAGTTGTCGCCTTCTGCCTGAATGTCGAGATACGTGTCTTCGTATAAACTGTTGGCAGGAATGTAAATGCTGAATTTGCCTTTGGTTATTTTCGTTGCGTGATCGGCATAGACAAACTCATAGTCTGTATTAACGGTTCTTGGTTCTAAGATGGGGGCTTTCTGACCTTTGATCGGTACGATGATAGAACTCGTATTTCCTTTATAATCTTTAACGTCGATGACATAGGAGTAGTCGAGACTATCTTTAACATTTAAAATTCCGCTGTTGTATTCGTCAACAATCACACTCAACGGATTATTCGATTGGCGAAAGAGTTTTTGAATGCGGCTTCTATTGGTTTGAAAATAACCAAAGTCGATATACCGGTTGAGGTAACGCGTTTCGCTAAAAGAAAAAATATCGAACCGAACTTCAAATTTTTTAGTGGTATTTAGCTTTGCGGTTATGTTATAAACGCCATTTTTATTGATGGCGCCATCTAATTGGTCTTCAGAAGAAACACCAAATCCAATGTCGCCATACGCGATAAGGTCGTCGGTTTTGTAGATGCCGCTACTAACTTTGGTCAACCTAATTTTTGTTCGATTCTGATTTTGATTAACGTGTGCGTCTTCACCCAAAGGGTAAGCAAACAATGAGTTGATAATTGGCGGTTTGCTATCTGCAATGTCGAATCCAAAATTCATTGGATTCATAGGGCGCTGCGAGCTATCGCGAATTTCGAAATGCAAGTGAGGACCACCACTACTCCCGGTGTTGCCCGAATAGGCGATTAGATCTCCTTTCTTTACGGGCAAAAAGTTTTTCTCAGGAAAAAGTTCGATTTCATACGATTCTTTCTTGTATTGCTGGTCCTTTATATACGATTGAATTTCCCCAGCAAATCGGCTCAAGTGGGCATAAACGGTAGTATATCCGTTGGGGTGTTGCAGGTACAGTGCTTTTCCATAACCAAAATGACTTACGTTTGCTCGGCTAACATATCCATCGGCACTGGCGTATATGGGCAAGCCGGTGCGCTGCTGTGTTTTGATATCTAATCCGCTGTGAAAATGATTGGAGCGCAACTCGCCAAAATTTCCTGATAGAATCAAATCAATTCCTAAGGGGGATGCAAAATAATCGGTTGGAATTTGTGATTGTCCTTGGAGAAAAACGCTCGTCAATAACAGTAAAAAACTCAATTTTTTCATAGGTCAAAGATACGTATAGGATATGTAAACCGTATGGGCGGTTTTGGGCTTATTTTGTTGTTGTTTTCAATAATACAAAAAAAACCCGAAAGACTTTGTTTAATAGATATGGTGTGCTAACTTTGTATGTGAAGTGTTGAAGATTGTTTTTGATGAATGATTTTTATAAAGTTGTTGATTCTCTTGAAACTAAGATCGAACGATATCTTGAAATGCAAGAGGAATTGAAGCGAACCAAGTTACAATTGGAGGCTGAGATAGACGACTTAAAGACTAAAGAAATCCAGTACGCCAAAGAAATTGCGCAATGGAAGGAAAAAAATCAATCACTAAAACTAGCAAATTCATTACTTGGCAGCGACCAATTTAAGCGGGAAACTAAACTTAAAATAAACGCTCTAATTCGAGAGATTGACTTGTGTATAGCACAGTTATCTATATAGTGCAAAAATAATGGCCGAACCTTTAAAGATAAAAGTATCAATAGCAGAAAGAGTCTATCCGTTGACTGTCCCACCCGAACAAGAAGAAGGCTTGCGGACAGCTTCAAAGAAGATTGAAGAGATGATTAAGAGGTTTGAACAGAATTATGCTGTTCGCGACAAACAAGATGTTTTAGCGATGTGCGCTTTGCAACTTGCGACCGAATTGGAGCAAAAAAAAATTGACAAATCTGAGAATACACAGCAAATTCTTAGTCGATTAAAGACTTTGGATAAAATACTCGAGGATAAATTGTCGTAACGTTCTTTACAATACATTAATAATTAAGGTTACTGCCTACATTAATATTACTTTTTGGTGAACTCAACACAAATTCTTTAAAGAAGGGTGAGTTGAAGCTGCTAAAGCGAGCCGTCTTTGAACGGATGCTTGACCAGTTTGTTAACCCTAAACTTTTTTTTAAGGAGTTTACTCAAAACAACAATATTGATGTAGGCTTTTATATATAAATTAAACAACGAATGGATGATATAACTTGGATAATAATTACCATCGTGGGCGTTGCGGTTGGTTTTGCCATCGCAAAGATATTAGAGAGAAATAATGCCTCTCGGATGGTGAAAAATGCAAAGAAAAGCGCCGCTTCAATTTTAAAGTCCGCAAATAGCGAGGCAGAAGCGATAAAAAAAGACAAGATCCTTCAGGCAAAAGAGAAATTTTTAGAACTGAGGACTGAACATGAGAAAGTAATCCTAGGTAGAGATAAAAAAATCTCCGATGCCGAGAAACGAATAAGAGACAAAGAATCTCAAGTTTCTAAAGAACTTTCGGATAATAAAAAATTAAAAGCCAAACTACAAAGAAAACAAACTGAACTCGATGAGCGCATTGCGATTTTAGACAAGCGCCAACAAGAATTAGATCGATCGATTCGAGGTCAAATAGAACAACTCGAAGTAATTGCAAGTCTTTCTGCTGAGGAAGCCAAAGCACAACTGATTGAAAACTTAAAGGTGGATGCACGCGCCGAGGCTATGGCGTATGTGCAATCTGTGATGGAGGAAGCCCAGTTAACAGCAAAAAGAGAGGCAAAGAAAATAGTTATCAATACCATACAACGTATAGGAACCGAAGAAGCAGTAGAAAACTGTGTGTCGGTCTTTAACCTTGAAAGCGATGATATCAAAGGAAGAATCATTGGAAGGGAAGGTAGAAATATTCGCGCCCTCGAAGCAGCAACCGGCGTCGAGATTATCGTTGACGATACTCCAGAAGCTATCATTCTTTCGTGCTTCGACTCGGTGAGAAGAGAAGTTGCACGCTTGTCGTTGCACCGATTAGTAACCGATGGAAGAATCCACCCGGCCAGAATTGAAGAGGTGGTCAAACGAACGAGAAAACAAATTGATGAGGAAATAGTTGAGGTAGGGAAGCGAACCGTAATTGAATTGGGAATCCACGGACTGCATCCAGAATTAATCAAGGCTGTGGGACGTATGAAATATCGTTCGAGTTATGGGCAAAACCTACTACATCACTCGCGGGAAGTTGCCCGACTATGTGGTGTGATGGCGGCAGAACTTGGACTCAACGCTAAAATGGCGAAACGGGCCGGATTGCTCCACGACGTTGGAAAAGTTCCGGAAATGGAATCTGAAGTTCCACACGCATTGCTCGGAATGCAATGGGCAGAGAAATATGGTGAAAAACCCGAAGTGTGTAATGCCATTGGTGCTCACCACGACGAAATAGAAATGGACAATTTGCTATCGCCCATTGTGCAAATATGCGACTCCATTAGTGGAGCACGCCCTGGGGCGCGTCGTCAAGTGTTGGATTCTTATATTCAGCGATTGAAAGACCTTGAAGATACAGCGCTCTCATTTAACGGAGTGAACAAAGCGTATGCCATTCAAGCAGGTCGAGAACTTAGGGTGTTGGTAGAAAGCGAAAAAGTTAACGATGACAAAGCCGCACAGCTTTCGTTTGAAATATCGCAAAAAATCCAAACCGATATGACCTACCCAGGACAGGTTAAAGTGACCGTTATTCGAGAAACACGATCGGTGAATATTGCAAAATAATACTAGAAGTCACTTATAAAAAATAACCTCAAAAGCTACAGCCTTAGAGGTTATTTACTTGGTTTGAGTATGACATTATTCATCGTAAAGATTGATACTTCCTTTTGAAAGTTCTTCAAAAAAACTTACCAGAGCGGTATCTGAAATTTTAATCCAGAGCATCGATTTTCTCTAAATCTTCTGTTGTGAGGAATACATCAGAAGCCTCGAAACTAGAGATCTTTATACAAAGTGTCGGGTTGTTTTTTCGTTATTTTCTCGGATGGTAGCGATTGATAATTTCCGTGAGGTGTTTCCGGTCTATGTGGGTGTAAATCTCGGTTGTAGTGATGCTCTCGTGTCCGAGCATTTGCTGAATGGCACGCAAGTCCGCTCCGTTTTCCAAAAGATGGGTCGCATACGAATGTCTAAAAGTATGGGGACTGATATTTTTCTTTAACCCTGAAGCCGCCACGAGATCTTTTACTATGGTGAAAATCATCGCCCGTGTCAGTTGGCGTCCGTGTTGGTTTAAAAACAATGTGTCTTTCGATTTTGGGTCTATTGTTTTGTGAATCCGCACTTCGTTGCGATAAATGTTGATGTATTTTTGCGTTGTTGGCCCGATTGGAACAAGGCGTTGTTTGTTGCCTTTTCCGCTGACTTTTATAAAACCTTCGTCAAAAAACAAATCCGATATTTTAAGATGGGTAAGCTCAGAAACCCGCAAACCACACCCGTAAAGAGTTTCTAATATAGCACGGTTACGCTCTCCTTGCGCAGCGGTTAAATCAATAGCGTTTATAAGCGCATCGACTTCTTCTAAGGTGAGTACACTAGGAAGTTTTCGTCCTGTTTTTGGAGCTTCTATCAGTTCCATCGGATGGGTTGTACGATATTCCTCGAAGATGAGGTAATTGAAAAAACCCTTTAATCCGGAGATGATCCGACTTTGCGACCTGGGATTCACACTTTTAGCAATATCGTAAATAAACTTCTGAATACGATCTGCCGAAATTGAAATCGGACTCGCTTCGATGTCATTTGCGTCGAGCCAGCGTACTAATTTCTTAATATCCAATGAGTAATTTACGATGGAATTCTCGGAGAGACCACGCTCTAAACGCAAGTAATTTTGATAGTCTTTTATGGCTTGTTGCCAATTCATAAACCTTCTAATCTTTAACTAATCTCTAAAATTAGATAATTAATAGCGAAGAATCTCATTATATTTGTTCTGAGGAAATATAAAACTTAGAACTATGAAAAAATTGATTGTGGCGGTTATCGCTGTTATTATGGGTACAACCGTCTATTCGCAAAGTTTAGATTTGGGTATAAAATTAGGTGCCAACTTCGCAAACATATCGGATGTTACGGATATGTCTAGCAAGACCGGATTTCAAGGTGGTGTTTTTGCTGGCATTAAATTCAACAAAGTAGCCATTCAAGGAGACATTCTTTATTCGCAACAAGGCGCCAAATTTAAATTAGGAGATTTTGATTTAGACTATGTCAATGTTCCGATTGTAGTGAAATACTACTTAATTCAAGGATTGAACATTCAGGCCGGACCTCAGTTTGGTTTTGTTGTTGGCGATAAAACTGAAGAGGGATATGAGTATAATAAAAATGATGTTTCAGGAATTGTTGGTCTTGGATATGACATGCCCTTCGGAATTCGGGTAGATGCACGATACGGAATGGGTTTTACGGAGATAATAAAAGACCCAGGTGAAGACAAAGGGAAAAACACGGTTTTCTCTGTGGCACTGGGGTATTCCTTTCTGTAACGGAAAGTATATATTACATAAAGAGTTGTTCGAAGTTAAGAATCGGATAACTCTTATGTAATTATAGTTTATAAAAACAATATACATATAAACCATACGAGGTAGATTGAATAATAGCATCACGCTCAATAAGAAACATAAAAACACATTATGAAAAAACTATTACTAATCATGTCAATTATCCTTTTGACTACCTCAGTATCTCAAGCTCAAAAATTAAAAGTTGGCATTAAAGGAGGTGTCAATTTCGCCACATTGGGCGCGGAAGAATTAGGAAAATTGAAATCTCATACAGCGTATCATGTTGGTGGAATCGTAGAAATTCCAATTTATGAGTACTTTTCAATTCAGCCTGAAGTGCTATATTCTGTTCAAGGTGCTGCGTACTCTGGTACTACTAAGGGGGTCGATATTGATCTGGATATTGAATTAAACTATATTCAAGTTCCTATTATGGCTAAATTCAATGCTACGGATGAGTTTAGTATAGAAATAGGGCCAGAGATAGGTTACTTAAATTCTTCAAAATCACAATACGAAGGGACAATAGATGGTGTAGGTACTATTGAAGGAGACGATTTATTCGAATTTGAGAAGATAGACGTTGCATTAAGTATTGGTGCAACATATCAGTTGCCAATAGGCGTATTTTTATCAGCTCGATACAACATGGGGCAAACAAATTTGAATGATAAATCTTTGTATGATTCATTTTTTGGTGATTTAAAATTGTATAATAAAGTATTTCAGTTGTCTGTGGGGTATATCTTCTAATCCTAATTTTTCAAAGCTTGGAGAAGTTTTTCCTACAAATTTTTATAAGAAGTGTATCCTATAATTATTCAAATATACGTATTGCCAAAAAAATAAAAACTTCATACATCAGCTTAAAAAACCTCTGATTTTTTAATGGAAAAGATGGATATAGTCGTCTATATTAATCTTTGTATAACTACAACATGACTTCATTACTACTAGAAATATTAGTAAAGGTCTTTCTTGTCTTCAGCTCAAATTAAGGTGCGTTTTTTCTTAAAATGAATCTAAACCTTGTGATTTCCTGTTAAAGTAAGTTGAAAATCCAAGTGAGCGATTGATTTGTTTTGTTGTTTAGTAGCGTAAACAAAAAACGCACATTATGAAAAAGTTATTTTTATTGGTGGTTGCAATTGCAGTAACCACATCAGTTACACAAGCACAGGAAGTTCGAATTGGCGCTAAAGGCGGGGTGAATTTCGCCACTTTTAGCGGAGATGATTTGGGCGATGTAAAATCTAGAACCGGATTCCACATTGGTGGTTTGGTAGAGGTGCCTATTTCTGAAAAATTCGCAATTCAACCAGAGGTTTTATATACGGCTCAAGGATCGAAGTATAGTGA
>Ga0209075_1001948_pt1 | contig 18810 bp, 18 predicted proteins | sample Stecom2011_FD_187523 | JGI IMG/M metagenome (GOLD analysis project Ga0209075, IMG submission 187523) | Agricultural soil microbial communities from Utah to study Nitrogen management - Steer compost 2011 (SPAdes) (version 2) | ecosystem: Environmental > Terrestrial > Soil > Agricultural land...
GTCGCACCTCCTTTGCTGATGCCCGTGCTGACCCACTTTTCAGGATATACGTCTTTAAAAAGTTGTTTTATGCGGTGCAAATCTCCCGTGGCTTGTTTTAAATTTAAATAGCGGTAATCTAAAGAATCGGGCATGCTGTTGCCGAAATAACGGTGTTCTACCCGAATCTGATTGGCATCGAGCAACTCGGTCAATTCGTAAAGATTGGTGCGATGGGCCGTGTAGCCTTCGGTGACCATCACCGTGGGATTATCAAAACTTTTGTGGGATAAATAAACCTTTTGACGAAAGAATCCTTTGGTCGTGTCGGCGTGATCAATCGCTTGTTTAATGCGCAATTCAAAAATGTTATATCCCTCTGCTTCACTTAGTTTTTCAAAGGTAACGTCTGGCATTTTTGATAATACCGACTCGATATCGTGTTGTTGTGCCTGACTATAAAGCGAAATGAATAGCAGTAGGAAAAGAAGTTTTAGATTTTTCATAACGGTATCTCAATTAGTAACGCAAGCGTGTTATGGATGATATAGGTCGCATCTGCTTTTTTTCAATCATGCGATGAAGCGCAGTAGTGTCAACCCCATAAAAATTTACCTCTTGTAGAGACTGAGTTCAATTTAATTAATTCCTACTAAATATTGATCTTAAGAAATTGTTTTTTAGACTTTTTACTGCCTATAAAAACCATTTCCTTTCCGTCTGATGAGGTATGGATGCCTTGTTTAACATAATAAGCCACTTCCGAATCGGTATGGCTTAAAATGTTTTGAAACGTATTACTTCCCTCTTTATCAATCTTTATGGCATAGAGATTGGCTCTTTTTGCCTTGCTTTGTCTAAACTCAATCCTATCGTTACTGATGGATCTGATCCAGTCGGAGCAATTGATGAAGATATAGGTGTCATCGCCAATTACGGAAGATGAAAACGATAAGTAATCGATGGGACTACGCCCAGTGTTTTGTTTTTTATTGATGTTTCGTGCCCATAGCAATTCACCATCGGCACTCATCTTTACCGAAACAATATCGTTGAAATGGTGGATTGTCGATGTAACGGTTCCGGAATTGGTCATATGGGAGTGTGTTCTGAGTTGATATTCTTCGGCATTCAGAACGATGGCCTCGTCTTCGGTTATAAAGGCACTTCTAAATTGAAGATCTTTAAGTTCTTTATCCTTCACTTTACCATATTTGTCTTTGAGGAATTTATCTGAAAATGGCATGTAACTTTCGGTGGTGACTTCAAGTGTTTTTGGATTCAAATTAAAACGAACCACACCTTTGTAGCGCGAATCATTTTTTTCGGAATAAAAACCAGCACAGCTAATAATATTATTCCCCCGAACGGTAAACAGCGATCCGATGAAATTCTCGTCTGGATCAAAACTGACTTCTTTCTGATCGTCTGCTGTGAGTTTGTGAAGTTCGAAATGGTAATTTGCTCTGCCTTTCTTTTTCGTGGAAGCGCTTTTAAATACTTTTCCCAGCAAATAAACCGTGCCAGTTTCGTCGTCGATATCGATGTTTTCATATTTAAAGAGCCTGCTTTTCACGTCGCGTATAAATTCCTTTTCAAAAACAAGATTGAATTCTTTGTCGTATACGAACAAGCGTTGTCTTTGGGACTCTTTATCCTTTATGTCGAAATTTATTCCGAAGAAATTCTTATTTGCAGAAAAAGTAACTTCTCCAAAAGCATCGATAATATTGTCATTAAAACCACTATAGACAAATATAACGGCCAGTCCGATGTCGAAATGCTTTTTAATCTCACTTTCATCGAAGCTGAAAAGCGTTCTTTTTTGGAAATTAAATGTGTCTAAGGGACTTTCCAAAACATTGAAATTATAGACGCCGGCTTTTTTATCCACTTGTGATTCTAGGATGTAAATGGAGCCATTTTGAACCATTAATCCTTGAATCTGGCTGTTGTCTATTTCGATTTCTGTTTCCTTGAGATATTTTAGGTCGGCATCAAAATAATCGATGTAGTAGCCTTTGGGCAATTGCATAAAACCACTACGGAAATCACGGACAGTGATAAAACCACCTTGTCCGTCGCTTTCTGAAAACAGAAGGGTGGTGTTTCTTTTGTTGTCTTTAAAAACTTCGCTGGTACGGGTTTTTATGGAAATTTCCTGGGCGTGGGTGTACGAAGAAGTGCATTTGCTCATCTTTTTCAAATTGCGTTTTAATTGAAATATCCTGGGCGTGGGTGAAGGATGCATTTATAAAAACAAGTAGGATTAACATTTTTTTCATAAAGGAGGTCTTGTTTTGATTGTTTCGGTGAGCAACATATAAAACCAAAGTTTATTAATTGAAAAAACCTCTATTTATGAAATTATTGATTTTATTATTTTATTCAGATGATTTTTAAAGTCCAATGAGACTAATGTTATAGAAAATAAGAGTCTTAAAAATCAGAATTGTATTGTTTGATTGATATAAGATATTCCAAAATCAAATCCACACATGCGTCCACAACGGGTTGGGGAATGTAGTCTGGAATGATTTTGTTTTCAATTTCCTTTTCAATATGGCGGTACACGTAGTTTTTAAATTCTCCGTCGCCCACCAATTCGCCAGAACGTTCATTCCAATATTCCCTAAAACCATTTTCAATGACATAGAACTCGGTGAGTTCCATGTTGAATGTTTTGTGTTCTACGACGTATTCAAAAAGGTCTAGGTATACGATGTCGTCTTCTTCATTTTCCATAATGTATCTCATTTACGAGTTTTAAAAAAGGCTTATGTGCGGTATCGAACTTTCTTTTTCAGCGCTAATTAAAATTTGGAGCACATCCTAAATTTTGATTGTAAGATTCGATGTCAACTTAAAAATTAATGCCGCTTCACTTAAATAGGTGAAACGGCATTTTACATTTTACTTGTAACTATGTTTCGTTTACCTAACGATCAGCTTTTTCACCATAGAATCATTTTCATTGCTTAACCTTAAGAAGTAGGTTCCTGTCGGCAGCGCGTGATGGATTTGGGTGGTGCCCGAAATGGTTTCTGTTCGCACTACCTTCCCAAGGACATCAACGATTTGCAAATTGAACTGTTCTTGTGTTTCGATGGTGAAAGCTCCTTGTGATGGATTTGGAAAAACGGCGATACTTGAAAACAGTTGATCATCTATTCCAACAATTTCACTGCTTCCTTTTTTGTAGAATACTTCTCTGGTATTCCAACCTTGGCCATCGTCAAATCGAAAGTCGGCCCAGTTAACATGAAGATTTCCTTCCGCATCGAATAGGGCAGTGGGAGGATCCATGGCATCTGGTTTTTGGTCTGCGATTATCACAGGCTCACCGAATCCTGTTGCATCTGAATAGTCTAAAATCGAAACATTTTCTAGAAAATATTCACCGTAAACAACAGCGCAATCGCCATCTGTGTTACAGTCCATCGTAATGTTCTTGCCCATTTGTCCTGAGCCCGCTGCGAGTTCAATAGTATGGGAAGAAAGACTGAATGTATCGCTCCCTCTATCGTAATTATAAATACTGAACGCATCTAATGAAGAACCTGAAGCTTTATGAGCAGTTAGAACCATCACATCGCCTGTGGGTGAAACGGTCAGGTCGTAGTTGCCTCTCATAACATTCTCTGATGTAATTAGCTGCGGAGCTGAAAGCGTGTGCGTTGTTTCATCGTAAATTCTATATCTCAATTCCATGCCGCCTGCTATTCTTTCGGAATAAACGATCATTGCTTTGTTGTTACCAATACTTTCGATATAGGGAAATCCTGCGTCTTGACCATCTGTAATATCCGAAACTGGCATGTCGGCAGACCAATTTGTACCGTCAAAATAGGTCATGTATATTTCTTCATTCACTTCGTTTTCTCTGTAGTCATATCCCCAAACAACAACGGGTAGGTTGTTCTCTGTACTGTATATATCATGACGACCTATTACATGGTTTACGGTTCCACCTTCATCCGAAATTTTCAGCCCGTCGCTCCAAGAATCGGTAGCAGCGTTGTAATACGAATATCCGACATAATTTCTGACGTTTTCGAAAGCCCAAACGTTATAACTAACGTGGAGGTCACCATTTGGGGAAACGGCAATCGACGGGAAGTGATTGTTTCTTTCGCCAATTTCTCCGCCGGCATCAACGAAGAACGCATCGGACCAACCCCCTCCTTCAACGCTTTTGCGGAACATGATTTTTTGGAGTCCGTTTGGGTGGTTGTCATTATAGACCACATAGGCGTTGCCATTTGGGTGTACCGCCATTCGTGTGTTCCAAGAATCCACGTATTGATTTTCAGAGATGTTCACATCTGGACTGCTCCAGTCTAACATAAGTGCTTCGGGAACGTTGTTGGTTTGTTGTGAAGTTTTCTCCAATGCGCTTCGGTGCTTAAAAAAGGTTTTTCCATTTTCATCGATTTCAATGCTAATGGGGTTTTGGGCATAGAACATTGTGCTAAAAATTAGCATCACACTCAGGGAGATCGTTTTTTTCATGTTTGTTTGATTTAGTTGCTTGTGTCGAATTTACAAATACTTAAGAGTAATTCAAAAATAAATGTTAATTCAATATAGGGCGATGTGAAATAATCTTGTGATTTCCATAGCGCGATGAGTACCTCAAGACTGTCCATGGCATGGAGTGTGTTTTTAAAAGTTAAGGTGTTGTTTCTCTGGAGCTGATGTTTCTTTTAGCTCGTGATTTTGCTACAAAGGTTGCGCTCCGCTGGAGTTCGTTGGGATTGCATCAATTTCATCGCTTTATCTCTGTAGCTTAAATGATATTGAATCACAATCAAGGCCCAGAGAGACGACACTTTAATTTGAAGTCGGATACATAAAGATACGGTTAATCCAAGTGAAACCCGTGGTCATCCGGAAGGTCCAATTTGTTGATAAATTCATTCCAACGTGGATCGCCCCATAGGTTTTGCATCGACGGGAAATTTAAAATTTCTAGAAGGGTGATGTCCTTATTCTCGAGCGCCAAATCCAACCATTTGAACGCTTCGTCTTTTTCGCCTCTAAAAGCATATACTTCGGCTACATTGGGCCACGCTTCATCGCCCCATTCGGTAATAAACTCGTTAAACAACATGTCAGCTTCCTTTTGATCTCCTTTAGCATAGACTGCTTTGCACTTGACATATAGATCCCAAAAGGGATTGGCATCGCGATTTACTAATGATAAAGCAACATCATATTTTTTCAAACTTATCTGAATGTCTGCCATGATATTTCTGGCGATGGTTCGGTTTGGATAAAACGAGATGTATTTATTCAGATAGTCCTCAGCTACTTCATTGTCGCCAAGCATCCAATGATAATAGCCCAAAAAGAAATAAGAGTCATATTTGTTTAACGGATCGAGTTCGATAATTTTAAAGTCAGTTCAATGGCCAACTCAGGCTTGCCATTGTTTAAAGCAAATTTTGCTCTGCTTCCGTTTAAGTTGATGTTATTGGGCGCAAGTTGATTGGCTTTTTCCAACATTTGGTTAGCAGCCTTAAAGTTCCACGATGCGTGTTCCCACAAGGCCAGACTCGTATAACCACGAATATAGTTCGGGTCTAAAGCGATCGCTTTTTTTGCCGCTGCTATGCCTTCTTTTCGTGCATTTTCCATGGGTGTGATGATAAACGAATAACTCGCCGTGTAATATAAGATGCTTAACATGGCTCACGTTGGCGCATAAGTGCTATCGATGGCGACAGATTCCTTTGCTAATTGGATGGCATTAATGGTGTTTTCCGCTGTCGAGAGCAAGTCTTCTTGACGTGCTTGAAGATATAAGTTATACGCATCCGTGTCGGCGGGGCTAGAAATCAGTGCCGTATCTGTTAGCGATAATTTTAACTGTTGCGTCACCCGTGTGGCGATTTCGTCTTGGACTTTAAAAATATCCTCTATTTTACGGTCATAGGTTTCCGACCAAATATGTGCTTCCGTTGCTACGTCGATCAATTGTGCCGTGATGCGAAACGTATTTCCCGATTTGCGAATGCTCCCTTCGAGAATATGGCTCACATTGAGTTCTTTTCCTATTTGTTTGATGTTGATATTCTTGCCTTTATAGGAAAAAGAGGAAGTGCGGCTGATGACTTTTAAATCAGATATTTTTGTCAATAAATTTAATATTTCTTCACTGATTCCGTCGCTGAAGTACTCTTGGTCTTTCTCCGGACTCATATCGGTAAACGCTAACACTGCAATGGATTTTTCTGGAGCGGATTCAACAACCGCTTCTTGTGTTTCTGCCGTTTCTGTGCTGTAGATGGTATTTCCGACAAAAAAACCGACTACGACCACCAAACCAATAAGGATAATATAGTTGAGCCGATTACTTGTTTTTCGGGCAATAGAATCTTCAGGATGAACCGACTTTGTTTTCCTTAAACCTTCAGGTGTAATTTCATAGGTCCACGAAAAGACAATCCAAAGCGGAAAACCAACCGACAGAATAGGAATAAAATTCCGCAAATAAGTTGTGGGCAATTCGAACGTAGGAATTATAATGGCCATTACCTGAACCAAAAGCCAAGCTACTACCAAATAAGCCAATGCAGATTTGATCATATTACGTCGCTGTAATTCTTTAATAAAATTCTTCAAAGCGATTGGATTACAAGGTTTTCACCAAGTAAAAGTAGTTTTTTATTGCGTTTTTTGTGTTAACAAAACTCCCGAAATCAAAGGGATAATGCCAATTTATGTTAATGTTTAATGGTATCGTTAGCATTGAAAAAGGGGCCGATAATTAATTGCCTAACACAGCGAATTAGGAGTTTTCGATGCGCTGAAGAAAGAAGAAAACCACGCCACCTAAGAAATAACACACCACATCCCAAATATCCCCGGTATATCGATGGGATTGTTGGGGAAGGTAGTACTCAAAAAATACCGAATAGAACGCCACCAAGCTGAAGATGGTGAAAACATTCAACCGGAGGGTGTAGTCTCTTTTGAGGAGCCAAACGCCGTGCAAACCCAGCGTAGCGACTAACGGAATTGTTAAAAAATCGTTGAGGTGATTGAATACCCATTTTGGGGCGGCAATAGAAAAATGTTTTAGTAGTTGAACACAAAAAAACACAACTAACGATATCAGAATATATCGGTGCAGTATTTTTAACGGTAGTCTTCGCATCATATAAATAGCAGGGAAATTAACCAAGCTATAAAGGCTCCGATGGCCATTACAATAATCCAAATGGTACGCAAAACGTGATAGGAGGCACGAATGAGCCAAAAGCGATTGTATTTCCATCGATCGGTGAAGGATTGCTTTGGCTTGGCCTTAGGCCTTGGAGCATCAGGCGACGGATCTTCTAGGGTGCGATCCGAAGTCAGTGTCGAATCCTGCGCTTTCGGCACAGTGGATTGGTCGCTATTTTCAATATTTTTCTTATCGGACATGGCTGCCAAAATTCAAGGGGCAAGATTACAAATTATTTGCGATGAAATGGCATGAATTGTGCTTTTTACCGAATCGTTAACGCCATGGTTATGCCATCGGAAACAGCGCATGAAAACTAAGGGGTAGCAGCACTTTCGGCGATTTCATCATCTGGTTTGTTTTTTCCTGAGTTTATGTCTGCCCAACGAAACAACACCAGCACCCAACCCAATATAAATAATAGGTTACTATAATTTCTGACAATCATTGTATTTGGTGCCAAGTTCTTGTTATACGTTTCACTAAATTCAACGGCTCGCATAGATGCGTAGAGCTCAGGATGGGCAGCCTCTAAGTCGTTTTGATACGTTGCCAGTATTTCATCATTTAACGCTTTCAATTCAGCAAAATTCTCCTGCCTGTCAATGTATAGTTCATTGATTTTGTCGTAGTCGTCAAAGATGGTTGTAACAGAAACAATTAATATGGAGATTAAAAGACCTTTAATAAAGTCTAAAAACGTGAAATTTTCCGCCATGGTTAGATTTTTTAGAAAGGCACTGTATTCCTACCTAATCACACAAAAATAGAATCTTAAATTGGTCGGAGTTTTGTTAAAAATACAAATCTTTCCCAATACGCGGTTTAAATAAAAAAATAGGCAGGTTTAATACACGTGTTGTGTACGGTCGATAAAATCAAAACTACTGCAGATGTTACGAGAAATCGTGACATTGAAAACGTATCGGGCTTAATTCGCTTATCCAATGTCTGCCGTAAGCACAGGCGATGAGCTCAAATAGGTGTCGTCGGGATAATAAATAAACAAGCACGTGCCGTTTTGAATGATGTCGACAATGGGTCTGATGACCTCTGGCGGAACAGCAGGACAGCCGTAACTTCTACCGAGTCTTCCGTTTCTATTGATAAAATCTTCGGTGGCGTAATCTGCGCCGTGCATAATGATTTGACGGTTTCTGGCGTTGTCGTTGAATCCTTTTTCAATCCCTTCCATAATCATGGAAAAGCCAACGCGAGACCCCATGTGGTTGTTTTTGGTGATATAGAAACCAAGACTGCTTTTATGGCTGCCGTTGACGTTCGAGAAGTGCTTGGCATATTCGCCACCCGTGTTTCTGCCATGGGCTACCAACGTATGAAACAATAGTTCTTGCTTTTCGAAATCAACCACAAACAAGCGTTTGTTTTTGCTGGTTTGCGAAAAGTCTACGATGGTAAGAATATCGGGATTATCCAATCGGTTTTCTGCTTTGAGTTTGAGATAACCTTTAAGCGCAAGTTCAAAAACTTCAGACGACAACCCGTGTTCCGATAAATTCAAAACGGAATAAAGGTCTTCCTCTTCTTCAATGGGATCAGCTAGAACAGCTGCTAATTTTTCATTCGATAGGTTGCTAAATCCGGAGCCAGCTTGGTGTATGGCGGGTGCTAAAAATAGCACGAGATAGAAAAAATACTTCTTCATGTAGTGGGGTAATTTGGGGATATGTATTGGGGATAACTAAAAATCAAGTAATTAATTGTAATAGTAGCTAAGTTTTTTTTAAAAGTTTTTCATGTTAAGTGAAAGACGTCATTTGTCTGTTATTGCGATTAAATTTTTTCTGCTTCCGATCGATATAGCAGTAAGTCGGCCAATCGGTCGTCTCGTTTATAAACATCCTTAAAGAAAAACACCTGTCCTTCTTTATCAACCCAAGCTGTGAAATACCCGATGTAAACAGGAATTTCTTTTTTGAGGGTGTAGGTAGTTTCTCTGCCGGCGTTCATGGCAGCGTCGACTTTTTCTGGTGTCCAATTTTCATCGTCTTCAAGAATCTTTACAGCTAAATCTCGTGCGTTTTGCACACGGATACACCCGTGACTTCGAGCACGATTATCGATATTGAAAAGACTTTTAGCAGGCGTATCATGAAGGTAAATTGCTTTGGAATTCGGAAACATAAACTTGACCAATCCCAAGGAATTAGTTCGCCCAGGTTTTTGGCGAACGCGTCCATCGTTCCATACCATATTGCGTTTTTGCAAGTAGTTTTCGTCTTTTTCCATGCCTGGAATAATCTCGTTGTTGATGATGGATTGCGGAATATTCCAATACGGACTAAAAGCGAGATACGTCATCATGCCATCGAAAATCACGGTTTTTGTCATCACACTGCCAACAACCACAGACGATTCAAAATCGATATTTCCTTTGCGGTATAACCTTAATTTGTAGGCTGGAATATTGACGAAGATAAACTCGTCAGCCGTTGTAACGCCTGGTGGAACCCAACGAGAACGTTCCATGTTGACAACGATTTTTTTGATAAATTCTTCAACCGGTGTATTCAGGGCTGCAAGGTGTTCCTTTGTGATAATAGAATCGGGAATAAACCCGTGGTGCGCTTGAAATTTATTGATTCCAGCGATTAAATCTTCGTCGTAAATCGGACTGTTATTATTTTCCTTGAGCTCTCCGGTAATGTGCAAACGCGCTCGGATTTGCTGGATTACTTCGGAAGAATCCTTCGGTTTGAATGACTTTTGATTCGATTCGACCGCAACCGAAGGCCATCCGCCTTTATCCCTAATTTTTCGATAGCGATTTAAAACCTCGCGCAGTCTGTAATACTGATTAAACATCAGGCTATCCGTGTCTTTCCAATCTTGATCTGCGATAACCGCATCGAGCAAATCGGTTTCTTCAAATTCTTTTCGCGGCAACAACCATCCGAGGTCTGTTGTGGTTTTCGAGTCAATGCCTTTATACACCACATCGACATAAAATAAATACAAACACGTCATCAGCATTTCAGCATCGGGATGATTTTCGGCATCTTCGATGTTTTCTTTAAAAATTGCTTCGATGTCTTCTTGGTGGGAAAACGTGGCGTAAATGCCTTCTTCTTCAATATCTTTCACGCGGTAGAAGAGCGAATTGCCATAATTTTTCAGACCGGCAGTATCGAACCAAATATAGCTAAACCCGTAATGGCGGTAAATGTTCTTTAGCTCCTCCTCGTATTCTTGCAGTTGCGGATGCGATTCAAAAAACGGCGCGATATAGGTGCTGTCTAAAGCAATCGGGTAGCCTATTTCTTGGGTGTCTTCCTTTTCACTTTCGGGTGGAGTTAGTGTGCTGACTCTATTCTTACAAGACTGGAATACGAGGGCACTCAGCATCAGAATGGAAAAGGAAAATAAAACGAATCGATAAGATTTTACATATTTCATAAGGCCTATGGGCTTACCCACATCATATTAGTCATATCTGATCTTCAAAAAAACTATCTGTTGCTCGAAAGTTGTTTTTAGTGCTTCAACCCCTTTAGCATAGGGATTAGTGCATTTTAAGGCGACAAATTTACTTAAAACAATTAGAACCAAGCAGTTCGAGGGAAAAAATAACCTTCCAATAAGAATTATTTAGCAAATTGACAGCACAGACAAATGCGACTGAAACGTGCGGCTTTTTAGTTGGATTGTACATCAACGGTGCAGTATTCCGCATCAGTGAGAGAGGCAAATGACATTTTGAAAGCGCTATGAGTAATCAAGGAAGTTGCGTGCATTATACAAACTCCCTGTTTTAATCATAAAGTATTCACAAATTTTTGACCTTTGGGCAATACGGTTAAGGCTTGAATCTAACCGTTTTTATATCTTTAACCCCGAGACTATAATCTGATTAATTTTCTCAAAAGAGCTTGACTAAAAAAAATGTACGGAAGTGAATTTCTAACATTGAAAATGGAATCTTTTTCCGAACAAGAAGTATATTTCAGCGCATCCAAGCTTTTTCGATAAAGAAACGAGAAGGTTACCGGATAGCTCATTAATTTAAAACACATTGAAAATACGTATTATGAGAAACACATGGGTAGTATTCCTGTTTCTGGCCTTTGTCTCGATGCAAGCCCAGGAACTTAGCGGTTCGTATTCGGGTACCTTGGAAGTTCAAGGAATGGAGCTCGAACTCATCTATAACATTACAGAAACCGATGCGGGTTATGCCGCAACCTTAGATGTTCCGGCACAAGGAGCCTCAGGAATCGAACTGGATTCTGTAGTTTTGGACGGTGATAAAGTAAGTATCACATCGGCCAAAATGCAAATGACCTATTCAGGCACCCTATCTGGGGATCGCATTGAAGGCACTTATGAACAAATGGGACAGCAGTATCCCTTAAGCTTGACAAAAACAGTGAAAACATTACCAGGAAACCCTGACCTTCCTTCATCCGAGGAGGAGTTGCGTCAGTTAGCAGCAAAAGAAACCGGAACCTATACCTATTCGGTCGAAGATTATTTTAGAACGCCAGAAGCTTTCTCTTTCCAACTTTCTCCACACGGAAAATACACTTCCTATATGAAAAGAAGAGCTACCGGCGAAAGAGATTTATACCTCAAGGAAACGGCCACTGGAAAAGAAACCTTGTTGATAAAACAAGAGGAAGATCTTATTCGCGGGTATTATTGGGCCAATGAAAATCGGATTCTCTACCTTCAGGATAAAGGAGGCGATGAGAATTACCACGTTTATGGTGTAGATGTTTCAGGTGCAAATAAGAAAGAATTGACTCCTTTTGAAGGCGTACGTGTCAATATCATCGAAACATTAAAAGAGGATGACGACCATGTAATCATTCAGATGAACAAGGACAATCCGCAACAAGAAGAACCGTATCGCTTGAATATCAATACGGGTGAGATTGAAAAGCTGTATACTGTAAACCCAGCAGATCCGCCGGTAGCAGGATATCATTTTGATCGTTTTGGCAACTTGCGCGCCATTTCCAGAATTGTCGATGGGGTGAATACAGAAGTGCTTTACAACGTAGATGGAAAATTCGAACAACTTCTCGTTGCAGATTTTGGAGATTCCTTCGCGATTACTTCGTTTAATGTCAGCGACGGAAATCCAGACCACGCATATGCGGTTTCTAACTTAGGACAAGACAAGGTGGAAATTCAATTGTATGACCTGAAAAATAACAAAAAGGTAAAAACGCTTTTCAGTAACGATACATTTGATGTTTCTGGGTTAGCGCTTTCGAGAAAACGCGATTACGAAATCGACTACTTCTACTACACAGGAGAAAAAACCGTCATTGTTCCGGTTAGCGAGACATATAAAAAGATCTATGCCCGATTAAAGAAAGAATTTGGAGATAAAGAGTTTTACACGGTCGATAATACCGAAGATGAAAATGTGTATTTAATCGCCGTTACAAGTGATAAAATCGTTGGAGAATACTTTGTTTACGATGTTGAAAAAGATACCGTAACCCAATTGTATAAATTGTTGCCGCACCTGAAGGAAGCCGATATGGCGACGATGCAGCCCATCAGCTTCAAAAGTCGCGATGGGTTGACCATCCACGGGTATATCACACTGCCGACCAATTATAAAAAAGGAGATCGGGTGCCAGTGATTGTTAATCCTCACGGTGGTCCGCAGGGAATTCGCGACAACTGGGGCTTTAACCCCGAAGCACAATTGTTTGCCAGCCGAGGCTATGCGACCTTACACGTAAACTTCAGAATTTCTGGAGGGTATGGAAAAGAGTTTTTAAAAGCTGGATTTGGACAAATTGGCCGTAAAGCGATGGACGATGTTGAAGACGGCGTGCAGTACATCATCGACCAAGGATGGGCAGATAAAGATAGAATCGCTATTTACGGTGGCAGCCACGGTGGCTATGCTGTTTTAAGAGGGATGACGAAAACGCCCGATTTATATGCTTGTGGTGTTGATTATGTTGGAGTGAGTAACTTATTCACTTTTATGGAATCGATTCCGCCGTATTGGGAAAAATACCGCGAACTGCTGTACAAGATTTGGTATAACCCAAACATTCCTGAAGAGCGCGCGATTATGGAAGAAGTCTCGCCAGCGCTTCACGTAGAGAAAATTAAAAAACCGTTGTTTGTGGTGCAAGGTGCTAACGACCCGCGGGTTAACATTCACGAGTCGGATCAAATTGTGGAAACACTCAGAAAAAGAGGAGTCGATGTGCCGTATATGGTGAAATACGACGAAGGCCACGGATTTGGAAAAGAAGATAACCGTTTGGATTTATACAAAGCCATGATGGGCTTCTTCGCCGAGCACTTGAAGTAGACGGATTCGTTTAAAATCTAATAAGGAATCCAACCACCTCGAGTTTTCCTGTTGAAAAAATTGGGAAATCCGAGGTGGTTTTTTTATGGTACATGGAAACGGGAAAATGCAACGCACTTATGAGATGCAGAATATCTATATCTTTGTGTTTCTAAGAGAATACGTATTCGAAAAAAAATTTAAGCAGCCCCATGCCCACATTTGCAAAGCAGGTAATCGACTTTCATAAAAACATTTCATTGACCGCTGCATTGCCGGCAAAAATCAAGGTTTTGAATCCTTATGAAGACAATGCGCTTAATCAAGACATTCTCAAACAGTTTTATTCGAAATTCTTCGATGACCATCAACCTCGAAAGCTCATGGTCGGAATTAACCCAGGCAGATTGGGAGGTGGCGTTACTGGAATTCCTTTTACAGATACCAAAAGATTGTCTGAAGTATGTGGAATCGACATTGGAACTTTTGAAACCCACGAGCCCTCTTCTGTGTTTGTCTATGAGTTGATTCAAGCTTTTGGCGGGCCGGAAGAATTTTATCGAAATTTCTATATCAGTTCCGTTTGTCCGCTTGGATTTGTGCGGCAGAATAAAAAATCGAATTGGGTGAATTGTAATTATTACGACGATCCCGCGCTCTTCCAAGCAGTAAAACCTTTTATAATCTCCAGTTTAAAAACCCAGATCGATTTTGGAATCGATACGTCGGTTTGCTATTCCTTCGGCAAGAAAAATGCTGAGTTTTTGGAGAAAATCAATTCCGAAGAAAAGTTCTTCGACGACATTATAGACCTGCCTCACCCGCGATATATTATGCAGTACAAAAACAAGCAGAAAGCATCGTATATCGATCAGTATCTAAAAGTGCTTGCCGAGTAGCAGGAATGTGATGTTTGAATTGAATAAAGTTGAACTCCTCTGGAGCTCTAAATATAGGTTGATTCGTTATTCCTCGAATAAAACCTTCACTTCATTTCGGTTGTATCCGAGGGTATCATCCAGCTGTCAACGAGAACCCTAGAGGGGTTCAAAAGGCATCTACTTTAAATTGTCTTTCCCAGTTCGGCGGTTAGGTGAAGGTGATGGCAATCGAATAATTAGCTTCTTTCAAAATCAAAATTAGGATTTACTTTTTAAGAACGGATTTCTTCATATCAAATGCCAAACCGATATAAGTGTTGTTGTTAAATTGGAATTCGTCCATAATTTCCCATCCCAATTTTTTGGTATGCGCATGTAAAGAAATGACATTTACTTTATTTATAAACGTAATCGACAGCGGATATTTTTTTAGAAACTCCAGTCGCATCTCCTCAAAAATTAAATTCAAAACACCGCTTCCTCGATATTCCTTGTCGATACTCACAGGACCATATTGAAAACTGTTATCGGTTGTGATTTCTTTTCCGTTGAATGATAATTGCGGAAAACGGGAAACCATAACGTTGAAGATGTCCCATTGTTCAAAGTAGTTCCAACTTCCCGCAAAAGCGTAGGATATGATTGTACCAGCTTCGTTTTCTGCGACGAATAATCCGTTTTGCTCGAGAATCTCCTCAATTTGTTCCGATGTAAATGGTGTCGTTACAAAACCACTTTTTCTTTCGATTTCGTTGAGGTTTCGATATAAGTATTTCTCTTGAAGCGCGAGTACGCCAGGGAAGTCTTCTTTGTTCCCTATTCTGATTTTTATCATTGGGAAGGTTGTTAAATATGTTGGTAAGATAATAATTACTTATCAATGAATTAAGGATGATATGTTAATTGGAAATTGAAAAGTAGCGTTGAAATTTGTTCCAGAATTCATCCTGGTTTTAGATAAATGTGTCTTATACTTTAACCTAAGTGCGCGAAGTTTTACACGACGGTCACAGAGAGACTTTGAAAGCCGTGGAGGGACTTGCTCTGTAACCTTTGTACATTCCTTTGTGAACTTTGTGGTTTGAACCTATCCAACTACAACTTGAAAGCGTAAGGCATTAAAACGTTTTTCATCTTCGAAAACATCGTACCCAAAAGAATACAAATCGGCTAAGGCTACGATGCGCTCGGCGAGATTGTCATTAAACTTTTGATCTCCTGTTTTATTGATTAAGGTTGAGCGCGTAACCGACAAAGCCCGAGCCAATGCATCATAATCTAAAGCAATAATGTTCTTTAGCCGAACGAGATAGCTTTTTGTAATGCCTCTTCTAACAATGTTCATCTTTTGAATGGGTGTTAAATCTTTTAGCGGAATCGCGGCGTTCCCTTCATAATAATAGGGAGTGGGCGCTTCAGGGACGAAGGAGTTTTCAATATTTTTAGAATTAGACGGCATAATAGTATGATTTTCCACTTTAACAAGTGTTAATTTACACCGTTTTCTGCGATATAAAAAATATGTTACACCCTATTTGCCAATGGGGTTTCAATGTTAGGTGCTGATTTTCAGGGATGAAGTGTGTGGGGTTTTACACGAAGAAGTTCATAAGATCGATGGAATCAATCAAATTATTCCGTTAGGGGTTGCCAGGATTGCATTGGGCCAGAAGAAGAATGTATTATCTTTTTATCAATTCAATATAGAGCGCTTCCACCTTATCTCTTGCCCATGGAGTTCGTCTTAAAAACTTGAGACTCGATTTAATAGAAGGGTCATTTTTAAAGCAATTGATATTTATTTTTGCTGCCAATCCGTCCCAACCATAATGTTCGTGCAACGTTTCAACTATGGTGGCCAATTTTACGCCGTGAAGCGGATTGTTCGGTTGTTCTTTCTGCGGCTTATTTTCTTTATCCATAGATAGGTGTGCGTTGGTGTTTAAGTCTTGTGATTATTAGGTTTTATGCTAATAATATACGTGTTTTACAGGCTTAAAGATTTCGCCCTTTGTACTTATTATCTTTCCATCGAATTACAGCCTTTAGCAATTCCTTTAAGTGAATGTGATTTCAAAGGCGATTCGATCAATACATCAACATTTTCTTAGCTGCTTTTCGCCATCCGGCTTGGCTTTCGTAGTCAACAAAGTAAATCTTCAAATCGGCTTGGCTTTCATAATCCACAAAGTAAATCTTTTTATCCGCTTGGCTGGCGTATTCAGTCGAGAACCACTTGCCATCGTTGCTTTTGGCTTGGCTGGCATAATCGACGCGATACACTTTCAAATCGGCTTGACTTTCGTAATCCACGACATAGACCTTTACGTCGGCTTGACTTGCATAATCTACTGAATATACTTTCTGTGCCTTTGCCCATCCAAAGGAGAGGAGGAAGGCGCTAATAAGTAGTGTTTTTTTCATACTATGAACTTTAAATGGTGTTTCGATCAAAGTGATACGTGTCTTATTTAAAAATAGGCAATCGGATTGAGAAAAAACATTTTTTTCCACCCTTGTCGGTCAGAATCCACGCGCCAAATATAAGGAATTGGGGTTACGATGGAATAGTGGAGGTGTGGTGCTTTTCCTGCTGCATTGCCACTTGTGCCAACGGTGCCAATCGTTGATTTTTTAGAGACGATAGACAATGGTTTTCTGCGTAATTCGTTGAGATGCGCATAATAGTGCAGTCGCCATTTCGGACCTAAAATCAGCACTACGTTACCACCCATGCTAATCTTTCCCGAATACAAAACAAGGCCAGCCGTGGCGGAATTGATGGGCTTCCCTTTTCAGGCAAAGACATCAACACCTTTGTGGGTCACCGATTTTCCCCAAGGGTAATACCAAAACGACTCCGGATGATAATCGGATGCCGTTGCGCCTTTGACAGGCATGGTCAAACGTTGAGGAATTAAAAATCCGATGGCAATTTTCGTTCTCTTTCTCAATTTGGCGTTAGTTTTATAAACAACCTCAATTGCTTAGTCTTTGATTGGAGGCTGCCTACTAATTTAACAAATATAAGCCAGATTGAAATTTACAAGGATTCCGAACTCAATTGGACGTCTTCGATTTTACAAAGAAAGCCACTACTGCCGAGGTAATGATTCCCATAATCAGCGCACCAATTGCACTTTGCACCATGTAGCTCTGCAGATTGAAATACGCCTCAGCTTCTTCCAGAGAACTGTGATAGCCCGTTTCTACCGAATAGGAAATTACGGTTGGAAAGTATTCGGGAGTAATGATGGTCGAGATTATCCACTGGGTCAGGGGTGAGAAAATCGCGACAATGATCGTGATGATCAACCCCGAAACAAAGCCTTGTTTAAACGACATAACTCCGTTGTAGTCTTTGGTTTTCTTTTCCCTTAAAGCCAAAACGTAAATGAGAATGGCGGGAATAGCAAACAGGTTGGTAACATACATGTGTTTGTCGATGTGCGTGCTGTGTAGGCCCACCGCTTTTTCCAGGACCATCCACAATAAAGACATGGCGATGAATATAAACGCCCATTTAATTTCAAGTTTAAATTTTTCCATATTTTTCGTGTAAAAAGTGAATTGTTTCTGTCATAAGTTGTTTGAGTGCGTCTTGATCGATATCGGCAAGTTTATTGACATAAATACACGACTTTCCCTTTCTAAACTTTCCCAAGTTTTCTAAGAGGTGTTCGTGTTCTTTCCTCCCTGTAAAGACATACAGAGAGATGGCAGCTTTGCGCGGCGAAAACCCAACCAAGGGCATTTCGCCTTCGTGTCCGCTGGCATATTTGTAGTGGTAGCGGCCAAACCCAATAATGGACGGCCCCCACATTTTTGGTTCGAAACCTGTCACTGATTGCATCAGGTTGATCAGTTCGAAACTGTCTTTCTTTTTCTGTTCTGTATTTGCAAAGGACGCGATGAAGTCTGCGACGTTTGCATCAGTCTCTTGTGTTTTGTTTTTTGCCATGTGTAAATTGTATTATGATTCCGCTTCGTCGTAGCTTTAGCGAAAGTAGTCCTCTTTATCTCCACCTCCATCTTCATAACGGCTATGTATAATGAATCCTTATCGATGTTGATCGATTAAAATACTGTTGCCATCTGGATCTATTAAGGTGATGTATTCCGGTCCTTCAGTAGATTCGTCGGCTTCTTTCGTAAGTGCGACGCCCTGTGCTTTCAGATTTTTCTGAATCGTCCGCACATCGTCAAAGGTGTCCAAGTTTTGTGCATTGCCATCCCATCCTGGATTGAACGTAAGGATATTGCCCTCGAACATATTTTGGAAAAGACCGATAACGGCATCGCCGTTTTTAAGTACAATCCAATTCTGTTCGATTTCGCCACCTTTGTGCGTAAATCCTAATTTTTCGTAAAATGCCTTCGATTTGTGAATGTCTTTCACATTCAGGCTGATTGAAAATGCTCCTAATTTCATT
>Ga0209075_1001949_pt1 | contig 18805 bp, 17 predicted proteins | sample Stecom2011_FD_187523 | JGI IMG/M metagenome (GOLD analysis project Ga0209075, IMG submission 187523) | Agricultural soil microbial communities from Utah to study Nitrogen management - Steer compost 2011 (SPAdes) (version 2) | ecosystem: Environmental > Terrestrial > Soil > Agricultural land...
GAATTCCATCCTGAAGCCCACTTAAAAGGGTTTTGCGGTTGCAATTTTATTGCATTAATTTGTAATAACAATGCCGCAGTCTTATGTGCTGTTTCTTTATTTAAAATCATACTGCAAATGTATAAAGTTTTTGTAAAAGATATCGCTATAATTTTATCTACAGATAAAAACATCGCGAAACCCTATAAAAGCATTCCATTAAAGGATGCGAATTTTAAAAAACTAGTAAAGAAAATCTTCAACGGCGAGCGGCTCTATGTCAACCTCTATCACAAAAATGCCGAGAAACTGGAGGGGTTTCTTCGCAAGCAATTAAAAGTGGTGGAAGCAGCAGGTGGCGTGGTCAGAAATAAAGAAGGAGAATACTTATTTATCTATCGGAATAAGAAATGGGACCTTCCAAAGGGAAAAATAGAAAAAGGTGAGACTATTGAAACTGCTGCAATCCGTGAGGTGGAGGAAGAGACAGGAATCAAGGACCTCGAAATGGGTGACTTTATTGCGACGACGTATCATATTTTTAAAAGAAACGAAAAGTTTCGGCTTAAAGTGACGTATTGGTATGCGATGTACAGTGAATTCGATGGAGATTTTATGCCACAGAGAAATGAAGGGATAAAGAAAGTGAAATGGAAGAATCTCGAGAAAACGCGAAAGGCTTTGACGAAATCCTATGAAAATATCAAACTCCTGTTTCCAGAAGAGTATTTAACCTGAGGATATAAACCTGAGTTTTGACGAGTATCACGCTGCTGTGAGCATCTTATTGCTTCATGATGCGAACTATAGGATAACGCATATGGGAAGTTTCGTAATAGGGTGACTTTTTATGAATCCAATCGAGTTGTCGGTACGTGTTTTCAGCAAATTCTTTGTCTGATTTTAGCTTTAAATCGAATTCGTTTTTTATCTGAGGATTGGCTTTTAGAAACTCATAAGCCAGATCTTCCCATACATAAGGAGAAAAACCTTCTTTCTGTTGTAAGATAGCGTCGAAGAAATTCCAATTGAAAAAAGAATCTTTCGCTTGAGGCTCTAAAGTTTCTAATATATAGCGGATGCCGTGTTGCTGTGTCGGAATCCAAAAGTCTCCTTTTTTTACAGATACCGAATCAATAGTTTTAACGAGCGTTGTGTTGTAGTGTAGGTAATGTCCTTCGTATGGCTTTTTTACGGTTTCATAGTTTGCAATATGATACACTTCAGCAGTGAAAACCGTGTCTTTTTCAAGGGTCGTAAATTCAATATCGTTCAGTTTTAATAATTTCTCAATGTTCCAATATCCTTTTGGTACGACATAAGCCTTGGGAATTTGGATGGAGTCTGATGCTTTAAAATAATTCCAATACTCAATATCCTTTATAAAAGGTTGGTCTCTGTAAAATTTAAGGCGTTTTCCAGAAGTTACATTACTCGGAATCCAATCTGCTCCATATCCTTTAAATGGAAGCGTGGTAGTTTTAGTCGAGTCGATTTCCCAAGTAATGGGGTAGGAGCTTCCTATATTATATAATGACAAGGCATTTTTTCGAAGCGTTTTAATCGTCTGGAAATCGGAATCTGCGAGGTTAATAAAACTCACCATCAATTGATAGGTTCCTTCAACGCGATCTTTATAAGGTTTTAGCATATGTGTTTCTACAGTAATGCCCAGGGTGTTAAACAGGGCTGCATATCCTGTGGAATAGCGCGGAGAATCGTAAAATTGAGCATATCCTAATTCGGGTTTTTGGTTAAATACATTGACGTAGGGTATGATATCCCAACCTTTTTGCGCTAAGCTTTTTTCAAATTCAGGAATAAATTGCGTGTGCAAGTATGCTCCTAAAGCTCCTCCTAATATATTGTGTTGCGTAAATAGGTGGGTTAGGATGTATTGATAGTCGGCTCCGTTACTTACGTGGTTGTCTATAAGTAAATCAGGATCCAATAGTTGAAAGATTTCGATAAACGATTGTGCATTTTTAGTGTCTGCCTTAATAAAGTCTCTGTTGAGATCGTAATTTCGAGCATTCCCTCTAAATCCATATTCCTCGGGTCCATTTTGATTGGTTCGAAAGGTGCTGTTTCTATTTAAAAAACCACCTATATTATATACAGGTATGGTTGCGATGATGGTATTCTTGGGAATTTTAATTTTATTTTCTGCGAAATCTCGATAAAGCAGCATCGTTGCATCGATCCCATCTGGTTCCCCTGCGTGGATTCCATTGAGAATCAGGATTAGGTTTCTTTCATTTTTGGAGTAGGAAGCTATCGAGTTTCTTGCTCCCTGTGGATCAAAAATGGCAAGATGTAGCGGATGACCACTATCTGTTGCTCCCATTTCCAAAAAAGAAACGGTAGGGTAGAAGGTACTCAATTCGTTGTAGAAACCAATAACTTCATGATATGTGGCTGTTTTCTTTCCTGTTGACTTTTCAAACGACAACATAGTATTAGACGATTGAGCAAATAGAACTTGGCTGAGAACTGTACAAATGAGAATGCAGGTTTTTTTCATCGACTTAAGAAATTATTCTTTACAAATATAACTTTTGAAATTGTTGGATTGAAGAAATTGTTAGATTTAAACTCTTTGTTTCAAAATTTGTTATGTTCTTATTTTGGGAAAAAAGTCTTAAAGCCGTGGAAAATGTGATCAAAAAAGGTAGGCTCAAATAAGATGTAAGTGGCACAACATCAATTTTTTATTGAGGTCGAAATGGTATTTCCTATATTTATTAACTCAGAAAGTTGGTTAGTATCAATAAATTTATTTAAGTTTGTGCGTAGGAATAAAAATCTAAACCTAAATTTAAAACTTAATTATTATGAAAAAAATTACTACTTTTTTTGCGGCGCTATTTGTAGCCGCTGTGGTACAGGCGCAAGACCCGATTGTACTTTCACAAACTTCTGGTAATATTGGTGATGGTGGTGTAGCATGTGCTGACCAAACAGCTATGACGACTGGAGACAACGTTTATTTTAGAGAGTATAATCTAGACGATCACGGAATCACTTCTTCTGTTTCAGTTGTAGGAGCAGAATTTGCAGTTAGTACTTATATCGGTGCACCGATAGTAGTGCAAGTACAAGTTTTCGAATATGAAGGCTTCCCAGCTGGATTCGATATCACGAACTTACCTGAAGCAATAATCGTACAAGGATTTGAGGTTGATGAGTCAGCTCCAGGAACTGTTTTAGAGGTTTTGTTTGATGACCCAGTAGATGTGGCGCCAGGATCAACTTTGGTAGTTGGTATTTTTGAGCCAGCTCACGGTATGGCTTACTTGTACTTAGGAACTGCAGATGAAGAAACTAAAGAATCTTACTTAGCTTCTGAGGCTTGTGGAATTACTACGCCTGCGACTGTTGGTTCTATCGGTTTCCCAGATTCTCGTCACATAATCAACCTAGTTGTTGAAGAGTCTCTAAGTGTAAACGATAACTTAGCTGGTAACGTTGCAATCTACCCTAACCCAACTACTAATGTTTTCAACATTGATCTTCCAGCAGGAGTAGAAGTTACTTCTTCTTCTTTAGTTGATATTACTGGTAGAATTACTAACGTACAGTACAACAACGGACAAATGAACGTTTCTGCTTTAGCTCAAGGTGTTTACTTCTTGAACTTAGAAACTACTCACGGTTCCTTTACTCAAAAAGTTGTTAAGCAATAATTAATTGCTCAATAATATAATAAGAATCCCAGCCAAACGGCTGGGATTTTTCTTTTGACTATTCTAGATTTAGTGGAGGACTGAACGTTAACTGAATCTATAAAATATTAAACCCGTCATACATTATGATGGGTTTTTTCATGGCCGGATGTATGGAAGTTATTAGACGATATAAATAGCTCATCTTTCACGAATGCTAGAGGCCAAAGGAGTGAAAGTCTAAAATAGATGAGCTGTATGTCGCTAAAAACTAATAGGAGTCCTAAGGGTGCATTCTTAAAAATGGCTTCGTGATGAGTCTAAAATGCGCCTCCTGGGGTTTTGGACACGGCGATGCTCAAACTCTGGGTTTAGAAAATCACTGTTGGTCTAATTTATCCGAGGTATGTCTATTTTGAAGAGGATCCCAGACGATTGCATGAAGGTGTCTCCCTTTTTTGAGGTATTACGTTCTGTAGATAGGGAATTGATGATGCGTGTGTAGTCTGTGATCGTGCCTCAACGGAAAAGGATAAACTAGTTGATGTTAGCTAAAACAATGGACAGCTTTCAAATGGAGTAATAAAAAAACTTCTCTGAACAGGGTCCAGAGAAGTTTTCAGTGATAAACGTTTTTTTTAAAGTTATCCATTCATAGAAATCAGGAATTCTTCGTTGTTTCGAGTTTGTCTAACTCGGTCGTGAATAAATTCCATAGCTTCTACGGGGTTCATATCGGCTAGCATCTTGCGAAGCACCCACATACGTTGAATGACGTTTTCGTCGTGGAGTAAGTCATCGCGTCGTGTGCTGGATGACGTAAGGTCGATTGCAGGGAAAATCCGTCGATTGGAAATTTTTCTGTCCAATTGGAGTTCCATATTACCGGTTCCTTTAAATTCCTCGAAAATAACTTCGTCCATTTTTGATCCCGTGTCAGTCAATGCTGTTGCAATGATACTCAATGATCCACCGTGTTCAATATTTCTTGCTGCTCCGAAAAATCTCTTTGGCTTGTGAAGTGCATTCGCATCTACACCACCACTTAATATTTTTCCACTTGCAGGTTGAACCGTGTTGTAGGCTCTCGCTAGTCGTGTGATTGAGTCTAATAGAATTACGACATCGTGTCCACATTCTACCAATCGTTTTGCTTTTTCGAGAACAATATTGGCCACACGAACGTGTTCTGTTGCTTCTTTGTCGAAGGTTGAAGCAACTACTTCACCGCTTACGTTGCGTTGCATATCGGTTACTTCTTCTGGGCGTTCATCGATTAGTAGGATGATTTGATAAACTTCTGGGTGATTTGCAGCAATAGCGTTGGCAATATCCTTGAGCAACATGGTTTTTCCCGTTTTTGGTTGCGACACGATCATACCTCGTTGTCCTTTACCTATCGGGCAGAAAAGATCCATTATTCTTGTAGAAAGCGTACTTTGCTTTTCTGCAATATTGAATTTCTCATCTGGGAAAAGAGGCGTCAAATGTTCAAAAGATACCCGATCGCGAACCACATTAGGATTCAACCCATTAATTTTGTTTACTTTGATCAAAGGGAAGTATTTCTCGCCTTCTTTTGGGGGGCGAACTTCGCCTGAAACCGTATCACCGGTTTTAAGTCCAAACAATCTAATTTGCGATTGCGATACATAAATATCATCGGGAGATGAAAGGTAGTTGTAGTCACTAGATCGTAAAAAACCGTAACCATCTTGCATAATGTCAAGGACACCTTCGCTTTCTATAATGCCGTCAAACTCGTAATCGGGTTCCTTGTAGCGGCTTTTCGACTGTTTTCTGCTTCCGCGAGAATCTGTACTGTCTTTGTCTTTGCCTCTTTGATGTGTCTTTTGATTATCGTCTCCTCGCGATTGTTTTTTGCGATTGTCGCGAGTATCGCGATTGTCTCGGCCTTCGCGATTGTCACGATTATCTCGGCTATCGCTTGGTTTTGCTTTAGCCTTATTGTCGTCTTGTTTTTTTTGCGGTTGCGGTTTGGCAGCTTGTGGTTTAGCAGCTTGCGGTTTTTTGGTGTGGCTTTCGGGTTTTCTGGGTTTTGGAGCACTTGAAGGTTTTTTTGGCTCCCGATGATCTGCTTTAGCAGCAGGGGCGCTAGCTTTTTTCCCTTTATCCGAACCGTCTTTTGACTCCAATACTGCTTCAACCGCTTTGGGGTTAGCAGCCTGGTAATCGAGGATTTTATAGATTAAATCCAATTTTCGTTCACTTCGGTATTTAGGAATTTCTAAAGCCTTAGCAATTCCATGAAGCTCAGGAAGTTTCTTAGTTTTTAATTCTGAAATTTCAAACATGTAAAATATTATGTAGTTTTAAATTGATTCTAATTATATGTCTTTATCGAGAAGGATAAGAAATAAGTTGAATTATCTTTTGAAGAGTAAGTAGCCTTGTGTGAGGCTAATACGAATAGATAATGCAATAATACAATAATAATTCAAATTCTACGGTTATTTTATTAAAAAAGAAACTGTATTTTTGCTCGCAGCTTATTTGAGATACTATGATACAACGAATACAATCTGTTTATATTCTTATTTCGATTATCTTAATGATCGTCATGTTCTTGTGGTTTCCTGTCATTTTGGATGGGGAAGGCGCCGTGATTGTCGAACGCGATGAACCTCTTGTGTTAGGGCTTCTCGCAGGAACAGTTTTAATGTCTTTTATATCTATTTTTAGTTATAAGAATCGCAAAAGACAAATGAACCTGAACCGGTTTAATATATTAATACACATCATATTACTAGGAGTTTTCGTATATCAATCGCTAATGCTATCCGGAGAAATTACCATTTCGAAGAAGGGTATTGGGGTTTTTATTCCTGTTGTTTCTATCGTTTTTTTAGTGCTGGCCAATAAGGCCATTAAAAGGGATGAAAACCTCGTAAAATCTGTTGATCGATTGCGATAAACTAATCTTGGTATATTAGTGCAAACCCCTGAAGAGTGCCATCTTCGGGGGTTTTATATTTTAAGCTAGCGCTTAAACTCAATAACTTCCAAGTTTTGAATTTTACCATCATCCAATTCAAATCGAAGCATCGTCCTAACCTTATGGATGCCATGCTTTCCGATGGCACCGGGATTCATATGGAGCATCCCCAACCGCTTGTCTGGCATGACTTTTAAGATATGCGAATGTCCGCAAATAAAGAGTTTTGGCGGATTGGAGTAAATTTCCTGTCGTATCGATGGGTTATACCTCCCTGGATAGCCGCCAATATGGGTAATCCAAACATCGACTTTTTCGCATTCAAACCGATTGTGGAGTGGGAATTCGCTTCGGGCTTCACTGTCGTCAATGTTGCCATATACAGCACGAAGCGGTTTCAACGCTTTTATGGCATCAGTAACGCGTAAGTTTCCGATGTCGCCAGCATGCCATACCTCATCGGCTTCTTTGACATATTTAAGAATGTCGTTATCGATATGGCTGTGGGTATCGGAAAGCAATAAGATTTTTTTCAAAACAAAAAAGTGCTGTTTAGGCTAAGGTTAAATGAATGACTTATTGAACAGGTATGGTAAATTTGTCTGGGAAACTATTATCAACTCCATCCCACGAAGGTATCAAGTTTTCTCGAAATTTAAAGCAAATGCTTGGTAGGAAGTTGTAATTTTGGACTTTTTATAAAGCTAAAATGAGGTACTTTCTCGAAATTGCCTATAATGGGAAAAATTATTTTGGATGGCAAAGACAACCGAATGAAATAAGTGTGCAGCAAGTTTTGGAAGAATGCCTTACCACATTCTTGCGTCAGGATATCAGCATTGTTGGTGCAGGACGAACCGATACAGGGGTTCATGCCAAACAAATGTTTGCTCATTTTGATTTCGATGGGATAGCGGACCTGAAGAATTTTAGGTATCGTATGAATTCATTTCTTCCATATGATATCGTTATCAATGATGTGAAAGTAGTAAAAGATACCGCTCACGCGCGATTCGATGCTAAAGAAAGAACCTACCATTACGTCATTGTTACCAGAAAAGATCCGTTCAAAGATAAATTGGCGTATCAACTATTTCACAAACCGGATGTGGATTTGATGAATCGAGCTGCGGAACTTTTGTTAGGGCGCAAAGATTTTAAATGCTTTTCGAAAAGTAAAACTGATGTGAAAACTTATTATTGCGATATAAAATCTGCTTTCTGGATAGAGGATGGCAGCAAGATCGTTTTTTCGATTACTGCCGACAGGTTTTTGCGCAATATGGTTCGAGCCATCGTTGGAACGCTGTTGGATGTAGGATTTGGCAAGAAATCATTAGCAAATTTGGAAGCGATATTGAACAGTGGAGATAGGTCGATGGCAGGAGCATCTGCTCCGGCAGAAGGGCTTTATTTAGTTGAAGTTAACTATCCTAGAACTATCTTTGGTGTTGGCAATATGCAGTAGTTGCGATTTTTTGAGGAGAAGCAATATTATTTTTTAAAATGAGAAACAAATAGAGTAGTGACAGAAAAAACAGGAAAGGCATTTGATTTTAAACTCTTTAAGCGATTGATGGCTTTTACACAGCCCTATCGCGGCGTGTTCTATTTTGTAGCCTTTGCGGCCATTGTGATGTCCGGACTGGCAATTTTAAGGCCCCATTTATTGCGGATAGCCATAGACAACTCGATTATCCCTATGGATGGAGAAAGCTTTCTAAAGTACGTCATTTTAATGGTCGTTGTCTTGTTGCTGGAGGTGCTGTTTCAATTTGCTTTCATCTTTTATGCCAACTGGCTAGGACAAAGTGTGATTCGCGATATGCGAAAGAAACTCTTCAACCTGATGGTCGGTTTTAAGATGAAGTATTTCGATAAAAGTGCTGTCGGACGATTGACCACGCGAGCTGTGAATGATGTAGAAACCATTTCCAGCGTTTTTAGTGAAGGGTTGTTCATGATTATTAGTGATTTGTTGAAGATGCTCGTAATAGCAGGGTTTATGCTGACTCAAAGTTGGCGCTTGTCATTGATAGTTTTCCTAATCCTCCCATTTATACTCTACGCTACTCGTGTATTTCAAAAGGCGATGAAATCGGCTTTCGAAGAAGTACGCAATCAAGTGGCTAACCTAAATTCCTTTGTTCAGGAGCGCATTAGTGGGATGAAAATCGTACAGATTTTTACTCGTGAAAAAATTGAATACGAAAAATTTAAGGTAATCAATGCTGCACACAGGAAGGTTTGGATTCGGACCGTGTGGTATAACTCAATATTCTTTCCCATTGCAGAAATGGCCGGTGCGATTGCTACGGGACTCATCGTATGGTATGGAGGTTTAAATGTAGTGGGAGGTGGAACCATTACCTTGGGTATGATTACGGCATTTATTTACTTCGCCGAAATGTTGTTTAGGCCACTCAGGCAAATCGCCGACAAATTCAATACGCTGCAGATGGGGATGGTGGCAGCAAATAGAGTGTTTACCATATTAGACACCCAAGCCCATATTTCGGATACCGGAACTATAGAATACACCAGCTCGCGCGGACAGATAGAATTTAGAAATGTTCGCTTTGGCTACAATGAGGATGAAGAAGTAATTCGTGGGATATCGTTCCTTGCAAATCCTGGTGAAACTGTTGCTATCGTTGGGGCGACTGGCGCGGGAAAAACAACAATTATCAATTTGCTCAACCGATTTTATGAAATTGATAGCGGTGAAATTTTAATAGACGACATATCGATTAAAGAGTATAAGTTGGAGTCGCTGCGGCAACAAATTGCTGTTGTTTTGCAAGATGTATTCCTATTCGCCGATTCAATAATGAATAACATCACCCTTAAAGATCCTGAAATTACTGAGGAAGAAGTTGTGTTGGCAGCAAAAGAAATTGGCGTTGATAAGTTTATCGAATCGCTTCCCGGTGGGTATCATTACAATGTAAAGGAGCGCGGTAGCATGCTCTCTTCCGGACAAAGACAATTGATATCTTTCCTAAGAGCTTACGTCAGCAAGCCGAGCATATTAATCCTCGATGAAGCCACATCTTCTGTCGACTCTTATTCGGAAGAGATGATTCAGACCGCTACAGAAAATATAACCAAAGGACGCACCTCGATCGTAATTGCCCACCGTCTTGCTACCATAAAGAAAGCAGATAAAATTATCGTTATGGATGCTGGAAAAATTGTAGAAGAAGGAACGCACGAGGATCTCTTGAAAATTGAAAATGGGTATTATAGAAATCTGTACGAAATTCAATTTGCAAAAGATGAGGCCGTTTAATTAGATGTTCTAAGGATTGATATGAGGTTAACTCAAATCTTTAAGTAAGATTTCATACAGGTCATCAACATCGTCAAAAAACACAAAGCCTCCGTCTTTTACATAAGAAATTTGCCCGTTTTCTTCAGATACAATTAAGGAAACGGCATCGGTTTTTTCGGTTATGCCTACAGCTGCACGGTGTCTTAGGCCAAATCGAGAAGGGATTTTTCGATCGTTAGATACTGGAAGAATTACTCGTGTAGCCGTAATTTTATTTTCTTCGATAATAATAGCTCCGTCGTGGAGTGGACTGTTTTTGTAGAAGATGCTCTCTATTATGGGTTGGTTTACTTCGATGTCCATTTCGTCCCCAGTATCTTTTACAAAATTCAGTTGATTATTACGTTGGAAGACGATTAACGCGCCCGTTTTGGATGCCGACATTTTTTTACACGCCCCCATAATGGCATCGATGTCTGTCCTGGGTTTAGAAGAGGCACCGGCAAATTGGAATCGTCTTGTGAGCATTCGCCTCGCACTAATATTTGTAGATCCTACCAAAAGCAAAAATTTTCTTATCTCGGGTTGGAAAACAACCACCAAGGCAAACATACCGACACCGAGAAAGCCCCCGATAATCTTACTGAGTAGTTCCATTTCGAGAAGCTGCGTAATAACAAAGATGGCATAGACTATAATAAGTCCCACGAGAATCTTAATGGCAACCGTTCCTTTAACCAGGTTGTATAAGTAATAAAGGAGAAACGCTACCAGAACAATGTCAATAATGTCAGTAATTCGAATGTCGAAAAAGCTCAAGGTCTTGTGTTTTTTAGTAAATTTAGCTTAAATAAATTAATGTTCTGAGCTTGCACGAAGCTTTTCTGTCAGCTTTACACATTCCACCGCCTCTCTCACATCGTGAACGCGAAGAATATGCGCTCCTTTCGATAGGGCTATCATATGCAAAGCAGTTGTGCCGTTCAAGGCTTCTTGTGGTGTGGTATTTAATGTTTTGTAAATCATAGACTTCCTCGAAACACCGACTAGTAGGGGAGTATCTAAGTTTTTAAGCAATTCTAAATTCTGTAACAACTCAAAACTCTGAGCGGCATTTTTTGCAAAACCAAAACCTGGATCCACAATAATATCGTTCATCCCTGCAGCACGGGCTTTTGCAATTTTTTCGGATAGATCCTTCAAAACAGCTACCGTTACATTTTCATATTCGCTTAATGTAGCCATCGTTTTAGGTGTACCTCTCATGTGCATCAAAATATACGGCACGTTAAGTTTTGCTGCTGTGTCAAACATGTTAGGGTCGAGGCTGCCGCCCGAAATATCGTTGATAATCGAAGCACCTTGATGTATTGCTGCTTCTGCAACCGCGCTTCTAAAGGTGTCGACTGAGATTTTGCTATCTGGAAATTCTTTCAAAATCGCCTCAATAGCGCGAAGAATTCGGTCTGTTTCTTCCTCAACACTAATGTCATCGGCACCTGGTCTGGAACTGTATCCACCAACATCCAAAAAAGTGGCTCCTGCAGATAGCATTTTTTCAGCTTGACGTAAAAGTTGATTGGTAGAAAAACTTTTTCCACCATCATAGAATGAGTCGTGTGTAATATTTATAATTCCCATAACCTTGGGAACATCCAAATCGACAAGCTTTCCGCGACAATTAAGGGTCTTCAATTTTTTAAATTGATTAATTTAAGCGAAATTTACGCAAAATCTTATTAATTCGTAATGAACAAGACCTCAAATCAATTTAATGAACAGATAGAGAAATGTAGGGCGCTGTTTATCAAAAAGATGCACGATTATGGAAGTGCCTGGCGAATCCTGAGACTTCCTTCTCTCACAGACCAAATTTTTATAAAAGCACAACGTATCCGGAGCCTTCAAGAAAATGAGGAGCAAAAAATTGAGGATGACGAGGTCACAGAATTTATAGGCATCATTAATTATTCGGTTATGGCCTTGATCCAAATCCGAAAAGGTATTGCTGAAAATCCCGATTTATCTGTCGAAGAAGCCACAAAACTATATGATGAAGAAGTGGCCATCGCAAAACAACTGATGCTCGATAAAAATCACGACTACGGTGAGGCATGGCGAAATATGAGGGTGAGTTCCTTGACCGATCTAATCCTCCAGAAGTTATTACGCGTTAAGCAAATCGAAAAAAATAAAGGGAAAACATTGGTTTCCGAAGGCATAGATGCTAATTATCAAGACATGATTAATTATGCGGTTTTTGCCTTAATACACCTTGAAGACATGATGTCCGAAGATTCTTAAGGAATTGCCACTTAGGAAAACAGCTTCAAAAACAACTAAATATGAAATATCTCGTAGGAATTGCACGAATTATCGTTGGCTTTTTATTTGTAATCAGTGGGTTGATAAAACTAAACGACCCTGTTGGGTTTGCCTTTAAACTACAAGATTACTTCGCGCCTGAAGTGCTTAACTTAGAATTTTTAATGCCGTATGCGTTACCGTTGGCAATACTTTTGGTCATAGTGGAAGTATTAGTTGGTGTTGCCCTGCTAATCGGATATTTCAAAAGACTGACCTTATGGCTGCTGCTGTTGATGATTGTCTTCTTTACCTTCTTGACCTTCTACTCGGCTTATTTTAACAAAGTAACAGATTGCGGATGTTTTGGCGATGCCATTCCATTAACACCCTGGGAATCATTTTATAAAGATGTGGTTCTTTTGGTGCTGATCATTATCCTCTTCGTTGGCAGTAAATACATTCGTCCACTTTTCACACGAAGCATTAGGAGTATTATTGTGCTTTTCTCTTTGGTAATATGTTTGGCTATTGGTTATCACGTGTTGCAACACTTACCCATCATTGATTTCCGCCCGTACAAAATCGGAGCAAACATCCAGGAGAGTATGGAAATTCCGGAGGATGCTCCCAAACCACTTTTCGAATATCGATGGAAGTTTAATGTGGATGGTGCTGAGAAAATAGTAGTTACTCATGGAGATTATCCCGATGTGGAAGGAGAGTTTATCGATGTGGACACGAAGATGATTCACCCAGGATATACGCCTCCGATTGAAGATTTCTTTATCGAAAGAAATGGGGAAGACCAAACAGATTATTTGTTGTCTAAAGAGCACTTGATTCTCGTAGTTGCCTATAGCCTCGACAACACCGAGCGTCAGGGTTATGCTGCAATCAAAGAAGTAACCGATAGGGCAATAGCAAACGGATACGAGGTAGTTGGAGTTTCCGCATCGTCTCAAGAAGCAACAGAAGAATTGGCAAACAACTACGGCCTAAACTTTAAGTTTTATTTCTCTGATGAAACTGCTTTAAAGACCATTGTAAGGAGTAATCCGGGGTTGTTAGAGTTGAATAGAGGTACGATTAAACAGAAATACCATTGGAATGACGCTCATAAAATGACTTTGCCCAAGGTAGAAGGAAGTGAAAGTGGTCGATTAGACATTGCTCAAAAGCTTCAGGAAATTTCTGAAACGGAAGAAAAATTAAATCAGTTGATGCAAAGTGTAGATCTCGAGGAGCGGATTACGCTCGGAAAAGAGCTCGGGCTTTCCGAAGCAGAAGCTACGGGAGATTTGTCTAAACTGCAGTCGGTTATGGATAGTACGCACATGGTTTATGTCGAAAGCATATTCTCTACTAAAGGATATCCAGGAAAGTCAATGGTAGGAGAACCGTTGAATGTTGTTGCTTGGGAAGTTCTTCAGCGAAACCCAGATAAAATCGGTGAGTATATGGATTTGATTAATGAGGCTGGCAAATCTGGTGAACTGCCTATGGAAAAAGTGGCGACGATGGAAGATTACTATTTAATGGTGAACAACCTTCCACAGAAATACGGCACTCAAGGAATGATCAAGAGCAATGGAGCGAAGTTTGTTTGGCCCATTGAAGATGCTGAAAACGTCAATCAAAGACGAAAAGAAGTAGGATTCGACCTAACGGTAGAGGAATACGCGAAACAGATTTTTGGAGAAAACTTCGAATATGAAGTGCTGACTATGGATGAGGTAAATACAGAATAAAGTGGCAGGATATGTAATTCAGAAAATTGGATACGCACTGTTGACACTCTTTGGGGTTGTTACAGTAATTTTCTTTCTATTTACTATTCTTCCAGGAGATCCAGCGCGAATGATGTTGGGGCAAAACGAAACTGCAGAGCAAGTGGCTTTGGTGAAGAAAAAATATGGCTTCGATAAACCAGTTTCTGTTCAATATGTTCGTTACTTAAACGATCTCTCGCCGATTTCTTTCCACAGCCAAAGTCCAGAGGATTACACGTATTTATCCGAAAAATATAAGGCAACGAAGTTATTTTCAACAGGTAATACAGATGTGGCCGTAAAACTGCCATACCTGCGTGAGTCGTTTCAGAAAAATGGAAAGGGGGTAAGTCAAGTAATTGCCGAAACCCTACCCAATACAGTGATCTTAGCCATTTCTGCCATTGTTATAGCAATCGTTTTAGGGCTGTTTCTCGGAATTGTTTCTGCCATATTTAAAGATAGTGTCTTAGATAAAATAATTCAATTGATAAGCATATTGGGAATGAGTGTTCCGTCCTTTTTCAGTGCGATTGTCTTTGCCTGGGTTTTCGGATTTCTACTACATCAATACACCGATCTAAATATGACTGGAAGTTTGTACGAAGTAGATGATTTTGGCGCTGGCAGATACATTCAATGGAAAAACTTACTCTTGCCAGCGGTGGTTTTAGGAATTCGTCCATTGGCAGTAGTGAGCCAATTAATGCGTAATTCGCTTCTCGAAGTGCTCGGACAAGATTACATCCGTACGGCAAAAGCAAAAGGGCTCTCCTTAGTGCAAATCATTCGCCGTCACGCGTTTAAAAACTCCTTAAATCCTGTGGTTACAGCCATCTCGGGATGGTTTGCTTCGATGTTGGCGGGAGCAGTATTTGTTGAGTTTATTTTTGGATGGGACGGACTCGGTAAAGAAATAGTCAATGCGCTTAACACGCTCGACTTGCCGGTAATAATGGGGTCGGTGTTAGTTATAGCCACATTGTTTATCATTATCAATATTTTTGTGGATATTATCTACGGATGGTTAGACCCAAAAATCAGCCGTCAATAAAATAAAACCCATTCGAGATCGATAAGAAATTTATAAAAAGACTTTATTATTTATAAACTTAAATTATGAGAAAAAATATTGTTGCAGGAAACTGGAAAATGAATAATGACCTTGCCGAGAGCAAAGCATTTTTGGCCGAGTTGAAGAAACAAGAGTTTCCTGAGGAGGTTACTGTTATCGTAGCACCTTCCTATATTAACTTATATTATATTCACGAATCTCTGCAAGACCACACCGTATTAGTGGCTTCACAGAACATGCATCAAAACGACGCTGGGGCATTTACGGGTGAAGTATCTGCAAAAATGTTAAAAAGCGTCGGGGTGAATACGGTAATTCTAGGGCATAGTGAAAGACGGGCTCTTTTCCATGAAGACAATACCCTCCTAGCCGAAAAAGTAAAGACAGCAATAGCTCATGAAATGACCGTGATTTTCTGTGTAGGAGAGGAGCTTGAAGACCGAAACCAAGGCAATCATTTCGACCTTGTTCACAGTCAACTTTCAGAAGCGTTGTTTCACTTAACTGCAGATGCTTGGAAACATATCGTAATTGCCTATGAACCAGTTTGGGCAATTGGAACGGGAGAAACAGCTTCACCAGAACAGGCACAAGAGATGCACCGATTTATTCGAGAAAAAATAGCAGATAAATACTCCGACAACGTAGCCGATTCAATTTCAATTCTTTATGGTGGAAGTGTGAAACCCGACAATGCCAAGGAGATTTTCAACAAAGAAGATGTCGATGGCGGACTTATTGGCGGTGCATCGCTTAAGGTAGGGAGTTTTATGGAAATCATCAATTCCTTCTAAGAAGTAGCAACGCAATCAAATCGAAATAATGGCAAATACCTATATAGAGTACAGCTTTAAAATCAAACCCTCGCAACCCGGAACAGAAATCCTGATTGCTGAACTGGGTTATGTTGGTTTTGAGAGTTTTGTTGAGAACGAAGAAGGTGTATCGGCTTATATCCAAAAGAAGGAGTGGCATCCCGGAATATTAGAGGATATTGATATTCTAAAATCAGCCGAATTTAAAATTGAATACAGTTATTCAGAAATCGAACAGGTAAATTGGAACGAAGAATGGGAACGCAATTTTACACCCATTGAAGTAGATGGGAAATGTCTTGTTCGAGCACCTTTTCACGAAGCGGGAAACCTCGACTACGAAATCGTGATTATGCCGAAGATGTCGTTTGGGACAGGCCATCACGAAACCACGTTTATGATGCTTCAGTACATCCTTGAAAACGACTTTCAAGAAAAGACGGTATTAGACATGGGGTGCGGCACAGGCGTGCTTGCCATATTAGCCGAAATGCGCGGAGCGAAAAAACTAGATGCCATTGACATTGATGAGTGGTGCTATGAAAATTCTTTAGAGAATATTAAGGCCAATACGTGTGAAAATATTTCGGTTTTTCAGGGCGATGCTACGTTATTGGGGGGTAAAAAATACGATGTGATCATTGCCAATATCAATCGCAATATCCTGTTGCAGGATATGGAAGTGTATAAAAATAGTTTGAATTCAAAAGGCGAGCTTTACGTGAGTGGTTTCTACATAGAGGATTTGCCGATAATACGAGAAACCTGTAATAATTTAGGACTGACTTTCGTTGATAATAAAGAGCGAAATCGTTGGGTTGCGGCAAAGTTTGTTGCAGGATAAACTGAGGAAGTTGCCGTGTATAGTTTTTAGAATGGAATTTTGTTATTAATTTTATGGAAAGATATAGCGAGATGAGTACAAAAGAAAAAACACAAAAGAAAGTTTCTATACTTGAAAATGTATCGAAACAGAAGGAGATTGTTCTGTATAATGATGATGTAAATACATTCGACCACGTTATCAACACCTTAATTGCTGCTTGTGAGCACACACCCGAACAAGCGGAACAGTGTGCTATAATTACGCACTACAACGGAAAATGCATAGTAAAAACAGGGGATTACAGCGAATTAGAAGCGCGTTGTTCCCTCATATTAGACGCCGGACTAAGTGCCGAAATTGTCTGATAAATTTTTTTCGACAAAGCACTTGCCACAAGTGTTGAATTTTATATATTTGCAGCCGCAATAGGCCTCGTGGCGCAACTGAATAGCGCATCTGATTACGGCTCAGAAGGTTCCAGGTTTGAATCCTGGCGAGGTCACAAAAAATCCCAGATATTATGTCTGGGATTTTTTTTTGAATATATTTGATTGCGATGAGACTAGAAGATTATTTTCGAAATGTCAAAGACTTTCCCAAACCGGGAGTCTTATTTAAAGATATTACACCTTTGCTGGCGGATTATGCAGCAACAGAGGAATGTCTTGATAAGTTAGTAGCTCTAGTCGGTAATCAACCCATTGATATAGTAGTATCTATAGAAGCGCGGGGCTTCTTTTTTGGGATTCTGTTGGCGCAACGACTAAAAGCAGGCTTTGTGCCCATCAGAAAGCCAGGGAAACTTCCTTACCATACTTTAAGTGAGTCGTATGATTTGGAATATGGCACAGATACTATCGAGATTCATCAAGATGCCATAGAAGAAGGTGATCGGATATTGCTACACGATGATATTCTTGCTACAGGAGGCACAGCACTTGCAGCGTGTCGGTTAGTGGAAAGAATGGGAGGTGATATTGTCCAAATAAATTTTTTGCTTGAAATCGAAGCATTAATGGGCGCTCAAAAAATTGATAATTATCCCGTAAAATCGCTGTTTAAATTCTAATCCAACGAGTTTTTAGTCACCCACAACCGATAAGCAAAAATAGCGAGTTGAAACTTGGAGGCATTTTCTAAGCTAATTCTTTGCTTTGTTAAACTTGGAAGCATTCGTTTATTAAACTTTGCCAAGAACTTAAAAAACTTCTTCTTAATCATGTTTAAATCTACTTATTTAATTGTGGTTTAAGGCTTCGTTATTGGTTATTATTTCTAACAATAACACTATTGGAATTAACACCCAATCGAATGTCGTTTATTGGGTTTTTTCCATTGCCAAATCCAGTAGAGGAAGTTGTGCCATGACCATTATCAATAGTAATATAGATGTGCACAATCTCATTATTTGAGTTTCGCTTAACATCATGGCAAGAAAAATAGATGCCTTCATCCGCATACAGCTTTTTTAAATTTACCAATTCATCATCGGAGCTATTCCTGGTAATGGTTCGGTATTCTAAACTAATGTCTTTTGAGGTGCCATCGACATAATCTTTATGAATTTGTTCTCTCCTTGCTTCCGCTTGCGATAATCGGTGTTTTCTTTTTTGCTCGGCTTGCTTTCTTCGGCTTTCCATGCTTTTGTGCCTTTGTGCTCTGCGATCGGCAACTTCACTTAATTTTTGCTCGTAAATGGCAGCGTTGTTATTTTGAGATTGAGAAGAAGACATGCTGTTTCCTTTTCCTTGGCTGCTAATAGCGATGCGATTTTCAGCAATAGAAATAACGATGTCGTTAATGGGTTGCTCACTGCTCACTGCATATTGGCCTGAATTGAGATTGCTATCCTTATATATTAAGGACAATGATGTGATTTGGCCACTATTGTTGTAATACAAGTTTTTGTACTCAAGAACAAAACCTATAGCCTTCAAAGACTCTACGATGCTGTCAAGTTTTTGAATGGAGGTGGTTTTTGTAATGACATAAGTATTATTGTCTTGATGATCTAGTCGGTTCTTTTCGGGATTGCTTTGTGCGTTTATCACTGAGAACGATAGCATTGTAACTATCAATAGGAAAAAGAGGAGCGTAGGTGAAAAAGTTATTGTGATGTGCTTGTCTGGTGCTTTCATT
>Ga0209075_1001950_pt1 | contig 18803 bp, 11 predicted proteins | sample Stecom2011_FD_187523 | JGI IMG/M metagenome (GOLD analysis project Ga0209075, IMG submission 187523) | Agricultural soil microbial communities from Utah to study Nitrogen management - Steer compost 2011 (SPAdes) (version 2) | ecosystem: Environmental > Terrestrial > Soil > Agricultural land...
AAATCGCTCAACAGAAAGGAGAAAAAGCGCCCGGTGTGGATTTCGAGCGAAACATTCCACAGCGATATCCCCGAGCTTTCGAGAATGTTTTCCGGCATAGCCGGAAAACCCTCTTCATGCCACAGTGGAAGCACCCCCTGGTCGTAATCCACCATATAGCGCCTGCCTGCTGCATCACGCAAAGCCCCCGTTACCTTATAATCCCCCACCGGGCGTCCCCCGCTGTGGTCCACATGCACCTTGCCCTGGGCAAAGTTCCATATTTCAGGGTGGGCGGGATGCCATAGAAACAGACCACTGAAGGAGCCGATGAGGTAGGCCCCGCCATCGTAGGTTTCGAAGACATTGATGCCCATTACACTTATCGGAGGCTGATTCTCGTACTTGTGCAGTGCCTTGCTTTGGCGGTCGAGCCAAAACATGCCGTCGAGGGTGGAGACCAGCATGCGGTCGCGTTCCGCATCGTAGAGCAGGTCGCGCAACTTGTCGTACCACGGATTGGGCTGATCGAGATGGGTGTAGGGCAGGGGCGGTACTTCCGAGCGGGCGATGGCTATGAGAAAGGGCGGACGCAAAAATATTCCGGTAAAATACAGCACTGCCAGCAGCACAAAGGTCCATGCTCCCACCTTATTGTGCCAGCGCAGCGACCAGGTATTGATCAAAATGAGCTTTCGTCGCGGTTTCCCGGCCCGTCTGCGGCGTTTGATCCAATCGGGAAAGAAAAACCAAACGATGCCGGTCAGCGACAGAAAGATGGTGACCAGTCCCAGGGCGTCCACAAACAGCTGGCCGGGCAGACCAAAAATCTCGCCCGAGTGGATTTGCCAAATGGTTTTCATCAGACTGACTCTTTGTTGGTAGTCGGGCGTTGCCTGCAGCTCCATTTTCCTGAATTGCGTTGCCGGTCCCGCCGACAGTCCCCTAAACAGATGGGAACGGTTAATGGCGTAAAGCGTATCGCCCACCGTTTCAATGCCCACAAAGCGCTTGATGTCCACCTCCAGGTCAAACGGCAGCCACTGCTGCTGCTCACGGTCGTAGGCATATAAACCAAAGAGGGTCGCGGCATAGAGGTGCCCCCGGTCACAGCGATGCATATCAAAAACCCTTCGCGGATCCGAACCCTGGGGCAGTCCCCGGTTAAAATCCTCGTAACGCGAAAAAGCAGTATCGCTCAGCCAGATGCCTATGCTGCCATAAAGCAGGAGACTGTCGCCACCCAGGTTCAACTGCCCCTTTATTGCGGCATTGTTCCAATTGTTGTAGTGGTAGGCTTTGGGAAGCGCCTGCCTGCGCACATCCACCCCGCTGAAAGTCTCCCGGTGATTCAGGAAAATGCCGGTAATGCCAAAGTATAAAAGGAAAAAGGACAGGATGAGTCCCGGCCAGCGGTGTAGTTTATAGTAAAGGAGCCAGTTCTTTTTCATGGTGATTTGATTTGCTTGCAGCTGTTCTGTGGATCCGAAAACGAACCCATTCCACGATTCGCACCCGCTTGCCCGTTTGCAGAAGTCCCACAAGCGATTGCAAAGATAATAAAATCCCGATAAAAGACTGTAAAGTCTTTTATCGGGATTTGTGTTGTACAGCATAAAATTGACGCTTCAATTCTAGCGCTGTCAGTGGTCGCTTACAGCACGTTTAAAAGGCTTTCGCTACAAAGTTGCGTGTTGACCAGTCGGCATGCACAAAGCGTTTCGCCTAGTGTTTCTTTTCAATGCTCCAGCCACCCTTTAGGCCAAAAATGAACCAGGCCAGCGCCAGAACCCCAAGGGCAAACATCGTATCGCCGATAGAGCGCAGCCACTTGAGGGTCATCATGTAGTCCTGATTCAGAAACTCTGCAGAACGGGCGTACCACAAGCCTTCCTGAACGCTGGCAACGGTTTGGGCCAGACCAATGGGAAGAACGCTGATGAGGACCATGGCCATCAGACCAATGTTGATGAGCCAGAAGGCCCACTTCACAAACTTGTCCTTCCAGACTACCGTCGGATTCATATCTCTCAAGACAAAGAGCATGAGTCCGATCCCCAACATGCCGTACACGCCAAAGAGGGCGGTGTGCCCGTGAACCGGGGTGGTGTTGAGGCCCTGCATATAGTAAAGGGCAATGGGTGGATTAATGAGGAAGCCAAAGATGCCGGCACCCACCAGGTTCCAGAAGGCCACGGCTATAAAACTGTAGATGGGCCATTTGTAAGCCTTCACCCATTCGGCACTGCGGTACATTTTCAGGTTGTCGTAGGCCTCATAACCCACCAATACCAGGGGCACTACTTCCAGCGCGCTGAAGGAAGCGCCTATCGCCATAACCGCCGTAGGCGTTCCCGTGAAGTAGAGGTGATGGAAGGTGCCCAAAATACCCCCGGTTAAAAAGATGATGGTGGTAAAGAGTACCGCAACGGTGGCCGTATTCACCTGAATCAGGTTCATACGTACAAAAAGGAAGGCCATAATGGTAACGGCAAAAACCTCAAAGAAGCCTTCTACCCACAGGTGCACCACCCACCAGCGCCAGTACTCTGCAATGGCCAGGTTGGTTTGCTGGTCCCACATCAGTCCCGCCGCATAAAAAGAGGCAATGGCCACACAGGCAATTAAAAACAGGATGAGCAGGTTGCGGCTTTGCGGATGCTTTTTAAGGGCAGGAATAACCGCACGGGCCATCAAGAAGAGCCAGATAAAGAGACCGGCCAGCAGGAAACTCTGCCAAAAGCGACCCAAATCCACATACTCGTAGCCCTGGTGTCCGAACCAAAAATTGGCGGTCAGGCCCAGTTTTTGCATTACGCCAAACCACTGTCCCGCCAGCGAGCCCACTACAATAACCAGCAGAGCGCCAAAGAGCACATCTACGCCCAGCTTTTGAAACCTGGGTTCGTAACCCGAAATGAAGGGGGCGTAGTACAAGCCGGTGGCCAGCCAGGAGGTTGCGATCCAGAAAATAGCCAGTTGCACGTGCCAGGTCCGCGAAATGGAATAGGGCAACCAGTCGGCCAGCGGTATGCCGTAAAAGGCGTGCCCTTCTACGCCGTAGTGCGCAGTTACTATGCCCATCACAATTTGCACCAACATCAGCAGCGTCACCACCCAAAAGTATTTGAGTGTAGCCTTTTGAGAGGGCGTTTGTTTGACATCGGCCACCGGAGACTTTTCCGGAGCCTTAAGTTCTTCCTCTTCGCGTTTGGAGGCATAGTACCAAACCATCAGGCCTATACCGGCCAGCAGAATAATCACGCTGAAGCCGGTCCACAAAATCATGGCTCCGGTTGGCTTGTTGCCAATCAGTTCATCGGCCGGCCAGTTGTTGGTATAGCTGATGTCCTGTCCCGGTCGCTCGGTAATACAAGCCCATGAAGCCCAAAAGAAAAAGGCATTCATCAGGCGTACCCGCTCCGGATCCTTGAGGGCATCCTGAGGCAGGGCGTAGGCCTCACGCAGGTGGGCCAGTTCCGGATCGTTGGTAAACAGTCCCCCGTAATGGGCACTGTTGTGGGCAAAAGCTTCGGCACGTAAGTCGGAGATGGTAAGCAGACCGGTTTCCGGATCGTAGGTGTTGGTCCGCATATCCTGTTGCAAACGTACCTGAACCGCAGCCTTTTCGTCCTCCGCCAAGTCCCCATAGTCCTTGCCGTAAGCCTCTCTGGCCAGGCGGTTAATCATAAATTCCGCCTCGCGGTGCAACCAGTCGGCCGTCCAGTCCGGCGCCTGATAGGCTCCGTGTCCCCAAATGGACCCCAACTGCTGGCCCCCGGTCGATTGCCAGACATTCTGTCCGTCTTTTATGTCCTGCGCGGAAAACAGCACAGCTCCGTCGCTGGCGACTACTTTATCCGGAATGGGGGGTGCCTCCCGGTAGATTTCCCTGCCGTAGTAGAGGAGTACAGCAAAGGAGATGGTCATTACGGCTATGAAGCCCAACCACAGCTTTCTTGTCTTCATACGTATTCAGTTTTGGTTTGTGATGGTTATGTATAACCTTAATTTGTGTGATGCAAAGTTAATATTAAAACAATATAAAAAGACCTTGTTGTCCACATTGAAAGGGTAGGATTTTCATTTGAAAACCTGATGGTTGTGGGTAAAATGATTGATTATCTGAATGATATTGGTTTTCAGCGGGACTTTTGTTTGGGTTTATTTAGAATTATTCTAATTGCCGCCTGTTAGCAAGGACTAAAGAAGAATATGTTTTACTTTGTTTGGTGTGTGGTGGGGGGACTGGTGCAACTTTTTGTTGATTTTTGGGTATTAAATGGAAAAATATAAAGACCAGATGCTGTTTCGTTTTTTGTTTTGTTTTTTGCAGCAGATCAGGCTGCTGGTGCTGGTGCTTGGCCTAATTGTAATAAGTTGGGGCAGTCCCCTTGCTTTGCAGGCCCAGGTTGGGCATGGCGGGCAGCCTTCTTCGCTTCCTGCCACCAAGGCCTATGAGGCCGGCGTGCCGGTCGAGCGTATGCCGGCTTTGCCGCAATCGGTGGCGGCCGACCGCGCGGCGGTACAGGCCGGTAAGGGACAACCCTTACGTTTCGCCCATCCATTTTTTGTGAATTACAGTCCCGAGAACTCCGGCGTTTGGCAGCAACGTAAGGACGGGACACGGGTATGGCGACTGGCTTTACAGTCGCCCGGTGCCTATTCGCTTAATCTTATTTTCGATCGTTTTTCCCTCGCTGAAAATGACAGCCTTTTCTTGTACAATCCTTCCCAGGAGGTGGTCTTGGGTGCCTTTACCCAAAAGAACAACCAGGCGTCCGGCATCCTGGCAACGGCCCCTATTCCCGGTGAGGAGGTGATTGTAGAGCTGGTGGTGTCTCCCTTATCGCAACGCCATTCTGACTTGCTTATTGGCGCAGTTAATCACGATTATCTGAATGTAAGCAGGCTTTTGGCCTTAAAAAGCAGTCGCTTTGGTCGCCGTGGCAGCTGCCACGCCGATTTCACCTGTGAGGAAGACCTGCTGATTCAGGAGGCGGGTCAGGCCGTTGCACGTTTGATTATTGACGGTACCGAATTGTGTTCGGGAACCCTGATGAACAACAGTCGTAACGACGGCACGCCTTATGTGTTGACCGCAGCCCATTGTTTGCCGGGGGAGGATTCGCACAACACGGTAGTTTTTACTTTTAATTACCAGGTACCCAACTGCAATGCCGCGATTGAGGGCAGTTCTGTACAAACGGTGTCGGGCTCGTTGCGACGGGCCTTCAAAAGCGAATTGGATATGGCGCTTCTGGAGATGTCTGAGCCGCCCCCTGCAGCCTATCGTCCTTATTGGGCGGGGTGGACCCGCACGCAGTCGCCCCAGGCGCCTGTGCGCTCCATTCATCATCCCGAAGGAGATGTGAAATCTGTGGCCCGTTCAGCAAGCGCCCCTGTTGCCACAACTTTCCAGTATTTTGCCGCTCAGGGCCACTGGCAGGTGGCCCGTTGGGAGGAGGGAACTACACAGGGCGGCTCTTCGGGCGGGGGATTGTTCGATGCAAGTGGCAAGCTTATCGGCTTCTTGTCGGGTGGCTGGGCCACCTGCAGCAATCCGGTGAATGATTATTTTGGCCGTTTGGGTGTCGCCTGGGATTATGCTGCTGAGGCAGAGGCCCAACTGGCTGCCTGGCTCGACCCGGATGGTAGCCATCCTCAATCCCTCGAGGGCACCTGGTTTTATTCTGAACCGGTGGAACGCTGGTCCAACCAGCATCTTGATGAAACCGCCGGCTGGTGGGCACCGCCAACTGGTGGCGGGCCTTATTCGGGACATAACGCTGCGCGCGATGTGGCCTTTGCAGAGATGTACGGCACCTTTGCCAAAGCCAAACTGCATGGTTTTTATGTGGTTCCGGCCCGATCGCCCCTGCCGGTACCCTCCCCCAGTACGCAGCAACTGAGTTTGAAGGTCTGGCAAGGGATTGATGCCCCCGAAGAGCTGATTTGGTCGGCCAACAACGTAGGCCTTTCCCAATTGCCCGATCGGCGTGAATACCTGGTTTCTCTGACTGCTCCTTTGGAAGTGAGTGGCCAGATCTGGGTGGGGATGGAGCTGAACTACCCTGCCGGCATCGACAGTTTTGCCTTGTATCAGTCGCCCTTCTCGCCGGAGCGTGTGAATACCGCCTGGTTGCGGTCGGCCGACGGCCAGTGGCTTGCTTTTGATGAGCGACATCCAGATGTTGGTCCCGCCTCCTTTTGGCTGGATGTCCTGTTGTCGGAGGTGGAGTTGCTCGACACGCTGGTTGCACCGCCGGCAGCAGGCGCTGCTCGCGTGGTTCCCAATCCTTTACGTGGAAATACTTTAACGCTTTTATTGCCCGAAATTAACGGGCATGCCCGGGTTTCCATTTATACCCTGTCGGGCCAGCGGGTACAACAGCAGCAGGTACTGATCTACAATGGCAGAGGCACCTTGACCACCGGCACTTTGGCTCCCGGTGTTTATCTTCTCCACCTGAATGTGGGTAGTAAGCGCTTTGTGGAAAAACTGGTGGTTCAGTAGCGTGTTGGGGAGTTTGTGGAACTTAGCCTGTGATTTTCAGGTTGTCGATGCAAAGGAGGAGCGGAAGCCGGCTGCCTGAGGCGGCCTCGTCTCTGGAAGAGCTCAGTCGCAGCCTTATTTCATTGACCGCTCCTAAGGGACGGAGGTCGATGGCCGTCCATTCTTCAATCAGGTAGTTGCGGCGTCGGTTTTCGAAGCGGAAATCGGCCAGATAAAAGGGAATCTCTCCTGTTTTGTTGCCCAGGTTGTCGTAGCCCTCGATGGTCACTAAAAACCAGTCGAGGGGATTGGCCTGACTCTCATCACCGAAGCGTGGGAAATTTTCCAAACCGGTACGCATGTAATGGTAGCTCAGGGCAGAGTTGGTCAGACTGATGCTGTGAAATTGTTGTTCCCTGCCGTCCGGAAAATAGAAGTTTCGAACTGTTGCGCTGTTGGGGGTATGCATGACCATAAATACTTCATCCGGTTTTTTGGGGGCATGGGCCGAAAAGGGAGAGGGGAGCGTGCTGAAACTTTGTCCCGCCAGATTGCTCAGGGCAAAACCGCTCCAGTCTTCTTGCTGGTTGCCGTGGCTTGGAAAGAAGAGGTTCTTGGTGCTGAAACCATTGGACGGGTGTTCCGGCATTTGCAACCAAAGGCTGTCGCTGTTGAGCGCAAATTCCTGAAAATTTACCCATACAATGGTGCTGACAGGAATCAGCAGGGTGTCGCTCCCGTAGGGGGTGCTTACTACAAAGTGGTAGTCGAGCTGTCCCAATTCCCGGGACTGGTGCAGCAACTCTTTTTCGGTGGACAACAATTCGTTGTTGAGCAACCACTGGTAACTGGCATCTACTTCGTAACTGACGCGTGGGGATAAGCGCAGGGTGTCGCCCACCTCCAGTTCAAAACCGGTGGCAGGCATTTTTATGTGCGCTCCCGGTGCCGGAATGTCTTTCTCGTTGTTGGCGCAGGAGGCGGCTACAACAAGAAGCCCGAGAAGGATAATACGAAGGGAAAGTCCCGACAAACCATACCGCGCAGCGGCCTTATTTGCTGTTGTAGTTCTCATTTTCAGCTGTTGCTTGGGTGAGCTGTGAAGCCTGTATTATTGCTTCAGCAGGTGATCGATGAAGCCGGGCAATTGTTCCACATCGAGGCGCTTGGCCGCAATCTTCTTGTCGCGGTCGAGCACATAAATCATGGGGGTGGAACGTATGTCGTAATAGGCCCTGAAGCGTGTCTGGTGGTAGGGATCGTAAACATTAAGCCAGTCGTGCAAGCCATGCTGATCTACAAAGCCCTGCCACTCCTCCTTGTCGGCCATGCTGTAAACGGCAAAAACCTGTACGCCTTTATTGCGGTAGGGTAAAAACACCTCCTTATAGAGTTTGGGTATGGCCGTTTTGCAGTGTCCGCAGGAGGGTTCGTAAAAAACAAGGACCGTTACGGGTGCTTGTACTTCGTGCAAACGGTAGATGGGGCCGTCGAGACTTTCCATTTGCAGGTCGCGTGCGGTATTGCCCAGGAGGGTTGGTTTAATTTCACGAACCCGGGTGCGCAGTTGTTCCAGAAATTCGTCGGTCGACCAGTCGGCTTCGCCCGAAAGATAGTAGCGCTCGGCCAGGGCGACCATGGCGGCATCCATACCCATAATCTTGCTTTCATTGGCACGATTGAAGAGGAATTGAACCAAAAAGCGGAACATTTCTTCGTTGCCGCGACTTTGTTCAATGAGGTGAATGGAAGCCTCACTCACGGTGTCGGGAATCTGAGGCAGCACGCGCTCGAAATATTGCTCCAGTTTATTGACAAAGAAGGGGGTGCGTAAAAGTCGCTCGTCTTGAAAATCAATGTTGTCGAAATAATGGGCTTTGTAATAATGGTAACGTTTGGCTTGCAGGAGCGAATCGGGATTGGAGGTGTTGGCGGGTAGCTCAAAATCTGGAATTTCCGGGTCTCTCATTGCTTTGATGAAACTGGCAAAGAAGGTTTCGGGGTGTTCCTGCACGGCACGGTCCCAGTAGTCGGCCACTTCCTGGTTGACCTTTTGCAGTTGTTGGCTCAGGTCGGCCACCCTGGCTTGTTGTCCCTCATTGGCTTTAATTTCGTTGCGCAGCGCTTCGGACTCTTTTTGCTTTTGCATTAAAAAGCGCTGATAAGCGAGAAACAGGCCCGGCTCTTTGGCTCCGGTGATTTGCATTTTGCCTACCAAATCGGCCGTGTCTGTCTGGATGCTGAAGTTTTGTTCGTCGTTAATCAGCACATCAAAATACTTGCCGTTGGGCAGGTAAAACAAATACAATCCGCCCGGCAGGGCTTCTTCTTGTTGAAACACGGCCAGTCCCGTCCCGCTGATGGGTACGGTGTCGGTTACGTACATGCGCTTGTTGAAGTAATAGCCCAGGATTAATTCCTGGTTTTGAAAGCCGTTGAGTTGTACCTGAATGTTGTGCCCCCGGGAGGCGGTCGCCGGTAGGGCGATGGCCGTTGCCAGCAGCAACAAAAGCGTGATGTGTTTTCTCATGGTATAAGACAAATCGTTTGTATCGTTTAAATTGCTTTGGTTTTTTCTTTCAACCACTGTTGATGGTCCTGGTCGAGACGCGGTGCCAATTGTTCGTAAACGCGTTGGTGGTAATTGTTGAACCAGGCTTTTTCATCGGGTGTGAGTAAGCCGGCATCTACCAGTCGGCTGTCGATGGGACAAAGCGTTAATGTTTCAAAGTCCATAAAGGTGCCAAATTCACTTTCTTGCTTTACGCGACTGAGGATCAGGTTTTCGATGCGAATGCCGTACTGGTCGCGTCGGTATACCCCGGGCTCGTTGGAGCTGATCATGCCGGGTTCCATTTCAATGCCGTTGTCTTGCGGCCGGATGCTCTGTGGTCCCTCGTGCACGTTTAGGAAGTAGCCGATGCCGTGTCCGGTACCGTGCCCGTAGTTGAGACCATGCTCCCACAAAGCTTTGCGCGCCAGTATGTCGAGGTGGACGCCTCGCGTTCCTTTGGGAAATACGGCACAGGCCAGGGCAATGTGCCCCTTCAGTACAAGGGTGTAGTCGGTGCGTGCCTGCTCCGGAAACTTGCCCAAGGGCACGGTACGTGTGATGTCGGTGGTGCCGCCGTGGTATTGGCCCCCGGAATCGATGAGGTAGAGTCCTTCGGGCTTCAATTCAACATCGCTTTCTTCATTTACACTGTAATGTACAATGGCGCCGTGCCCCCCATAGCCGGAGATGGTTCCGAAGGATTCGCCGACGAATCCGGGCTGGGCAGCGCGGAAGGACTTGAGTTTTTGGGCTGCAGACAATTCGGTGATTTTTTCTTTGCCCACATGGTCTTCGAGCCATTTTAGGAAATGCACCATGGCTACGCCGTCGTTGAGCAGGGTTTCACGCAGGTGCTGTACCTCGGTGTCCGATTTTTGGGCTTTGAGGCGGGTAAGGGGACTGAGTTGTTCTTTTTTGGTGACTTTGGGGGAGAGTGCCGCGAAGATGGCGGAGTTGGTCCGGTCCGGATCCAAGAGCACGGTGGCGTCTTCAGGGATGTGCCGGATGTGCTTGTATATATCTTCGTAAAGGGATACTTTAATGTTGTCGGCCTCCAGTTTGCGTGCTATTTGGGCAGTCAGTTTATGCGGGTTGATGAAGAGTTTGACCTGACTGGTTTCTACGATCATGAAGGCGTGAAATACCGGATTGTAGGGGACGTCGTTGCCCCGCAGGTTAAGTACCCAGGCTATTTCGTCGAGGGCCGCACTGATGTAGTGACTGGCGCCATTTTTACGCATAATTTGGTGCACCTGTTCCAGTTTTTCGGAGCGACTGGCGCCACACCACTTTTCCTCATGAAGAAATACATCGTTCTCGGGAATGGGGGGGCGACCGTCGTAAACTTCTTCAGCTGCCGCATGGGACGCATCTACGCTGACCTGGGCGGTGCGCAATTCACGACTGATGCGACGCAGGAGGCTTACCGAGACGGTTTCTCCGTTGACAGCTACTTTACTGCCGGGCATGAGCACTTCACCCAGCCATTGGGTGTAATCGGGTACGCCCGGGTCGCCTTCTCTGAACAGCTGAATGCACTGGGCATCGAGCTCGTCCTCTGCCTGTAAAAAATACCTGGAGTCGGTCCATAAGCCTGCTTCTTCGGTGGTTACCACCAGGGTACCGGCCGAACCGGTAAACCCGCTGAACCATTCCCGTATTTTCCAATGTTCTGAAGGGTACTCGCTTAAGTGCGGATCGCCGGAAGGGATGATGCATGCTTCCACGCCCAGGGCGTCCATTTTGTTTCGAAGGGCCAGGAGTCGCTCAGATATTTGCATAGCTGTGATTTTTGTTTGACTATTTGTTTAAAACGTGAATGTCGCTGTTGTTGTTCAGTAGAATCAGGGCAGGGGCATTCCGGTTGGCCGGTCTTTGCTTTGCTTCGGCCGAAAAGGTCAGCAGATTGTTCTCCCTTAAAATAGTAATTTGTTTGCTGTCGGGAAAATGTAATTTGCCATCAATAATTTGTCCGTGCAGATTATAATCCATGTTTTTGTCGGTGTGCAGGTGCATGGTGGTGTGACTTCCGGCCAGGGTAAGTTCGTGTAAGGCATTGCTGAGGCGCTTGATTTGTATTTCACCACGTTCCATTTCTAAAAATCCACCCCTTACAAGGTAGGCGATTTCCAGATCGCTGTTGCTGGTGTGGCCTTGGATATGGGCCGCTTCTTCTATTTGAAGATGGCTGGTGGTGGCCTCCAGTTGCAAGTCCTGCACCTGCTTGAGGTGGATGGTGCTGAAATCGGCCTGCAATTGCAGCTGTTCGGCTTTGGCAAGGGTGGCCTTGCCGTTGCGATGGTGGATGTTGGCCGTACGCACTTGTTGCAGGTTCAGGTTGCCATTGGTCAGCTGTAGTTGAAGCGAATCGGGCAGACTTTTTTCATCACTGATTTCAAAATTGCCGAAGTTCAGCTCTACCCGGGCACGGCCCTTGTAGTTTTCGAGCTGGATCTTGCCCAGGCGATTGATGAGTTTCAGTCCGAGCGTATCGGGCCCATAAATGTGGTAGTCGATGCCGAAGGGGTAATTGGAGAAAAATTCATCGGCGAACACCGTCCGGTAATCGACCTGCTTACCGCCAGGGACTTGCAATACGCTGATTAAACCCAAAACCTCTTCCGCCAGGGTTTGGTTGGGCGCCTCTACCCAAATACGGACGCGCACGGTGACCTCCTCTTTGTCCCACCCCGTAAAAAAAATGCTGCCGTGACGGTTGTTGATGCTGAGACTTTGCACGTCGGCTGCAGCAAACTGATCGTCGCGCGTCTGGTGCTGCCGGCGGGCCTGGTCCTGCACCTGGTCCTGCGCCTGCAGATCCTTTGCCGGAAAAACGAGCGCCAGCAAGAGGGAAAGGAAAAGTGCTTTTATTGTATTCATGTTTAAGCTGTTTAGCAATACTTGTGCCAATAAAGGTAGTTCAAATGTAGGAATTTTAAGGGAGAGCGCCTTTGCTTTATGTGTATATTTGCGCTCTGCAACTGCCTTGGACTACCGTTTGGCCCTTGCATTTGTTTTAATTTTTAATGTCGTATTTGTATGAAGAAGAAATTATTTTCTGCCCTTAAGGGCTTGGTTTATTTTAAGCAATGGAAGCATACCGGCTATGCCGTTTTTGCTTCGCTGCGACGCGAAGTGCGCATCGGCGCCCTGGTGCTGAGTTATTTTACCTGTCTGGGCTATTTGTCGACCTTTGCCGCCACCGAAACCGATTCGATCAATACTAAAATTCGTCTCGACGAGGTGGAAGTGGCGGGGCGTCGCGCCCCAACCATATACGCAGAGGCGGGGCGGGTGGTTACCGTGCTGTCGAGGGCCCAAATCGAAAGTATGCCGGTGCAGAGTGTGCCTGAGTTGCTGCGCATGGCCGCCAGTGTGGATGTGCGGGAGCGGGGACCGCTGGGTATGCAGGCCGATGTGAGTATGCGCGGCGGGTCTTTTGATCAGGTGATGATTCTGCTTAACGGGGTTAATCTTACCGATCCGCAAACCGGGCACCACGCCCTTAATTTGCCGGTAGACTTAGCGTCGATCGACCGGGTAGAGGTCCTTCAGGGACCGGCTGCCCGGGTGTATGGTCCCAATGCCTTTAATGGGGCCATTAATTTTATAACGACTGAGGCCAAAGGACAGGGCGTGGAGGTGTCGCTGCAAGGCGGCAGTCACGCCCTTTACAGTACCTCAGCGGCCGTGCGTGCCCAAAGCGGCGCTTTGGGCCATTACCTGGCGGTGCAGAAAGGAGGCAGCGACGGATACCGGGCCAATACCGATTTTGATTTGCTGAATCTTTTTTATTCGGGTAAGTTGAAACTGGGAACGGATAAGTTGTTGCTGCAGTTGGGCTACAACGAAAAGGATTTTGGGGCCAATTCCTTCTACTCGGCCACCTACCCCAACCAGTTTGAGGCTACCCGCACGCTGTTTGGGGCTTTGTCGATGGAAAGCGGGGGGCGCATTAAGCTGCGCCCTACTGTGTATTGGCGACGACACCACGATCGCTTTGAACTGTTCAGGAAGGGTTACGAGCGACCCGATTGGTACCAGGGGCACAACTACCACATGACCGATGTGGCAGGGGCTTCGGTAAATGCCTCTACCAGCTGGGCGGCAGGTACCACTTCGCTGGGCGGCGAGGTGAGGGGCGAGGCCGTTTGGAGCAATGTCCTGGGCTTGCCTATGGATGTTCCTATGGAAGTGCCCGGCGAGCCGGAGGGCCAGTTTACGCGCCACTTTCACCGGGGCAATATTTCCATTTTTGCCGAGCACAATGTACTGCTGGGGCGCTTTAACCTTTCGGGCGGGGTCTTGCTCAACCGGGCTTCGCAGAGTGGCTATGGCCTCGATTGGTTTCCGGGCGTGGATGTCAGTTACTGGCTGTTGCCTGAGCTCAAGTGGATGGCTTCGTACAACCATTCCTTGCGCTTGCCCACTTTTACCGATTTGTTTTATTCCGGTCCCACCAACCAGGGCAACCCCAACCTGCAGCCTGAGGAGGCGCGTACCGTGGAGACTTCCTTTCGCTGGCGGCCACGAACGGCCGATGTGCAGCTGGGGGGCTTTTACCGGGTGGGTAAAAATATGATTGACTGGGGACGCCAGCCGGGGGAGGACAAATATACCACCTCGAACATAAACCGTGTGGAGGCTTTTGGACTGGAATTGGCTGCGCAGGTGGACTTGCGTGGATGGTGGTCGGAGGGTCCGCTGCAGGATTTGCGGGCGACTTATGCCTATGTCTGGCAGGATTTAGAGGCGCGCGATGGCTATGAGTCGTACTACGTGCTCGACCATCTGCGCAATAAGCTGAATGTGAGTCTGGCCCACTCCCTGGGCCTGCCGGGTCTTTCGGCACAGTGGAATGTGCAGTGGCGCGATCGGGAGGGTTTCTACCGTTCGTCGCTCACCGGCTCGGATGTGGCTTACGCGCCTTTTTGGCTCACCGATGTGCGGGTGCGCTACGCCCGCTCGTGGTGGCAGGTGTACGGCGAGGTGACCAATCTGGCCGATGAGCGTTATGCCGATTTGGGTGAGCTGGAGCAGCCCGGCCGTTGGTTTAAGTTGGGCCTGCGTTGCAGGCTCCCCCGCTAGGTCGCCCCGCCCTTAATCCTGTGTAAAGACCTGCATTTCACAGTTTTTACAATCGAATATCAAACGGTAGTTGTTTTTCCCGGACTTCAGCAGCAAGGGTGCTGCTGAAGCGCCGGGATTTTCTTTGGGGCACTGGTCGGTGGCGTGCCGAATGCAGTGCTTGGTGGTCATGACTTTTTTAGGACCCTTGGGTGCTTCCAGTTCAAAACCCGGTGCAGGTGCTTTTCGAGCGGTACACGGGTGTTTTGGCTGATGTGGGCAATTTGTTGCAGACTGAGTTCGCGGGCCAGGAGCTCGAGGGAGCGGCTTAGTCCTTCTTCCGGTAGCATCTGACCCAGTCAATTTCCATCAAACCGGGCACCTGCTTATCCTTTGGTTCGGCAGGCAGGGTGGTGCTGAAGGTCAGGTACATGCTTTCCTGCGGAATGTTGTTGGTCTGCCGATGCACCTCCTTGCCGTTGATGCGCCAAATAAGGCTTTCGGGCGACCAGTCGAGACTGTAAATAAAGAAGTTGCCGGCAAACTTGGCGCCGTTAATTTTGCGCATTTTGCTGCTCTTCTGCTCTTTTTCTCCGGTATGCAGACCGCATTCCACCAGGGAATTCTTGCGGAAGGAGGTCTTGAAGATGTCGATTTGAGGGGTCATGCTTTCGCCCACCATCCAAAAGGCATGCAAGAGGGGCCAGGCGCTGCTGAAGCGTATTTTGGCCTCGAAACGGCCGTGTTTTTGGCGAAAACTCTGGCTGGTGCTGATCAAACCTGAGCTGTAGGCAAAGGGGTGAATCAAAAAGCCGTGGGTGGTGTCCCAAACTTTGCCCTTGCTTTCCTCTTTTCTTAGGTGGATGCGTGCCATACTGTCGCGCAGCTCAATGTTGTTGTCGCTGAAGTTTTGCTTGTCGCCCGCCAGTACGTAGGAGTCGTTCATCAGGGCTTTGCCCCAGTAGTAGGAGGTCATCCATTTTGAGCTGTCGAGTCGCGCACTGTCGAAGTCGTCTTCAAAGGTGAGTTCCCATTTCTCAAGCTCCTTAAAGGGGTAGTTCCTTTTGGTAGCCTGGTACCATTTCAGGTCCTTGTCCTTACTCAGCGCCTTATGTTCCTTTATTTGATGGTATTCCTCGCTCTGCTTGTACTCCTTACGCTTGTATTCGCGTACTTTCTTTTGAAATTCTCCGGAGTGTACCAGAGGATCCAGTTCCTGGAAGCGTTGCAGCTTGTCCGAGGCGGCAAGGGTATTGAATCTTTCGTAGTCGCTTTGCAGACTGCTGCGTTCTGCTTCAATCTTTTTGGTGGACTTGAATTTGCTTCCCAGTTGAATTCCAAAGATATTGGCCATAGTTGGTTCGGTTTAATGAGCTTTTGCGCTAGTTGCATACGTAATAAGAACGCATGTGGTTTTAGTTTGGTGCGGCAAATTAGTAAAAAATCACGAAATGGAGTAAATTGAAATAATTTTGCGGTCGGGGTTTTGGAGATTGGTTATTTTTTATACCTTTGCCACGCAATTTTGAAACGCGAAAGTAGCTCAGTTGGTAGAGCACGACCTTGCCAAGGTCGGGGTCGCGGGTTCGAGTCCCGTCTTTCGCTCTTCTTTTGCCCAGATGGTGAAATTGGTAGACACGCCAGCTTGAGGGGCTGGTGCCGGTTTACGGCGTGCAAGTTCGAGTCTTGTTCTGGGCACAAAAAAACCTTCTAAACATCAAATGTTTAGAAGGTTTTTTTATAATCCTCAGCTGCTTCATTTCAGGCTATTTCCAGCCGTCAACCAGGGCTTTGTTTGCCTTGTACCAGGCTTTTGCTCCTGCTTCTTCGCCGTTCTTATCCACGGCATCCATCAAAGCATACAATTGCTCCTCGCTCAGTTTAAAATTCTTGAAAAACCGGGCTGCCTCAGGCTTATCTTCTTCAAACCCCTTGCGCGAAACAACACCAATGTAATCGGTGGGATAAACGCCCTTGGGATCTTCGAGGTACTTAAGGTCGAAGTTGGCCCACTTGTAGTGGGGTTTCCATCCGGTGGCAACAATCCACGACTCGTCTCTAACGGCTCTTTGAATGCTGGCCACCATGGCGGGTCCGCTGGAGGTGATTTGCTCAAAGTCCAGCTCGTATTCGTCGATGGCCCTAAGGGTGGCGGCATGAATGCCTGCCCCGCTGCCAATGCCGATGATTTCACCATCAAATTGCTCTTTATGGGCATTCAATTCCTCAATGGAGTTGATGGCTACATAGCTGGGCACAACCAGACCGGTAGTACCGCCTTCGAATATTTTTCCCATCATAACCAAATCGTCGCCATAATCTTCCCAATAGGGCGCATGGGTGTGAGGTAACCACGCATCCAGGAAAACATCTCCTTTGGAGTTCTCCTTGGAGAGCTCGCCAAAAATCAGACCCGGCTCCAGATTGATCAGTTCCACTTCAAAACTATCTGCCTCCAGGGCAACTTTAGCCAGATGCGACATGGCGATGCCTTCTGACCAGTTGGGGTAAAGAATGGTTACTTTTAATGCGTCGTTGCCCTTTTGGCTGTTGCATGAACCAAGGCCAAAGACCATCGCTGCGGCTAAAAGCAGTCCGCTGATTTTCTTTAAATTAATCATTTTCTTCATTTTTATTTGGTTTTACGTCCGATAGATTGTGTTATTCTGTCCAGGATAATCGCCAGGATGACAATGCCCAGACCCGATTCAAATCCTAAGGCCACATTGTTTTGTTGTATGCCTCTGTAAACAATGCTGCCCAATCCTCTGGCTCCCACCATGGAGGCAATCACCACCATCGACAGCGACAAAAGAATAACCTGGTTGACACCCGCCAATATGGAGGGCATGGCCAGGGGCAATTGGATTTTATACAGAATTTGTTTTTCCGTGGCACCAAAGGCATAGCCGGCTTCAATGACCTCGCCGGGCACGTTTTGTATGCCGAGTTTGGTCAGGCGCACCGCCGGTGGCAAGGAAAAAATGATGGTGGCTATTACACCCGGGGTGTTGCCTACGCTGAAAAAGAAGATGGCCGGAATCAGATAGACAAAGGCCGGCATGGTCTGCATAAAATCCAGCAGGGGTCTGATCAGGCTGTCTGCCCATTTGCTGCGGGCGGTCCATATTCCAATGGGTATGCCCAGCAGCAAGGCAATCAGGGTAGCCACCAAAACCAGGGTGGTGGTTTGTATGGTTTCCTTCCAATAGCCCATCAGATAGATGAGGAGGAAGCCAAAAATGATGAACCCTGCAATGCCGACTCCCTTTTTGAATCCTGCCCGGGTGAAACTTTTGGTTCCCGCATTAAGATAGTAGGCAAAGGCCGCAACAAGCAAGATGATGATCCAAAAGGGGGTGGCCAATAAGCCGTCGTTCATGGTGTCGACGGTCCACGAAATGCCCTCATCAATGGCCGACCACAAAAAGGAAAAATTGCTTTCGAGTGCATTGATCCCTTGCTCGATGTATTTTCCTAAATCGATTACTTTGTCCATTTGAATAGTTCTTTAGCTTGTTCCTGTAAATCCTTAATCTCCTTTTTATCGTATTTGGTGGCTTCGATAATGATGGAGGTCTGAGAGACGATGCCCTCCAGTCTGCCATCCTTCTCATCCACCACCGCCAGGGGAGAGCGCATCCCGGAAATCAGGGGCAACATGTCTTCAACGGTGAATTCTTTTTGCACACTGTGGACCTCCGTCTTGATGGCCTCATCAATTTTTTGCGTCTTGTTTTTGGTGAGCTCAATGAGATCGTTGAGCCACACAAAACCCAAAAACTTTTTGTGCTTATCCACCACGGGGAGTACATCCAGTGAGGCCGAGCGCATCTTGCGCAGGGCGACTTCCGGGCCGTCTTTTTCGTACTGCACAACGGTTGGTTTTTTGAACATGAGCGACTCTGCCGTGATGATGGTCTTGCGGTCCACCTTCTCTACAAAAGCCTCTACATATTCGCTGGCCGGATGCGTCATTATCTCCTCGGCATTACCAATTTGCTCAATTACCCCATCCTTCATAATCACGATGCGGTCGCCCAGCTTAATGGCTTCGTCCAAATCGTGGGTAATAAAGACGATGGTTTTTTGAACCTTTTCCTGAATGGCCAGCAGCTCATCCTGCATGTCGGACTTAATGAGCGGGTCCAGGGCCGAAAAAGCTTCATCCATCAGCAACACCTCCGGATCGTTGGCCAAAGCTCTGGCCAGTCCCACCCGCTGCTGCATACCTCCCGACAACTCAGAAGGATATTGGTTTTCGTATCCTTGCAGTCCCACCGTCTCCAAAGCTTTTTGCGCTTTGGCCAGACGGCTTTCCTTATCTTCGCCCCGTATTTCGAGGCCGAAGGCTGCATTCTCAATAATGCTGCGGTGCGGCAACAAGCCGAAGTTTTGAAAAACCATACTCATTTCAGTGCGGCGGGTTTCCAAAAGCTCGTTGTTGGTCTCCTTGGTAATGTCCTGACCGTTGAGCCATACCTGGCCATCGGTGGGTTTACGCAGGCGGTTTAGGCAACGGATTAAGGTTGACTTTCCACTGCCCGAAAGACCCATTACCACAAATATTTCGCCCTCGTAAACCTCAAAATTGGCCTTGTTGACCCCAATGGTACACTTCGTTTTTTCCAGGATCTCGGTCTTTGAGTGCCCCTTGTTGAGCATGTCCAGGGCCTGCGCTTTATTCTTTCCGAAAATAAGCGTCAG
>Ga0209075_1001952_pt1 | contig 18787 bp, 15 predicted proteins | sample Stecom2011_FD_187523 | JGI IMG/M metagenome (GOLD analysis project Ga0209075, IMG submission 187523) | Agricultural soil microbial communities from Utah to study Nitrogen management - Steer compost 2011 (SPAdes) (version 2) | ecosystem: Environmental > Terrestrial > Soil > Agricultural land...
CGCAATCAGCGATAAAACACGCGCGATCATGCCGGTTCATATCTTTGGCCAAACCTGCCAGATGGATCAGATCCTCGCCTTTGCGCGTCGCCACGAGCTCTACATCATCGAGGACTGCGCCCAGGCCATGGGCGCAACCTTCGACCTTCCCCAATCCCCCGGCCAACAGGCCGGCACGCTGGGCGATGTGGGCTGCTTCAGCTTTTTTCCGACCAAAAACCTCGGCGCCCTTGGCGACGGCGGGCTTGTCATCTGCCGGGATCCCGACCTCGCCGAACGCATCCGATTGCTCTGCAACCATGGCAGCCACCCCAAATATCGCCAGCAACTGATCGGCGGAAATTTCCGCCTCGACGCCCTCCAGGCCGCCGTCCTGAGCGTCAAGCTCGAATACCTCGACGCCTGGATCACCCAACGCCGCCAGCTCGCCAAACGCTACCACCAGGCCTTTGCCGACCTCCCCGGCATCATGACGCCCGGCCAAAGCGCGGGCTGCCGGCACACCTATAACCAATATACCCTGCGCACCCCGGAGCGCCGCGCCCTGCAAGAACGCCTGAGCAATGCCGGCATCCCCAGCGCCATCTATTACCGCGAAGCCCTCCACCAGATGCCGCCGTATCTCGACTGCCCGCGCCACCCCGACTCCCTGCCAAATACCACGCGTGCCTGCCGCGAAGTCCTGAGCTTGCCCATCGTCGGCGAGCAGATCGACCCGGCCCGCGTGCGCCAGGCGCTCACGACTTTGACCCCGGCCAGGGAGCCGCAAAATCATGCTTAAAAGATCGCCCTATCACCAGTTGACGCCCCTATACCCCTATGTTAGTCAGTCGCCGCGAACGGGTCGTTGGCCTCAAAAACCAGCCTCCCGCACGACAATTCGAGCCGATTTGCTCGCGCAACCCCTGTTTGCTCAGCTTGCGCGCAAGGAATCAAGGTGAAGGACTCGCAGAACGACGATAATCGCCGCGATGATTCCACTGGCTCCTCCCAACTAAAAATGTTGGGGATTTACGGCGCCATGGGCTTCGAATTTGTCGGATTAGTGGTCGGTGGAAGCTTTGTTGGCTTCTGGATTGACGAGAAGTTCAATACCGCGCCCTGGGGCGTGATTAGCTTGATACTTCTCGGCATGCTCGCCGCCCTGTGGCACGTAATTCGGGTCACGAAACGCTTCTTGAAATAAGACCAGGGTCGTCTATGACCTCATTTGGAACCCAGTTCGTCGAAGGAATGCTTTCCAAGACGATCATCATCGGCGTGACCCTGGCAGCCATCGGATGGTTGGCGCTCTCCAGAGACTTTGCGGCAGCCATCCTTTTGGGAATGCTGGTGAGCGCATTTAACCTGCGCGTGGTCGCGTGGGTGAGCAGCAAAATGGTTGCGGCCGCCAAAAAAGGCCGCACGGACACCAAACGGTGGTCGGCAATATTGCTGCTCAAGTTATTTCTTTTATTCGTGCTGACGTACGTTTTTATCGCAGTCGTTGGCGCTGATGTTATCGGCTATATCATTGGGTATAGCACGTTTTTATTGGCCATCTTCTGGCAGGTTTTCTCGGTGATGAACCGAGACCAGCCCAAAGACGACGCCACGCAAGACGACACCGAGAGCTTATAATCCGATGGCAGACTATACCTTTATCGATCTATTTGCGCCCGACGTGGCACACGGCGCCTATAACGACGTCTTCGGCAATCCTCTGCTCAAGCCCGGCTCCGACGTCGGAGTAACCCATATCATTATGGCCGTGGTAGCCATCGCGATCATCGTGGTCCTGGCGCTCATCGCTCGCAGAAAATATGCCAACAAAGAAACCGCGATGATCCCTGAGGGGAAATTAAGCGTGCGCAACTTCTTTGAGGTCATCTTTGACGCGGTCCTCAATATGATGACCGGAATGATGGGCAAGGAGAACGCGCGGCGCTATTTCCCGCTGATCGCCGCCCTGTCGGTCTTTATCCTGATCGGAAACCTGATGGGCCTGGTCCCCGGACTCGCCCCGCCCACCTCAAACTTGAATACCAGCCTCGCCTGCTCTGTGGTGGTCTTCGTGACCTATAATATCGCGGGACTTCGGGCGCACGGAATCGGCTATCTGAAGCACTTCCTCGGCCCGATCTGGTTTATCGCCCCGCTGATGCTCGTGATTGAGCTCATCGGACACGCCTTCCGCCCGATCAGCCTCGGCGTTCGACTCGGTGGAAATATGACCGGTGACCATATGGTCGTCGGAATGTTCGGAGAGCTTGCCACCGGGCTGCTGGGCATCCCATTTTTGCTGCCCGTACCGTTTCTGTTTCTGGGCCTATTGGTCTCCGTGATTCAGACGCTGGTCTTTTGTCTGCTCACAACCATTTATATCTCTCTTGCAGTCTCGCACGATTCGCATTAACAGGGCGCGCTTGAGAGCATAGATGCTCGTGCAAATTTCGCATCTTTTAAAAACTTTCAACCCTTTTCGTTCACCAAATCAACCCAGGCGCACGCGGCATACGCCCGCAACTCCAATGAAGCGCCGGAGTCAGGAGGATTCGTTTATGTTGTCCAAGAATCAGGTCATCGCTTTCGTGAGCACGTTCGCCGTTATCGCCCTTTCCGCCACCTCGGCATTCGCACAAGATGCTGCCGCCGCCGGATCGGCCAATATCTATTCGATGTTCGCCATCATGGCGATCGCCGCTGGCTTCGGTATCGGTATCGCCGCTTTCGGTGGTGCGCTTGGCCAGGCCAAGGCTGCCGCTGCTGCCCTTGAGGGTATCGCGCGCAACCCGGGTGCTGCTGATAAGCTCTTCACCCCGCTTATTCTTGGCCTCGCGCTCATCGAGTCGCTGGTCATCTATGCGTTCGTTATCACGATTCTGATCACCCTTCAGATCGACGCTTCCGGCCTGCTCACCGCTGCTGTCGGCGGCTGATCGCCCGAGTTGCACCAGGCATCCTAGCTTGACACACCTCCAAAACTCGCCAATCGGCGAGTTTTGGTATTTCTTGGGCCTCCCCTAAACCGAGAGCGCGGAGCCTAATGAGCCCGATACGCCCAGCGCATCAGCACCTCGATCGCCTCGCCAGCCTGCCAATATCCGCGCATCATATAGCCCGCATCCAGATAGACGCTCAGCCGCGCGTCCTCGATCGCGCGCGCGTGCACCTGCTGCAAATATGCGGGCGCACTCATACCCGCGCCGCACGCCCACCCCGCCGCGCGCACCACGCTCACCGTCGCCTCACAGCCGCGTTGCTGCACCAAAAGTTGGCGCCCGATCTGCAGCGCCTTTTTTACCTGCGCCCCCCGCACGCTCCCAGGCCATACCGCCCCGACGCCCTGCAAAATCCCCTTCGACTCATCAGGCAATTTGCCGTTCGTCTCGCTGCGTGCGTCACCCCAGTGCTCCGACTCATCGCGCCTTGACCAGGGATGCATCACCTCGGTTGGCCCCTCAGCGCGCGGGCAAGCGAGCAAGCCGCCGACCACACGCTGATCCACCTCCACGGCGATTTGCAGGTCTGGGTGGCGGCGCATCAACGCCTCGACAAGCGCGGCCTGCGGCCACGCCTCGTAGGTCTGCGCCCCGCGAAGCTGCGCAGAAACGCCATCGCCCGAAAGCAGCGCCAAATCAGCGCGCGTCAGCCCGCGCAATCTCAGCCGACCGCACCGCAGCCACTGAATTTCCCCACTCAAAAGCGCCTCCTCCATCACAACCCTCCTGCATTCGACCTTCGCGCCGCCTGCGCCTATCTTGCCAGGTAATATTCACAAAAACTTGAGAAATCCACTTGTTTTACTCACGGCGTCCCCTAAAAGCCTATCTTCTTGCACACCCCCCAATGGTGTGATTTAATGAGCCAGAGTGGTGGGGTTGTCCGCGGCCAACCCGCGCGCGCATTCCCCAGGCCGCATTCCGAAGTCTCGTCCGCCTCAAAATCCAGCCGAGCGCTGTCGATACGTCTACGACAACGAATCGACCCCTCATTGTCCGTCACAGAGCCGCGTCCCGAATGATTGTTCAGTGCCCGAATTGCGATTCTCGATATCGTGTCAACGATGCGAACGTACCCGCCTCCGGGGGAAAGATCACATGTCCCTCCTGCGGCGACAAGTTCATCGTCTATCCGGATGCCCCCGATTCCCATACTCAGAACTCATTTGAAGACAAGACCTCCGTGGCGAAAGCTCCCGCGCTGCGTGAACTCGTCAATAAGATGTCGCCTCAACGAACGGAGCCCGACGATCTCAACGCCGCCACCGAAGTGATGAGCTCGCTCGATATCCCCGATTCACTTACATCCGACACGCAAAATATCGCAACCGACGGGACCGTCGAAATGGCGTCCCCCGATATCGCGCAGCTGCGCGCCCAGGACCAGGCTCACCAGGAGGCCGACGAATACGGCGGCGATTTCGCCTCCACCGAGATCCTCTCCAGTGACGCGCTGGACAGCCTGGGATTTCATCTTCCCTCGGACGCCAACGATTCGCCCCACTTCGGCGAGACCCGCGAGCACGCACCACTGCGCACCCAACTTGAGTCCTCCGCGGCCACCGGTCGGCTGACGTTAGACAATACGCCCCAGATGCAATCCGCCCCCACGCGCGAGCGACCCTCGCTGCAACCCCCGCAATTTGGCCTGGACGATACGGCGCTTTTCACGCCGCCGGCCAAACCAAAACCGCCCGCGCTGCCGCCGTTGCCGAATCCCCCCGCGCTGCCCAAGCCCGCAGCCGCCACGCTCCCCGAGCCCCAGGGCGACTCGATCGAGTTTTTTGAGCCCGATCCGCCCGCTGCCGACCCCGCGCACGAAGGCCCCTGGAAGCTCAAAACGAACTTCGGGCTGACCTATGAATTCAGCGATAATGCCAGCCTGAAAAGTTGGCTCTCCAATCGCGACGACCTCGACGGCTACGAGTTGGCCGGGGATGCCGACTTCTTCCCGGTGCATGCCTGGCCGCAATTTCAACCCCGACGACCCAACCGCACCGTCGGCATGGCCGCGATTCCGATGCGCGGGCCGCTGGACCCCACGCCGGCGCCGGCCGGCCCCGAGCCGACCCACCGCTCCGGGCCATTTGACCAGGTTTCCGCCACGCCGCACCTGGGCTTAAACACGCCACAGTTCTCGTCAACCGGGCCGACCCCAAGCTGGGATCCGCCGGTCAGCGCCCAGCCGCCACGCCAGCCCATTCAACCCCAGAATGCCCGAGCCCCATCGGCCGACTCCAAGCTCAACCTGATCTTGTGGCCCATCGCCGGGGTGCTCTTCGCGATCGGCGTCCTGCTCGCCGTTCAGGTTCTGGGCGTTTATGATGTTAAATCAGCCCTCTTTGGCCCGGCGGGCGACCCGCCCCCGAGTCAAGCGCAACCGGCGAGCCAGGAGCCCGCGCCCATTGCCGCCCCCGCCAGTCCCCCGGGCGAACCCGTCGACCCCAACGCCGTGACGCCTGAAGTCACCAGGGCCGTTGACCGCCTCCTCAAAGACGCCGAACAAGCCATGGCCAATAACCGGCTGCAATCGGCGAGCGTAAAATTAAATAACGCCAAATTACTGGACCCGGAGCGGGTCAGCATTTACGTGCTTTTTGTCGAGGTCTACACCAAAATGGGGCGCACCGAAGATGCCCAGGCGGCCCAAAAAACCCTCGATGAACTCCGTGGTGCACCCACGCAAGATATTGACAAAATACCAGGCGAGGACGAAGACGAAGACTAAGACTCCGAAACGCTTTAAAAGCCCCGGCGCGCAACAAGTCGACACACGGCTGGAATGAATATCATGGACGTCCGTTGTCCCGAATGTGACACACTTTATGAAATCGACACGCGCCAGCTGCGCGGCGGCGCCAGCGTGCTGAAGTGCAGTCAGTGCGAGCATATTTTTCATATGCAAACCCGCTCTGCGCTCACCCAGGAGAACCAGCGCCGCTGGATGCTTCGCAGCCAGACCAGCGGAGATATCCGCTACTTCCAGGGCTTCGACGAATTGCACCGCTGGATCTTGCAGGGCGTGGTCGGCAAGCAAGACGATATTTCGCGCACCGGAAAACGCTGGAAGACTCTGGCGTCAATCGGCGAGTTCATGCCGATTTTTCAAGCCCGCGAAAGCATCGCGAGCATCACCGAGACGCGCGAGAAAAAGCCATCGCTTGACCTTCCACCCGCCGCGCCAACGGCGCCCCCCCCCGCAGTGAAACCACCCGCTGTGATTCCACCCAGAGGCCCGGCTCCGAGCCGTCGCCTGCCCTACGCGCACGCTGAACCGCCCGCACGCAAGCGCGTGGAAACCTCGCGGCAATTTGCGTCGGCGCCCGCGCAGAACACAGCGCCGCACACCTATACACCGCCCACGCGCACGCGCACGCCGATCTCCTCGAAGACGTGGTCCGCGCCCCCAGGCGTCCCGCACCCGACACAAACCCCCACGAATCCGCACCGCGCCGCGCCCAAAACGCGCCCGCCCAGACATACGCACCCGGCGCCCGACGATGAGTGGAGCCTGGGCGAATTGCCGGCGAGCCTTGCCGAAGATCGCGATTTCGGCGCGCGCGCCCACCAACCCAGCGCACAACACCCAAGCATCGACTTCGACGCACAGGATACCGCCCCCGCGCGCAATATGACGCCGATTATCCTGACGGTTTTGCTCGTCCTGGGCGCGGGCATCGCCCTTTATTTGCTCAATCCGCCCTTTGTCCAAAACCTTCTGGGCCCCAAAAATATCGCCGAAACCACGCCAACGCCCGACGCGCCGAGCGCCCCCGCGCCGTCAACACCACCCGACGAAGTTGACCTGGCCGCCAAAAATGCCGCCGCCGAAGCACTCGCCGCGCAAAATGAAAAGTACCTCAGCGCGCTGCACGCAGCAAAACCGCAGGTCCACGCGGCACTGGCGGCGAGTGCCGCAAAAGCCAGCAAAGCCGCCCCCAAAGAGCCGAAACCACTGAGCGTCAACGAACTTCTGGCCAACGCAAAAAGCGCGCTGGACGCCGGCAATTCGGAGCAAGCGCGCAAACAATATCACGCCGTATTAAGCCGCGATCGCACAAACTCCTCGGCCATCACCGGCCTGGGTTGGTCGCTCATCGCCCTGAATAGCGCGCCCGCCGCGGCTGCCCAATTCAATAAGGCCATCGCGCTGAATCCCAGCTACGGCGACGCCTATATCGGCCTGGGAAAAGCCAAGCGTGATATGGGCGACCACCAGGGCGCCCTCGACGCCTATCAGACCTATCTGACCAAATTTCCCAGCGGCTCCAAGGCGAGCATCGCGCGCTTCCAGGCCGACAAACTCAAGCTTGCCCTTGGCCAATAAACCGCTGATTTCTTTGGCTTATTTTGACTTCATCTCGTGGCCCGGCCCGGTAATATCCTTGACATATGCGTCGAAGTTGAACTTCGGCGAATGCTCGGGCACATGGCACTCCATGCACTCGGTCACGCTGGGCGCGGTGGTGATAAATTGCGCCTTTCCGGCCGCGTCCACCGGCATCTGGGCGTGCTCGGAGCCCGGGCCGTGGCAATTCTCACAGCCCACGTTTTCCAGGTCCTTCTCGATGGTGCGCGCACCAAGCTTCGCCTCATAGTGGAGCTGGCCGATGACGCTGCCGCCCGGTTTCTCATAGCCCACCACATGACACCCGATGCAGCTCTGGTCAAAGAGCTTGTCGCGGTCTTCCAGCGTCTTGACCGCGTGGGCGTGCGCGGTGCCCTCCCAGAACTTATTTTGCGTCACATGACAGGTCGCACAATTATTGGTGCCGATATAAAACGCTTCCCCCTCTTTGGGCGCCACGACCTCGCGCTTCACCGACATTTGCAGGGACTTCAGGCTCTCGTTAAACGCGCGCCGCTCGGCCTCCATCGCCGCATTGGTCGGCAGGCCGGGGCGCATCGCAATCGGGCGATAGATAAACGCGTTGCCCGTCTCCGGCACATTGACCGACGCCTGGCGAAGGGTGTCAACCTGGGCCTTGAGATCTTTGATATCCTCTTGAATTCGCGCAAGAATCGGCGGATTCTCGCGGCGCTTCGACGGCGGAAATCCGTCGACCTGACCCTGCTTATGCGCGATCACACGCTCCAACTTCTCAATCTCACTGACACTCGCCGCCCCCGCGTTTGAATAGGTGTCGGTGGCGTCGCGCTCATAGAGCTTGAGCACGCCCAGATAACGCCCCTGGTCGAAGGCTTCGAGCGTAAACCCGCCGTTGACCAGGTTGACCTCATCGCTCTCGCGCGGCGCATGCCCGACCACGCCGAAGTCGATGCCGTCGACCGCATTCATGACCGCGCGCGTCGCATTCAAGTCACCGTGCATCAGCAAAAGCGTCGTGGTCGCGCCCTGCTTTTTAAGCGCGGCGAGCGCGTCTTTGACCGCCGGTATCGCCTCGCGGGTCGCGACATTCTCCAAGCCCGCATAATGTGCGGGGTCGACCGCGCCGAGGACGCCCAACTTGATCGTGCCAAGCTCGATCAGGCGCGTGGCAGCCAGCTTTTTGCCGTCAATCGCCAGATTTGCCGCAATGGGCTCCACCCCGGCGGCGGCGAGTTTTTCCAGATAGAAGTCACTGCCCAGCACAAAATCAAGCTCGCCCGGGACCGTCACCTGGGTGCCAAATTTCTTCTGCGCCGCCACGATCACATCGGCCTTGGCCTTGACCTGCGGGATATCATGCTCCTCGATCTTGGCGAACTCAAAAAGCATATCGCCCCCGTCAAGCATCGTGGCGGCTGGGTGCAACTTTCTGGCCGCGTCCACATACCCGGTGAGCCGCTCGATGCCGCCGAGCAAAATCTCGGCGCTGCACCCGCACGGCTCCAGATAACCCTTGAGCCCGCTCAGAAAGAATACCGCCGGCGCCGGCGGCCCGGGGCTCTCGACCGCGATGCTTCCCGCATCGGCCTCGCCCGGCAGCTCGCCATCCTGCGCCTCATTATCCTCCTTGAGCACCAATTCGCCATCTTTGTCGCCACCTGGCGACGCGACGTCGGCGCGCTTGGCCGTGCGATCGCAGGATTGCGCCAAAAATAGCGCCCATACCCCAAAAATCGCCAGGAGAATCGTCCAACGTCTTGATTGTTTCAGCATATATTTATTTCTGATCGAGGATCTTTTGAAGATTCGCCGCTTCCCAGCGCATCGCCTTTTGATAGTCCGGGAACCGACGTTCCATCGCATTAAATTCCGGGGTATGCACCAGGCGCCTGCGGCTGGCGCCACCGGATTGCGCGCCTTCAGCCCGCCCCTCACACCCGCCGATCGGCGGGAAAAGCGCATGCAGCAACTCATGATAGATGATGAACGCCACAAAATAGCGCGGCACCCACTCGCGGTCGAGCGCGGGGTGAATGCGAATTAACTTGCGGTCAAAATCATAACTTCCAAAACGGATGCTGCGATTTCCCTGGCTTCGCCGCCCCCAGGTAATATGGATGTCGCCCAGCGCCAGAAGATCCGCGCGCATCGGGGGCTCCAGCCCCTCGACCACCTCGTCGTAGACCGTGGCGAGATTGAAGAATTCCCCGCGCGTCTGCAGCTCCTCGTCGCTCGGCTCAAAACTAATCGCGTCGCGATTCGCCCGAATATAGGCTTGAATATGGGCGCGCGCGTTCTTTCGAAGCCCACCTTGCCCGCCCAGGAGCCCCGCAATCGCCTCGACGGTGTCCTCATCGCAGCCCATAAACATATGATGAAGCCGAATCTCGAGCCGATATTTTCGCCGCTTCGACGAAAGCATGCGCCGGCGGTTATCGGTCAAAATCAGGTCGACCACATCCAGATGGCGCTCCAGGCGCACATGCAATTGGTGGGCAAAGGGGCGCCGGTAGCGCAGCTCCAGCGGGACCTCGGCCATACTCAGCGTGCCGCGCGTCACGACGGCTGCCTCCGCCAAAGCCTCGCGTTTTGTTTCGACGAAGATCTCCTCGACATGCGCCGGCGGCTCAGCCAGCTCCGCCGACTCCTCGACAGCCTCCGCCGGTCCCAACTCCCACAGGCTTCTCTGATTATTCTCAGGCTTATCGTCCATGAACCTTAAATTAGCGGGGAAATCGTTTCAAATACTTTGGGCAAAGCCGCCCCTTTTGTTTATAGGCCGAAACGCTGTGGATCAAAACCATAACCTTGCGCATCTGCCCGCAGGTGCATTAAGTTTATACGCAACGGCTGGCCATCCCTTCTGGATCTTCGCCGGCGTCGGGCCCTGGAATTCTTCGGGTCATGCCCGAAAAATAATCCAATGAAAGCACTTAGCTCGCAATCAAATACCCGTATAAATTGACATTGTGCTAAATTGACATCGCCCGATGAACACTGCTAATCTCGCAGGCAGGAAACGCTCTATATAGCTCCAAACCCGGTGACTCGCCCGCTATTTTTGGCCTTGTCACAGACTAACCCGACCCACCCACGGCACCCTATCTATGGCGAATGATTCTACGCACCGGCTTGGCGAACTTCTCCTGCGCGAGAAGGTCATTTCACCCATCCAACTTCGCAAGGCTCAGGAGCGATCCAAGCGCGATGGCAGCCGCCTCGGCTACGAGCTCACCCGACTCGGGTATGTGGAGGAAGGCGAGTTAACGTCCTTTTTGAGCCGCCACTACGGCGTGCCGTCAGTGAACCTCTCGGATATTAAGATCCCGGAGAATATCATCGAGTTGATCCCGCGCGAGGTCTGTGAGCGCCACCAGTGCCTGCCGGTGAACCGCTCCGGCTCCACGCTGGTCATCGCGATGGCCGACCCGTCGAATATCTACGCGATCGACGACCTGAAGTTCATGACCGGCTATAATATCGAAGTCGTGGTGGCCAGCGAGTCTTCGATTGAGTCGTCGATCAACAAATACTTCGGCGTCCAATCCGGCATCGAATATAATTATGACGATATCCTGGGGGACCTGGATATCGACGATATCGACTACGCCGATAACGACGAAAATGCGCTCGATATCAACGACCTGGCCAACGCCTCCGAGGACGCGCCGGTCATCCGCCTGGTCAACCTCATTCTGGTCGACGCCATCAAACGCGGCGCTTCCGACATCCACGTGGAGCCCTACGAAAAAGACTTCCGCGTGCGCTTCCGGGTCGACGGCGTCCTCGAAGAGGTCATGCGCCCGCCGATCAAGCTCAAGAACGCGATCACCTCGCGCCTGAAGATTATGTCCAACCTGGACATCGCCGAGCGCCGGCTTCCCCAGGACGGGCGCATCAAATTGCGCATGGGCCGCAACCGCGAGATGGACTTTCGCGTGAGCGTCCTGCCGACGCTATTTGGCGAGAAGATCGTCTTGCGTCTGCTCGATAAGTCCAACCTTGAGCTGGATATGACCAAGCTGGGTTTCGAGCCCACGCCGCTAGCCTGGTTTTTGGAGGCCATCCACCAACCCTACGGCATGTGCCTGGTCACCGGGCCGACCGGTTCGGGTAAAACCACCACGCTTTACTCCGCGCTCAGCGAGCTCAATAAGTCCAGCGAGAATATCTCCACCGCCGAGGACCCCGTCGAGTTCAACCTGCAGGGCGTCAACCAGTGCCAGATGCAGGAGTCGATCGGGCTGAACTTCGCCGCCGCGCTGCGCTCCTTTTTGCGCCAGGACCCCGATATCGTCATGGTCGGCGAGATTCGCGACTTTGAGACCGCCGAGATTTCGATCAAGGCGGCGCTCACCGGCCATATGGTTTTGAGCACCCTGCATACCAACGACGCCCCCAGCACCATCAACCGCCTGCTCAATATGGGTATTGAGCCGTTTTTGGTGACCAGCGCGGTCAATATCATCGTCGCCCAGCGCCTGGCGCGCCGCATCTGCCAGGACTGCAAAGAGCCCCACGAATACCCGCGCCAGACCCTCGTCGATATGCAGGTCCCCGAGGCGCTGCTCAGCCAGCCGCTCTACAAAGGTCGCGGCTGCCAGACCTGCGGCGACAGCGGCTATAAGGGGCGCGTGGCGCTCTACGAAGTCTTGCGCTGTACCGATGAGCTCAAAGATTATATCCTGCAGGGCTACTCCACCGCGGAGCTTAAGGCCGAGGCCATCCGCATGGGCATGGACTCGCTGCGCATGTCGGGCATCAATAAGATGTATGAAGGGGTCACGACTCCCGAAGAGGTCGTGCGCAACACCGCCCCCGATGGTTGATCGCATCGGGCAGAGCGACGATGATACCCAAAACTTGCACCCTACTATTGCGACGGTATTGAACGATGGCAAACCTACATCAATTGCTCAAAATCATGGTCGACAAGGGCGCCAGTGACCTGCATATCACCGTCGGCTCGCCGCCTCAGTTGCGCATCGACGGCACGCTCGTGCCGCTTAAAACCACCCGGCTTTCCCCCCAGGAAACCCGCCAGCTCTGCTATAGCGTGCTCACCGACTCGCAGAAGCAAGCTTTTGAGACCGACAACGAACTCGACCTCTCCTTCGGGGTCAAGGGGCTGAGTCGTTTTCGCGGAAACGTCTTTATGCAGCGCGGCGCGGTCGCCGGAGTCTTTCGAACGATCCCCTTTGAGATCCTCACCGTCGAGCAGCTCGGGCTGCCCGGCATCGTCGGGCAACTGGCCGAAAAACCCCGCGGCCTGGTCCTGGTCACCGGCCCGACCGGCTCGGGTAAATCGACCACCCTTGCCTCGATGATCAATAAGATCAACGAAGAGAAGCGCCTGCATATCCTCACCGTCGAGGACCCGATCGAGTATCTGCACCCGCATAAAAATTGCATCGTCAACCAGCGCGAAATCGGCGCCGATACCAATGGGTTCAAGACCGCGCTGCGCTATGTCTTGCGCCAGGACCCCGACGTCGTCCTTATCGGTGAGATGCGCGATCTGGAGACCATCGAAGCGGCCCTGTCGATCAGCGAAACCGGTCACCTGGCGTTTGCGACGCTTCATACCAACGGCTGCGTGCAGACCATCAACCGAATCATCGACGTCTTCCCACCCTACCAGCAGGCCCAGGTGCGCGCGCAGCTCTCGTTTGTGCTCGAAGGCGTGGTCAGCCAGCAACTTATCCCGCACGCCTCCGGCAGCGGGCGCGCCCTGGCGGTCGAGATCATGATCCCGACCCCGGCCATCCGAAACCTCATCCGCGAAGACAAGGTCCACCAGATCTACAGTTCCATGCAGGTCGGCCAGGCGCGAAACGCCATGCAGACCATGAACCAGTCGATCTTCACGCTGCTGCAGCGCGGCGATATCACCCTGCAGGACGCGATGGCCCGAAGCTCGGATCCCGACGAACTCCAGACCATGATCGAGCAGGGCGGCGGCGCGCGAAAGCGCCCCGACCCGCGCGACTCACAGGGCGGGCGGAATCGAAAGATTCGCTATACCTGAGCCATTTCGCTGCGCCGCGTTTGATAAAAATCTTGTTTTTCACCCCTAAGTTTTTTGACACTTTGACCGCCTCGTGTTGAACTAGGCCGTGTTTGGAAGCTTCAGACCCCCAGAGCGCCCTTTGACGCAAGTGACCATCAGGAATCAGAAATGCCCGTTTTTGCCTGGACAGGAACTACAATATCCGGAGAAGTCAGATCCGGCGAAATGAAGGCAACCTCCCTCCAGGAGGTCCAAGACCGCCTTCGCCGCCAGGATATCAATCCTTCAAAGGTCAAAAAGAAGCGCGATCCCTCCGGCTTTAAATTCGGCGGCGGCGTCCCACTCAAAACTCTGGTCGTCTTCACCCGACAATTCGCGACCATGATCGACGCGGGCCTTCCCCTGGTCCAATGCCTCGAACTCTTAGGCGGGGCCGAACCCCACGCAGGCTTCAAAAAAATACTCGCCCAGGTGCGCGCCGATATCGAATCCGGCTCGACTCTGGCCGACGCCATGGCCAAACACCCCGGCGCCTTCGACAACCTGTACGTCAGCCTGATCGCAGCCGGCGAGGCCGCCGGTATCCTCGACACGATCATGAATCGGCTGGCGACGCAGATCGAGAAATCCGCCCAGTTGCGCCGCAAGATCCGCTCCGCCTTCTCCTACCCGACCGTCGTCATGGTCATCGCGGTGCTGGTCGTGGTCATCTTGCTCTATAAGGTTATCCCGACCTTCCAATCGATGTTCTCCGAAATGGGCGGCAGCGAGTTGCCCGCGCCGACTCAATTCGTCATCGATCTGTCCGAATTTACCCAGAATAACTTCTTTTTCATCGTCGGCGGCTTGATCGGCTCGGCGTTACTCTTTACCTGGCTGATGAACTATCGCCCGACCCGCGCGGTCATTGATAAGTTTATTCTCAAGGCCCCGCTCTTCGGCCCGCTGGTGCGAAAAACCGCCGTCGCGCGCTTCACCCGAACCCTGGGAACCATGGTCTCCTCGGGCGTCCCCATCGTCGATGCCCTGCAGATCGTCGCCAATACCGCCGGCAATATGACCATCCAAAAAGCAATCCTCTACACGCGTGAGCGCATCAGCGAGGGCCAGAATATGGTCGATCCCCTGATGGAGACCGCCGTCTTTCCGCCCATGGTTGTCCAGATGATCGGCGTGGGTGAGTCCACCGGTGCCCTCGACGTCATGCTCACAAAAATTGCCGACTTCTATGAGGAAGAGGTCGACGTCGCCGTCGATAACCTCACCTCAATGCTCGAGCCGCTGATGATGGTCTTTTTGGGCATTATCGTCGGCGGCATGGTCATCGCCATGTACCTGCCGATCTTCACGATGGCCGGCAATATCAAGGGCTAAATCCCCAGCGCCCCATGAGCTCTTCCACCCGGGATCTTCCCGAAATTTCGTTGCGCGAACGGCTCGGTGTGCTCCTGGCATTCCGGGTCGCGATCGTCACGATTCTGCTGGGCGGGGCGGTGCTCAGCAACGCCTCGGCGCTCTCAAGCCTGTCGGACCCCAAAAACCTCACCTATTTATCGCTGATCGTGAGCACCTACCTGCTCACGATTCTGTACGCCGTGGGGCTGCGCCTGGTGCGCAATCTGAAGTTGCTGGCGGATATCCAGATCGCCGGAGACCTGCTTATAACCGCCATTTTGGTGATCACCACCGGCGGAATCGACAGCCTTTTTACCTTCCTCTTCTTCATCACCATCATCAACGCCGCGGGTGTCGCGGGGCGGCAAACCGCGCTGCTTGCCGCCGCCACGACCGCTGGCGTCTTCGTATTTTTGGCGCTGATTGCAACCGACGCGCTTCATCTGCCCGAAATCGAGGCGGTGCGCACCCAGCGCTCTACCGGCGTACTGCTCTACGAAATAAGCCTGCATATCTCGGCCGCCTTCCTGGTCGCCATCCTTGCCGGCTATCTGTCCAATCGCCTGGGCGAGGTCACCGGCGAATTGGAGCGCCAGCAATCCAATGTCGTCGAGTTGCGCGCCCTCAATGCCAATATTCTCGAGAGTCTCAATAGCGGGCTTTTGACCATCGATACCCACGACCGCATCATCTTCTTTAACCGCGCCGCCGAAGATATTACCGGGCATAAAGCCTCGGAAGTCTACGGCGATCCGCTGGCCAAGGTCTTCCCCGAGGTGGCCGAAAGCCTGGGCAAAAATCCCGAAATCCCGCGCCTGGAAAGCCTCTATCATCGCCCCGGCGGCGACGAAATTTGCCTGGGTTTCTCGGTCTCCGAATTGCGCAACTCCCACTACCAAAACGCCGGGCGAATCATTATTTTTCAGGACTTAAGCGACGTCAAAAAGCTCGAGCTTGAGAATAAACGCGCCGAGCGCCTGGCCGCCATCGGCCAACTCGCCGCCTCCATCGCCCACGAGATTCGAAACCCCCTGGCTTCGATTAGCGGCTCAGTCGAGATGCTCGAATCGATGGCCGACCTGGGCGAAGACGACGCGATCCTGATGCGCATCGTCGTGCGCGAGGTCGACCGCCTCAACCACCTGATCACCGACTTCCTGGAATTCAGCCGCCCGCGCCCTCTTTCGATCGTCGACGCCGACTTGCTCGAACTCACCGGTGAGGTCGTCGATCTCTTCAAGAATCAGAAGTCCGACACGCACCTGCAGGTCGACCTGCATATCCCCGAAGATCTTTCAGCCGCCCCGGCCCGCGTCGACCGCGAGGCCTTGCGCCAGATCCTGTGGAACCTGCTCAATAACGCGCGCGAAGCCATGTCCGACGGCAAGGCAAAGCATATCCGCGCCTCCATCACCCGGCCCGATATCCAACCGCACTGGCGCATCACCATCGAAGACAACGGCCCGGGCATCCCTAAAACGATCGTCGAGCGCATCTTTGAGCCCTTCTTCACCACCAAAGACACCGGCACTGGCCTGGGCCTGGCGACCATCCACCGCCTCATCAAGCAGCACGACGGGCGCATCCACGTCACCCACTCCGAAGACCTTGGCGGCGCGCGCTTCGATATCGAACTCCCAGTGACCCCACAAACCCCAACGACCGCCCAAATCCCAGCGACCCCGGCGAGCTTGCTGGCCGGGGAATGAGACAAAAGGCCCGACCTTCCCTGGTTGCCCAATCGCTCCTCTATAAGCTATCTTCCGCCCATGAATGAGCCGTCATCACCCATCGAAACCCAGCCGCCCATCCTCATCATTGACGATGAGCAAAGTATGCGACAATTTTTGTCGATCATGCTTAAAAAACAGGATTTAACGCATAGCACCGCCGCATCCGGCGAAGAAGCCCTAAAAAGGCTTGAAGACGGTGAGCGCTTCAGCGTGGTGCTGACGGATCTGCAAATGAACGAGGTTGGCGGCCTCGATATTTTGCGCACCATCAAGGAAGTTGACCCTGCGTGTCAGGTCGTGGTCATGACGGCGTTTGCCACCCCGGAAACCGCGGTCTCGGCCATCCGCGCCGGCGCCTACGATTATATCACCAAGCCCTTCAAGCTGGAGCAGGTTCAGGTCGTGGTGAAGCGCGCGATGGAGAAATACGAGCTCCTGCGCGAAAACCTCTACCTCAAGGAAAGCCTGGACCGCACGCAGGGATTCGCCGAGATGCTCGGGCGCTCAAAGCCCATGCAGCGCGTCTTCGAGATGGTCGCGCGCGTCGCCGATGCCCCCGCGACGATTCTGATCAGCGGCGAGTCGGGGACGGGCAAGGAGTTGGTCGCGCGCGCGATTCACCAGCAGAGTGCGCGCGCGAAACTTCCATTTTTGCCCATCAACTGCGGCGCTATCCCCGAAAACCTCATCGAAAGCGAGCTTTTCGGGCATAAAAAAGGCGCCTTCACCGGTGCCTTCGCCGACAAGAAGGGACTTTTTGAGGCCGCCGCGGGTGGCACGGTTTTCCTCGACGAAATCGGCGAGCTCGGCCAACCGATGCAGGTCAAACTGCTGCGCGTTTTGCAGGAGCGAAAGGTGCGCCCCGTCGGTGCCGCCCAGGAGCTCAGCATCGATTGCCGCATCCTCGCCGCGACCAACCGCGACCTGCGCGAGGAAGTCGCCGAGGGCCGATTCCGCGAAGATCTTTTTTATCGCCTCAGCGTCATCCCCATCGAGGTTCCGCCGCTGCGCGAGCGCGGCAGCGACCTGAAACTGCTCATCGAGCATTTCGTCGACGAACTCGCCGCCAAACGCCCGGAGAGCTTCGGGGGCGTCGAAATTTTGGGCATCGACTCCAGCACCATGCGCATCCTGCTCAACTACGATTACCCCGGAAATGTGCGCGAGCTGCAAAATATCATCGAGCGCGCCGTCACGCTGACCCGCGGCGATATGATCTTCCCGGACGTCCTGCCCCCGCACCTGCAAGAGCAGAGCTTCGCGCGCGCCGCCCACGACCTCGAGATCCCCGCCGACGGCCTCGACTTGGAAGCCATGGTCGCCCAGCTCGAGCGCGAACTCATCACCAAGGCGCTTGAGCGCACCGACGGCGCCAAAACCCGCGCCGCCGAGCTTTTGGGCATCACGTTTCGCAGCCTGCGCTATCGGCTCAAAAAATACGATATGGACGATTCGGAGTGAGTAAATAAGGAGCAGGAGCGCGGGTCTCCCGACCCGCAAAGCGCAATAAATCAACGTCATTGCTAATGTGGGTGATGACACCTGTGTGCCCCGCTACCGCTACACTGGCGCGATTATTGCTCCAACGCTATAATGATCACGCAAACCAATTATACGCCAATATCATTCACCCGCGCCGCCCCAGGAAAAATCATGAACATCTTCAACGCCCGCCACACCGCCCCGCGCGGCTTCACGCTTGTCGAGCTGATGATCGTCGTGGCGATCATCGGCATTCTGGCGGCCATCGGGGGCGTGGCGTATACCAAATATGTCAAATCCGCCAAAATCACCCAGCTGAAGCAATACGCGATGGAGGTCGCCAACGCCCAGGAGCAATATAAGTCGCAGAATTCGGGCTATTTTAAGCCCGCCACTCCCGCAACGCCCTATGCGGAAGGCAACACCGAGTGGGAACGTCTGCTCGGATTCTCCAAGAAGGGATTGGCCGCCCAGGGCATTACGGTATTCACCGAAGCGGGCGGCGCGGCCGGACCATGCTCGATTTGCGACGGCGTCGACCCCAGCTTTAGCACCATCTGGTACGCCGTGCGCGTTCGTCAGGACTTCAAGTCCGGCGACGGCGCAGCCACGACCATCATCCTTCATAATGAACTCCCCAGCCCAGTGCTCCTCAACGAAGGAATGTGACGTTTATTGTCAGGAGTGACGCTCAGCGTCACCATTTTTCACCTCCAAGCCCCAAAAACGCCACAAATAAGCATCAGTAATTCTTCCCCCTCGGGGGAAGATGTCGCGCAGCGACAGAAGGGGGGCGCCACGAACCAGAGAGACCCCACAAATAAGCATCAGTAATTCTTCCCCCTCGGGGGAAGAT
>Ga0209075_1001953_pt1 | contig 18784 bp, 12 predicted proteins | sample Stecom2011_FD_187523 | JGI IMG/M metagenome (GOLD analysis project Ga0209075, IMG submission 187523) | Agricultural soil microbial communities from Utah to study Nitrogen management - Steer compost 2011 (SPAdes) (version 2) | ecosystem: Environmental > Terrestrial > Soil > Agricultural land...
GTCGCCCGTTTGTAGGTGGCGAAGCGCCTGGCAAAGCCGATAATCAGGGCGTCTTTTTCAGGCGAGGCCAGCTGCCGGGCCATGCGCTCGGTTACCGAATGCCCGGTGCCGTTTCGTTTGTGCTGGCGCTTGAGCCGGCGCACGGTGTATTCGGCCATCTGTTGTTTAAGCGCCTTGTGAACGCTCCAGTAGTGATAGTCCGGAATCTTGTCGATGAAGTGCCAGAAGTCCGGGTTCAGCAATTCGCTCTTCCAGGTTGGGGCGTGCATGTCGAACAGACTCGCCCACTCCGGTGCCAGGAAGGTTGGTACATGCACGCCATTGGTGATGTACTGGATCGGGTTGTCCCTGGCTGGCACCTGGGGCCAGATATCTCCCTCCATGTGCGAAGCCACCCCACCGTGAATTCGGCTGACGCCATTATGAAAGCGGGAGCCACGTAACCCCAGACTGGTCATGTTGAAGCTGTCGTCGCCATTTTTTGAGCCCAGCGCAAACACTTCGGCAAAGTCCAGCCCTGAATCCTCTACATAGGCCCCAAGATGATGGGCGACCAGATCCCGCGGGAAAATGTCGTGGCCAGCCGGTACGGGTGTGTGGGTGGTGAACAGGGTTGAACCTGCAACGGCTTCCAACGCCGCACTGAATGGCAGACCTTCCGCCATGGCCATGCGGCACCGTTCAAGAATCTGGAACGCGGCGTGGCCTTCGTTGATGTGCCAGGTTGTCGGCTTGATTCCGAGTTCAGATAGCACCCGCACGCCACCGATCCCGAGCAGCATCTCCTGACTTACGCGTGTGCTGAAGTCGCCACCGTAAAGCTGTAGCGTCAGCGCCTGGTCGTCTGCATTGTTTTCCGGCGTGTTGGAATCCAGCAGGTACAGGCGAATATGCCCGACCCGTGCCATCCAGACTTTGGCGTAGACATCGCGGCCAGGGAAGGGCACGGACACCGTCAGCTGTTTTCCGTCTCGTTCCACCGGGGTAATGGGCAATTCATCACTGGAATGGCTCTGATAGCGCGCGATTTGTTGACCCAGGGCGTCAATGGTCTGGATGAAATAGCCCTGCTGATACAGCAACCCAACGGCCACAAACGGCAGGCCCAGATCGCTGGCGGCCTTGCAGTGATCGCCGGCCAGAATGCCAAGGCCGCCGGAATAGATGGGAAAGCTTTCATGGAAGCCAAACTCTGCACAGAAATAAGCCACCAGGCTGGTCTTTGGGTCGAGTGCCTCCAGAACACCTGCCCCGGGCTCGGATTCAAGGTAGGCATCGTAACTGGACAGTACCCGGCGGTATTCGGCCATGAAGGCACGATCTTCTGATGCTTCATTCAGCCGGGTCTGTGACACTCGGCGCAGGAACAGTTTCGGGTTGTGCTCAACCTTTTGCCACAATCGAAGATCGATGCGGGCGAAGAGGCTTCGTACCCCATGATCCCAGCTATAGAACAAATCGTTAGCCAGAACCTCAAGCCCCTCAATAGCCTCCGGAATATGGGGGCGGGCTTCCAGCCGGAACTCCGTTGCCTTGTGCATGATCATGACCTCCTTGCGGCCACTGGCACTGTCTCAGTCATCGTGTATCCGGCCATTGCCGGTCAACAGGTTCTGATAAAGCGTTGCGTAATCCCTGGCGCGATGTTTCCAGGAATAATCCGCGCTCATTCCGTTTTCCTGCAGTCGCCGCCATGTCTTCCTGGTACCAAGGGTCTGCAGGGCACGCTCGACCGCCTTGAATAGCGCATCGGGTGTGGGTTCCCGGAACACGAAACCATTGGCTTGGTCGGCAGTGACTTCTGAGGGGTCGAATACGGTGTCGTTCAGGCCACCTACGCCGTGGACGACCGGCACGGTGCCATAGCGAAGGCTATACATCTGGTTCAGCCCACAGGGCTCGAAGCGCGATGGCATGAGAAACAGGTCTGCACCGGCGGTAATGCGGTGCGCCAGGCCCTCGTTGTAGCCCAGGGTCAATGACAGCTGCCCGGGCCATGCCCGTGCCAGTTCCTGCAGCCGCACCTGGTAGTGGCTTTGGCCCGACCCCAGGATGGCAAACTGGCAGCCGCGCTCCAGCAGGGGCACCGTGACGGCCGACAGCCAGTCGAGGCCTTTTTGTTCCACCAGGCGACCCACGAAACCCAACAGGGGAGCTCCACTGGCCTCAAGCTTGAGCTCCTGTGCCAAGCGCGCCTTGCACTGTTCCTTGTTTTTCAGGTGGCCGGGGCCGTAATGAAAGTCTAACCATCGGTCCTGTTCCGGGTCCCAGACGCGGGTGTCAATGCCATTGAGAATGCCGTGCAGGTGGCGGGAACGATGGCGCAGCAGGCCATCCAGTCCGTAGCCAAACCAAGGTGTCTGGATTTCCTCGGCGTAGCCGGGGCTAACCGTGGTGATGGCGTCACTGAACACCAGGCCGCCTTTGATAAAGGATAGCTGGCCGTGGAATTCAAGCAGTTCCATGCGCCAGAGAAAGTCCGGCAGGCTCAGGGCCCGAAAGGTTTCGTGGCTGAAAAGCCCCTGATACGCCAGGTTATGAATGGTAAACACGCTCTTGGGCGGGAGTTGGGCGTTCTCCAGGAACACCGGTATCAGCCCTGCCTGCCAATCGTTGCAATGCACAATGTCGGGTTGCCAGGACAACCCAAGCTGCCCCAGTGCCATCATGGCACCGATTCGGCCGAAAAGATGAAAACGGTGAGCATTATCCCACCAGTCTTCACCATCATCGTTCTGGTAGGGGCTGTCGCCGGGGCGATCAAACAGCGCCGGGCAGTCCACCAACCAGAGACTGACGGCCGTTCCGGGTAAACGTGTCTGCCACAAGGCAACGTCATACTGGCCATAACGGAAACGGGTTTTGCGGCGCGAACCTGCCCCTCGGGCGGCTTCCAGGGCAGCGGGATAACCGGGTAACAGTATCTGGCAATCATAACCAAGCTTGCACAAGGACTCGGGCAGACTGGCGGAAACATCCGCCAGGCCTCCGGTTTTCACCAGCGGGTAGACCTCGCTTGTGGCAAACAGGATGCGGGTCATCGTGCTGCCCTCAGAATGATCAGCGCCAGGGGAGGCAGGGTTACCTCCAGAGAGGACGGACGTGCCATCCACGGCTGGTCATCGGCGATTAATGTGAGAGGGTTGCCAAGGTTGCTGCCGCCATAATAAGTGGAGTCGGAATTGAAGATTTCCCGCCAGGCCCCGCCAATGGGCACCCCGATTCGATAATGTTGACGCGGGATGGGCGTAAAGTTGACGATAACAACAAGAACTTCCTGCTGCTGCCCACCTTTGCGCACATAACTGATCACCGATTGCGGCGAGTCGTGACAATCAATCCATTCAAACCCCGTACCGGTGAAGTTCCGGCCGTGGAGGGCGGGCTCACGGCGATACAAACCGTTCAGATCCCTGACCAGCGTTTGTATGCCACGATGCGCTTCGTGTTCAAGCAGGTGCCAGTCCAGCTCCCGCTTTTCGCTCCATTCACGGCGCTGGCCAAACTCCCCGCCCATAAACAGTAACTTGGCGCCGGGATAGGTGTACATGTAACTGAATAAAAGGCGTAATGAGGCCCGTTGTTGCCATTCATCACCCGGCATTTTCTGGATCAGGCTGGACTTGCCGTGTACCACCTCATCATGGGACAACGGCAGCAGGAAGTTCTCGGAGAACGCATAAAGAAGGCCGAACGTGAGTTTTTCATGGTGATACTGCCGGTACACCGGATCTTGCTGGAAGTAACGCAGGGTGTCGTGCATCCAGCCCATGTTCCACTTCAGGTTGAAACCCAGCCCGCCAATTTCCGGCGGCCGGGTTACTCTGGGCCAGGAGGTGGATTCTTCCGCCATCATCAGGATGCCCGGAAAGCGGCTCTGGCATACCCGGTTGAGGTCTTTCAGGAACTCGATGGCTTCAAGATTCTCATGCCCTCCGTAGTCATTTGGCAGCCATTCACCTTCGTCGCGGGAATAGTTCAGGTACAGCATGGAGGCCACGGCATCCACCCGTAATCCATCCAGATGAAAGGCGTCGAGCCAGAACAGCGCGCTCCCGATCAGGAAATTACGGACCTCATGGCGGCCATAATTGTAGATCAGGGTACCCCAATCCTGGTGCCTACCACGGCGTGGGTCTTCATGTTCGTAAAGTGCGGTGCCATCGAAGCGGGCGAGGGCGTAATCATCATCGGGAAAATGCCCCGGCACCCAGTCCAGTATCACCCCGATGTTGTTCTGATGACATTGGTCGATAAGGTAACGCAGATCATCCGGGCTCCCGTAGCGGCTGGTGGGCGCATAGTAGCCTGTGGTCTGGTAACCCCACGACTCATCCAGTGGGTGCTCGGTAATCGGTAGCAACTCGATATGGGTGAAACCGGTTTCCAGAACGTAGGGGACGAGCTGGTCGGCCAGCTCGCGATAGGTCAGCCAACGGCCAGAGCCATGGTGTTGCCAGGAGCCGGGGTGTACTTCGTAGATACAGATTGGGCGATGCTGCCAATCAAAACGGCTTCGTTTGTCCAGCCAGTCACCATCGCCCCAGGGGTATCGGCCTCGCTCGGTGACCACGGCGGCATTGGAGGGCCGATGCTCAAAAGCCTGACCATAAGGGTCAGTTTTGATGATCTCACCGCGAGCCGTGCTGATCGCAAACTTGTATATGGCCCCGGGCCGGACACCCGGTATAAACAGCGACCAGACTCCCGAACTCTCGTTCGCCCGCATCACGTGCTGGGCCGATTTCCAGCCGTTGAAATCTCCAATCACACTGACTGAGCGGGCGTTGGGTGCCCAGACGGCAAAACGCACGCCTTCTTTCCCGCTGACCCTGAGAGGGTGGGCACCCAGCACATTGTAAATGTGCCAATGGCGACCTTCGGCAAACAGGTGGAGATCGAACTCGCTCAAGGCAGGGCTTTCCATAGACCTTCGATTCCCGATCAGGATGGCAGGACAATGACCGTTATTGAACGCCGTTGGGCCTGTACAAAAAATGACCCAAGACAATATTACGTCATAATCTTCTGCTAGTGTTCTAATATTAGTATCAGTGTCAAATTGATGTCGACTCTCCCTTCATCTGCTCAAACAGGGAAGGAAGGCCACCAAGGTTTTCAGGGAAGGTGTCATGCATACTGCGAAGCGCTTCGTCAGCCGTCTTACACGGCAAACTCTCGCTCTGGTTCTTGCCGGGGGGCGCGGTTCCCGACTCCATGATCTCACCAAGTGGCGCGCCAAGCCCGCCGTGCCCTTCGGCGGCAAGTTCAGGATTATTGATTTCCCGTTATCCAATTGCATCAACTCCGGCATCGCCCAGGTCGGAGTGATTACTCAGTACAAGTCTCATTCCTTGATTCGCCATATACAGCGGGGCTGGGGATTCATGCGTGGTGAGCTTGATGAGTTTGTGGAATTGCTTCCCGCCCAACAGCGCATTGAAACCTCCTGGTATGAGGGCACTGCGGATGCGGTATTGCAGAATCTCGACATTATTCGCAGCCATGAACCCGAGTACGTGCTGATCCTGGCCGGCGACCATGTTTACAAAATGGACTATGGCACCATGCTGGCAGCTCATGTGGAGAATGAGGCAGACATTACCGTTGGCTGTATTGAAGTGCCGATTGAAGACGCCACCGCCTTCGGTGTGATGTCGGTGGACGATGAACTACGGATTACCGAGTTCGAGGAAAAGCCTGCGGTACCGAAGGCTATGCCTGGGCAACCGGATAAAGCTCTAGCGTCCATGGGCATCTACGTATTCAGTACCAGAATTCTCTTTGATGAATTGCTTCGGGATCATCAACTTAACAATGAATCTTCACATGATTTCGGCAAAGACATCATCCCGTCGGTCATCCGGCGTCTTAATGTGTGTGCCTTTCCGTTCCGGGATCCTGTCAACAAAAAGCCGGCCTATTGGCGTGACGTAGGGACTATCGATTCACTCTGGCAGGCGAACCTTGAGTTGATAGACGTGAGCCCCGAACTCAACCTGTACGATGCCCATTGGCCGATCTGGACCTATCAGGAGCAGCTACCGCCGGCCAAGTTCATATTTGACGATGAGGACCGCCGGGGAACCGCGGTTGATTCCATGGTGGCCGGAGGCTGCATAGTGTCCGGGGCCCGAATTCGCCACTCATTGCTGTTTTCACAGGTGCGTGTGCATTCGTTCACCACAGTTGAGGACGCTGTCATCTTTCCGGATGTAGATATCGGCCGCCATTGCCACATTCGCAAAGCTGTCATTGATCGAGGATGCAGAATCCCGGATGGCACCCGCATTGGGTTTGACAAAAAAGCAGACGAAAACCGTTTCCATGTTTCGCCCAAAGGCATTGTTCTGATCACCCCCGAGATGCTCGGGCAGGATTACCCCCATGGACTCTGACCATCGCACCCCCGTTGTGCTTTGTTGGCATATGCACCAGCCCGTGTATCAGGACCAGCACACCGGCGAATTTCTGTTCCCCTGGGTCTATCTGCATTGCATCAAGGATTATGTTGATATGGCAGCGCACCTGGAGGCTCATCCAGAGGCCAGGGCCGTGGTGAATTTTGCCCCGGTTCTGCTGGAACAGATAGAAAAATATCTGGTTCAAATTGAGCGCTGGCGACACAGCGGTACGGCAGTGAGCGACCCGGTGCTGGCAGCGCTGGTGGCTGACTCCTTGCCCGAGCCCGGCTCTCCTGGTTTTCTGGAACTGATGGAAAAATGCCTGAGAGCAAACGAAAACCGGATCATCAAGCGGTTTGCGCCCTATAAACGGCTGTCGGAACTGGCCCGCTTCTATCGCACCCGCCCGGATATCCAGCGTTACATCTCACCGCAATTACTGGTGGACCTGCTGGTTTGGTACCACCTGGGGTGGATGGGAGAAACCGTGCGCCGTACTCACCCGGTGATCCAGACCCTGCAGGAGAAGAGCCATCAGTTCACCATGGAAGACCGGAGAGCGTTATTAGACGTCATCGAAGAGCTGATGGCAGGGCTTGGACCCAGGTACCGCCACCTTTCGCAAACTGGCCAGGCAGAGTTAGCCATGAGCCCCTGGGCTCACCCTATCGTACCGCTGTTACTGGATTTCGGTTCCGCCAGGGAGGCGATGCCAGATATTCGTATGCCCGAGCATTCGACCTATCCGGGCGGTAAAGACCGGGCAGACTGGCACATTCGTATGGGGCAGCAGGTATTTCAGCGGTTCTTTGGTGAGCAGGCCGCAGGCTGCTGGGCATCTGAAGGTGGCTTGAGCCAGAGTACCCTGGCTTTGCTTGGTGTACACGGCTTTCAGTGGACTGCGAGCGGCGATTCCGTGGGTCACAACAGCTTTCGCCTGGCGAAAGAACAAGAGGCGGTGAAAAAGGAGCCCCCTATTCACCGTCCTTTCCTGTTCGGGGAACAACCGGTAACCGTGTTTTTCCGCGATGACGGTTTGTCGGATCTGATTGGCTTCAATTACGCGGATTGGCACGCGGAAGATGCCGTTGGCGACCTGGTCCACCATATGGAGAAGATTGCCAGTAATAGCAAGGCCGGGGAGTGTCCGGTTATTTCTGTGATTCTCGATGGTGAGAACGCCTGGGAGTACTACCCCGAGAACGGCTACTACTTTCTGGATGAGCTATATCGGGTACTGAAAAACCATAAGACCCTGCGGCTGACTACCTATCGGAACCTGCTGAGCGAGCCGGTGTGCGATCCCGTGAAACTGCCGCACCTTGTGGCCGGAAGCTGGATTTACGGCACTTTCTCTACCTGGATTGGCGACCCGGACAAAAACCGGGCCTGGGACCTTCTTTGCGAGGCCAAACAGCACTATGACCACGTTATGGACAATGGCAGCCTGACCGCCGAACAGAAAGAAAAGGCCAGCTACCAGCTTGGCCTTTGCGAAGGGTCGGATTGGTTCTGGTGGTTTGGTGACTACAATCCGGCACCGGTGGTACATGATTTTGAGCACCTTTATCGCCGGCATCTGACCAACCTTTACGACAGCATTGGCTACCCGCCGCCTGCCCGCCTGTTCCAGCCGCTAAGTCAGGGCGGGGGAGAACCCGCTCGCGGTGGCGCCATGCGTCCGGGGCATGAGGCTGGGGGGCAGGAATGAGTGCTGCACTGACACCTGCTCCGGTATTCTGCCGCCGCCGTGCCGGTGTATTACTGCACCCGACCGCCTTACCGGGTAGCGCCGGCAAGCTTGGTCAGCACGCCCGATGCTTCGTGGACTACCTGGCGGAAGCCGGCGTGACGGTTTGGCAAACCCTGCCAACAGGCCCCACCCATGCAGATTTATCCCCTTACCAGTCGTTGTCCGCCCACGCCGGAAACCCTGAGTTTATCGACCTGTCGGAGCTTGTTTACCTGGGCTTGCTCAGCACAGATGAGTTTGCCTGCGAGCCCAGAGCCCGCGCCCTTGAAATCGCCGCCGGGAGATTTATGTCGGCTAACGGCCAGGCGCCCACAATGGCTAACCAGGACACCTGGCGACAGTTCCTGTCTGACCACAAGGCGTGGCTGGATGACTTTGCTTTGTTCATCGCCATCCGGGATGCCCATGGCGGGATTCCCTGGTACGAATGGCCGATGCCGCTTCGATGCAGGGAGTCACAAGCCATTGATGCTTTCAGGATCCGGCATAAGAGCGCCATTGAACAGGTTTGTTTTGAGCAGTTTGTATTCCACTTGCAATGGCAGGCCATGCGCCGCTATGCCCGGGAACGGGGGGTACTGTTGTTTGGGGATATCCCGATATTTGTCGCCCACGACAGCGCCGATGTCTGGGCCCACCCCGACATGTTCAAGCTGGATGCTCAGGGCCAGCCCCTGGTCGTCGCCGGCGTGCCTCCGGACTATTTTTCTCCTGATGGTCAGCACTGGGGTAATCCACTCTATGACTGGCAAGCTATGGGCGCCGATGGTTATCGATGGTGGATAGATCGGCTGGCCAGCCAGCAGGAAAAGTTCGACCTGCTCAGGATTGATCACTTTCGGGGCCTGCAGGCGTTCTGGGAAATTCCTGCGGCAGATGCCCGCCCGGTGAACGGACATTGGGTGGCGGGCCCGGCCGATGCCTTTCTGTCAGCGTGTTTTGAGCAACTCCCGGAACTGCCGCTGGTTGCGGAGAATCTGGGCATCATCGGGGCCGATGTCGAGGCACTTCGGCAGCGGTTTAACTTGCCCGGCATGACGGTCATGCAGTTTGGTTTTGATGGCAGCGCAAGCAACCCTCACTTACTTCATAACCATAAAGAGCTTGACCTGGTGTACACCGGTACCCACGACAATGACACCACCCTGGGCTGGTACCAGAGCCTGGATGAACGTACCCGGGATCACGTAAACCAGTACCTTCGGCTCACCGACGACAGCATTCCAAGGCAGATTATCCAGGCGGCGTTGGGGTCTGTCTCGGGGCTTGTGATGATTCCCATGCAGGACCTTCTTGGTCTGGACTCCAGTGCCCGCTTCAACACACCTGGCACAACCTCCAATAACTGGATCTGGCAGTTGCCAGAGAACTATGAATCGCTGGCGCGGTCTGATTCCCTGCGGTCTATGGTCAACCTCTACGGACGTTAACGCTGACGATTGGTCATTAATTGATCAGCATCAAGATGATTAAACCTTGACCAGTTTTAAATACAAGGAGCGGGTGTGTTTATCGAAGGGTAGTTTACGTTGAGTAAATGCAGGGGGATATCATGGAGCATCGGCTTAGCCAGCGCATTGAGGGTGAATTACCCATACTGGTTTACAAAAGGGGAATGCCCGTAGCCACCGGGCAAATCCAGGACGCCTCCCGGCGAGGATTGTTTGTGGCGACCGATTACGCCGACATCCGGTTGAACCAGCCCATTCAGCTGGCCTTCAAGCTTCCGGATCAGGGACAGGATTGCCACCGGGTGCTGAACGCGCACGTTATTCGCCGCTCTTCCGGCGGGCTTGGTTTGGGGTTTGATGGAACGGATAACGACACCACTGTGATTGCAGAGTTGGTGCAGTGGCTGCAAGCCCAATCTTTGCTCACTGGATTCAGGGTTTAGGGCGGCACAGACCACTCCAACAGAATAGCCGCAAGAAGGAATGGATAACATGGCACGATTGGCAGGCAAGGTTGCAGCAGTGACTGGCGGAGCCGTTGGAATAGGTAAGGCCGCCGTTCAACGTATGGTGGAAGAGGGCGCGGCGGTTGGCATACTGGATGTTCTTGACCAGGCCGGTAAAGCGCTCGCCACGGAACTGGCCGCCAAGGGTTACAAAGTGGCCTATTGGCATTGTGATGTGGCAGACGAGGCCGAGGTAAAAGAGGCTATCGATAGCGTTGCGGAAAAATTCGGCAAGCTCGACGTATTGGTTAACAATGCCGGCATATCCGGCACCAACAAACCGACCCATGAACTGACGGAGGAGGAATGGGACAGGGTCCAGGCGGTTAATGTAAAAGGTGTTTTCTTCTGCACGAAGCACGCAATACCGCACATGAAAAAAGCGGGCAGCGGCAGCCTGATCAATCTTTCATCCATCTACGGCCTGGTAAGCGCTCCAGATGTTCCGCCTTACCACGCGTCGAAAGGCGCGGTGAGATTGATGACCAAGACCGACGCGATGATATACGCACCAGACCGGATTCGCGCCAATTCGATTCACCCGGGATTCATCTGGACGCCCATGGTTGAGAATCACCTGAAAACCACTGGCATGGACCCGGAAGAGGCCAAGCAGGCGACTGCGGCCTTGCATCCTTTGGGCCACATGGGGGAGCCCGATGACATTGCCTGGGGCATCGTTTACCTGGCGTCTGAGGAGTCCAAGTTTATCACTGGCAGCGAGCTGGTTATCGACGGCGGCTATACAGCGCACTAACACCGAGCCACGGCCATGACGCTTGCCGCTTACACCATGCGGGCCCTGCCAGCTCAGCTGTCGGGGCTTATGCCACTGGCACTGGATTTGCGCTGGAGTTGGCATCATGGCAGTGATCAGCTATGGCGATTGCTGGATGAAGATGTCTGGGAGTCGACACAAAACGCGTGGCTGGTGCTCAATAGTGTGTCCTCTGAACATCTGCTGGCGCTGGCAGAGAGCCCGGAATTTCTCAACGTATACCAGGCCCAGACCAGTCACCTCAAGGCACTGAACGAGGCGGATACCTGGTATTCCGATACCTGCGATGGCCAACTTGGTGAGGGCGTTGCCTGGTTCTGTATGGAATACGGTGTGTCTGAGTCATTGCCGTTGTACAGCGGTGGCCTTGGCGTATTGGCAGGCGATTACCTCAAAGCCGCCAGTGATCTCGGCGTGCCGGTGATGGCCGTCGGCCTTCTTTACCAGCAGGGTTATTTTCGCCAGGCCCTGAGTGCGGACGGCGAACAACTGGAGTTTTACCCCTACAACGACCCAACCATGCTGCCGGTGGCACCTGTGAGAGACCCAAGCGGAGAGTGGGCAAGGGTGACGGTTCCGTTCCCGGGACGGGATGTTCGGTTGAGGGCCTGGAAAGGCCAGGTTGGCCGATGCGAATTACTGCTGCTGGATGCAAACGACCCCCGTAATGAACCCGGTGACCGGGGCATCACCAGTGAACTCTATAGTGGTGACCCCGAAAAACGCATTCAGCAGGAAATGGTACTGGGTATTGGCGGTTGGCGATTGCTGGAGCTGCTGCAGCGCAAGCCTGCCGTATGCCATATCAACGAGGGGCACAGTGCACTGGCGCTGATCGAACGGGCCCATTGCTGGCAGAAGGCCAGTCAATCGGATTTCGCAACGGCCCGACTGGCAACCCGTGCCACCAATTTGTTTACCACCCATACCTCGGTGGCCGCCGGTTTTGATCGATTTGCGCCGGAATTGGCAGAACTCTACCTCTCACCCTGGCTTTCCGAAAACAACAACTGCCTGCACAACCTCATTGAAATCGCCAACGGTGGCAGCCGCGATCTGAACATGGCTGGCGTTGCGCTTGGGATGAGCGGCCGCTTTAACGGTGTAAGCCAGATCCACCGCAAGGTTACCCAGGCAATTTTCCAGCCCTGGTTTGGGCGCTGGCCTGCTGACGACATCCCGGCCGAGTTCGTGACCAACGGCGTGCACACTCCCAGCTGGGACTCACCGGAATCCGATGCTTTGTGGACCAGGGCTTGCGGCCAGGAGCGGTGGCGCCGGCCGCTAACCCAATCCTGCCCGCTGCAGTCCATCACTGACGACGAGCTATGGCAAATGCGCAGGAGCCAGCGCAAACGGCTGATCAGCTATCTCCGCAAACGCCTGCGAAGCCAACACTGCGAACACAAGGTCGGTTCCAGTGTCGAGGCCGCGTGCGGATTGTTGTTAGACCCGGAAACCCTCACGCTTGGATTTGCCCGACGTTTTACCAGTTACAAACGGCCGGATCTGCTGCTCAAAGACCCGGAAAGGCTGCTGGCCTTACTAAGCTGCCGCGACCGACCACTTCAGATCGTCTTGGCAGGTAAGGCTCACCCCCACGATGCCGCAGGCAAGGCGTTGATCAAGCGCTGGAAGGATTTTTCCAGGCGCCCCGAGGCCGAGGGCCGGGTAGTGTTCATTGAGGACTATGACCTTGCTGTGGCAAACCAGCTCATTCAGGGGGTTGATGTGTGGCTCAACTGCCCGAGGCACCCGTGGGAAGCTTGTGGCACCAGCGGCATGAAAGTGCTGGTAAATGGTGGCCTGAATCTTTCCCAATACGATGGTTGGTGGGCAGAAGCCTGGAACGAGAACGTGGGCTGGGCCATTCGGCCTGGCGCCACTTTTGAAGAACTCAGTCATTCCGACCAGCACGATGACGCCGACGCAAACGAACTTTTCGAATTGCTGGAGGAACAAGTGGTTCCCGAGTTCTACCAGCTCAACAGCGAGGGCCTGCCGGCAAGATGGTTACAACGAGTGCGGGCAAGCATGGACCAGTTAACGGCCAGCTATTCCGCCAATCGCATGGTTCGGGAATACGTTGATGCCTTCTACCTGCCGATGATCGCCAAGGGCAACCAGAGGAACCCCGAAACCGCCAGACGATTGCTCCAATGGCAGCAACAAATTGCCCAGCATTGGCCAAGATTGCGCTTTGGAAGACTCACTAGCCAGCAGGAAGATTGCACGCGGGTGTTCACGCTGGATGTTTACCTCGACGGACTAAGCCCAGATCAGGTGATGATCGAGCTGGTGGCTGAGGCTTCGGAATACGGTGGTCGCATTGTTCAGCCCATGACGTTGGAACGAAGCCTGCCGGGTGCGGAAGACAGCTACCTGTTTTCGGTATCGGTACCAGACCGACCGGAGGATCATTACACCCCAAGGATTCGCCCACACCACCCGCTGCTTCATATCCCGTTAGAGGATCAGCATGTGCTCTGGTATCGCTAATCGGTGTTAACCGCGCCAGAACCCGGGTGACAGCACGATCACCACACTGAGAATTTCCAGCCGGCCCATCAGCATACCCACCGACAGGATCCACTTGGCGGCATCCGGCAGGGGAGAGAAGTTACCCGACGGACCAATAATGTCACCCAGCCCCGGGCCAACGTTGGTCAAAGAGGTGAGGGCGCCAGACAGGGCTGTCACGAAATCGAGCTGAAGTGACGCCAGCAGCACCGTGATAATCAGCAGGCACAGCAGGAAGATGAACGTGTAGGCAATCATCGATGAAATAATTTCGTCGCTGACCGCCCGCCCGTTGTAGTTTCTGGTAAAGACCGCCCTCGGGTGAAGTAGCCGCATCAGCTGCTCCCGAAGAATGATCAACGACAGTTGGAAACGGAAAATCTTCATGCCGCCAGAGGTTGAGCCGGAACAGCCGCCTACAAACATCAGAAAGAAGAACACCACAAAGGCCAGCGGCCCCCAGGCGGCGTAGTCTTCTGAGGCATAGCCGGTAGTGGTCACCACAGACGTAACGTTGAACAACGTCGCCACGTAATTGTGTATGGGATCAAACGGAATCGGCGAAACCCACCAGCGGTAGAGCGTCAGCAGCGCGGGCACCGTGAAAAGGATGGTCAGGAACAGTCGGACCTGCTGGTCTCTAAACAGCACACCGTGTTGCCCGTGCAATTCCCGCACGAACAGAAAAAACGGCAAACTGCCGATGATCATGAACAACGTGGCTTCCATCAGGATAAGATCGCTGAACTTGCCCATCGACAGATCAGAGGTGGAGAACCCCCCGGTGGAAATGCTGGTCAGCCCGTGGTTAAAGGCATCAAACAGGCTCATGCCTGAGAGCCAGTAGGTAACCACCGCTATCACTGAAAACATCACGTAAACAAACAGAAGGCCGCGACTGAGTGTTTTCATTCGTGGCAACGCTTTGTCTGTCCATTCGGAAGATTCTGTTGCGAACAACCGCATACCACCAACACGCAGAAACGGAAGCACCGCAACGAACATACCGATAATCCCGATACCACCGATCCACTGCAGGATGGACCGCCAAAGCAGCAGATCCCGATCCATATCATCAAGCCCACTCAGAGCTGTAGCACCCGTTGTGGTTATGCCGGAAGTACCTTCAAAAAAAGCGTCCGCTGCGGAAATCCCGTTATCGCTGAGGTAAAAGGGAATTGAGGAGAGCAGGGCGATGATAAACCAGCTGGAAACGGTAAGCACAAACATGTAACGGGGCTTGAGATCCCTGGGTTGCCGGTACATCGACAACACGCCTACAGCACCAAGCGCAAATACGATACCGGCCGACTCGGCGAAGGCCACCGCGTTTGGTACGTCTTCCCCCGCAAGAGCGAGAAGTACAACCGGTAAGGTCATGAAAACACTAAGCAGTATAAACATGACACTGATAATAAAAATGACAGGGTAAAGGTTTCTCAAGGTGCGCCCGCGCCAGCTGACAAAGAGACGGCGTCAGGATACCCGCGGTACCGGGCTTCCGCAAGGAAACAGGCGGACGCACGAGCCATTAACACCAAATTAAATCCCTGTAAAAGCAACGTAAATTCGGAACCTGGCTATGGCAAACATCGTCTGTGTGGTGCAAGTTGTGAAAAGGAGCGTTACTCAGCTCCCCAAAAGGAACAAGGAGAACCGGCTATGAACGTAAAAAAGAACCTTTTACTCGCATCGGTTGCGTCTGCAGGCATTGCTATGACAGGGGCTGCATCTGCGCAGGATATGTATAAGTCTGGCGTGGGCAGTTTGTACGCTGGCTTGAACTACACCTTTATGGATGTGGATTTTGACGGCTTCGCCAGTGCTGATGTTGGCACCCTGTCTGGTAAAGTGGGCGTTATGGCCAACGAATTTCTGGGCATAGAGGCCCGCGCCGGTTTTGGGGTGGATGATGATCGGGTGTTTGGCCAAAAGGTTAAGCTTGATAACTTCTTTGGCGGGTATGCCACCATTAACATGGCGAACCAAAGCCCGGTAACGCCTTACGCAGTTGTTGGTTTCACCCGCATCGAGGCAGAGTTTGGCCCTGCATCTGACGACGAATCCGATTTCTCATACGGCGCCGGCGTTAACTTCAAGTTCGCCCCGAATCTGTCGGGTAACCTTGAATACATGCGGTATTACGATGACAGCGACCTGACGGTCGACGGCATTGGTCTTGGCGTTCAGATGAACTTCTGATCACGGAACGAAGACCTGAAACGGGCCCGTTGGCGCTAAATGCGCGAGCGGGTTTCGTGGCTTTGATAGATTGGTAAATTCACCAAAACCAGCAATCCATATTTAACATAATATACATTATGCGCAGTTTGATATGGTGGTTCTGGTTCATTTGCACACTATCGACAACCATCTAAATGGCGATACCGGGCCCCATCACGACGAGCAGCTATAGTGTGACCATCCACCAACCGCGAATAGCTCCGACGGCTTCATACGGTAGTATTTGTCCTCAACATCCGTCGACTGCTCTGCGTATGGCTGTGTCATCACTTCCTGCAAATCTCGCAGCAACTCGTAATTTCCCTCTGCCGCTTGCTGATAGGCAGGCACAACGAACCACTCCCGCAAACTGTACTTCGGGTTGACGAGTTTCATCTGGCGGGAAAGCACCTCACGGTCAACAGACCCAATGAGCGATTTCCAGTTTGCGAGCCACGTTGACCAGCGTTGTTCCAGACCCTCCGGGTTCGTAGCACCCGCCAGATTTCTGTAGAAGCTTTTCTGAAGTGATTCGACATCGTCAGGCACTGCTGAAAGCTCACGGAAGAACATGGTGTAATCGACGGGCGTGTGCACCATCAAGGTTGCAAGCTCCCGGAACAAGCCCTCGTCGAACGCATCCAGCCCAAGTTTGGCGGCCCACATCTTTTCTATTTCTGCCTGCATGACCAGCGGAAAATCGCTTTGGATTTTGTCGAGTTGCTGCAAGCAATCCGGATGCGCCTCTAATAACGGCCGCAACGCCGTGCAGAACGAATGAAAATTGCGCTCTGCCGCCGCTGGTTGGTTGAGGAACGAAAAGTGCTGCCCGCCGCCGGTCCAAGGCTGGTATTGCGGGTTGAATAGATCGATGAATCCAAACGGACCATAGTCGAGGGTGAATCCGCCGGCTGCACAGTTGTCGCTGTTGAAGTTGCCCTGGCAGTAGCCAACGCGAATCCAGTTCGCCACCAGCGACGTCAGGCGGCCGCGGAACTCACGTGCAAGCAACACGACTTTTTTGGCAGTGGATAATGTCTGGTCGATAAGGCCATCATACTCACGATCGATCAGGTGCAAGACGATCTTTTCGAGTTCTTCCATAGCCTTAGGGTGTTCGTTCTTACGGGCCCGGCGCCCGAAGAGTTCGAGTTGCCCTACCCGAATAAACGACGGTGCAACGCGGGTGGAGATCGCAACGGGCTCGGATACAAGCACGTCCGGGTCAATCGAGCCCGAGCCCTCTGAATACCAAGGGCGCCGTACTTTCTCGGTTTTGGACACGTACAGACTCAAAGACCGTGATGAGGGCACACCCAGCGCGTGCATGTGTTCCTGAGCCAGGAACTCACGAACGCTGGAGCGAAGAACGGCCCGGCCGTCTGCGCCACGGCAGTAGGGTGTGCGCCCTCCCCCTTTGAGCTGCATTTCCCAGCGCTGGCCGTTGATGACGGCCTCAAGCACGGAAATGGCGCGTCCGTCGCCGTATCCGTTGCCAGTCTGGAACGGGCATTGCTGGTAGAACTCGGTGCCGTAGATAGAAAGTGCGTAGCCACACGCCCAACCGACGTTGCGCATCGGCTCTGGAACCTGCGTTAAGTCGCCGGAAAACATCCGCACAAAGTCTTCTGACTGCGCCAGAGTGTCGGCGATGCCCAGTTCGCGAAACAGACTTTTGCCATGCGCCACGTATTCCGGGTGTTCAATGGGCGTGGGGCTGACCGGAACATAGTGTCCTGAAAACACCTGCCGGGGCGCATGGTCTGCACCGTTTGCTCTTCCCTCAGGATCGCAGTTGAGGGTGTTCATGAGCGAATAGTCCGCCATTGCTGCGAGATCGTTTAGGGACGTGATCACGGGGGCCGGGTTGCCGGGAGGTCGTTTCAGCATAGTGGACTCTCGTGTGGGGATCTTCATTTGACAACACCCTAACCTGCAACCAATCTACGAGCAATCAACCTGCCTCTTCGTCTGCTCTGGAGACCGCATGAGCAATCCCTCGTCAGAAACCGAATTCGACTGCCCAATCACCAAAGAATGCGGCGCTCTGGTTCAACTCCTGCAACCTCGTGAACGAGACCTCGGCGGCTTTTCAGTGCGGCGGGTACTTCCGGTGGTGGGGCAAAAGATGATCGGGCCCTGGATTTTCTTTGATCACATGGGCCCTGCGCATTTTCCTGCGGGGGATGGTATCAATGTACGCCCTCACCCGCATATTGGTATCGCTACGGTCACTTACCTGTTTGAAGGCGAAATACTGCATCGCGATTCCCTCGGGAGCCTGCAACCCATCCGCCCGGGCGATATCAATCTGATGGTGGCCGGGCATGGTATTGTGCATTCGGAACGGGAACGCCCGGAGATTACCGCAACTGATCACACACTCCATGGCTTGCAGCTGTGGCTGGCGTTGCCTGAGGCGGAAGAAGAAACCGATCCCGCCTTTTACCACTACCCGGAGAGCACCGTGCCCTCCGTGTCGGTAGGTGATGTGCCAGTTCGTGTGATGATGGGGACTGCCTACGGTGAGACCTCACCGGTGAAGGTGTTTGCCGACACCCTGTATATAGAGGCCTGGCTGAAGCCTGGCCAAAAGCTCACCTTGCCGGACGCCCAGGAACGCGGTCTCTATGTGGCGAAGGGTCGGCTCCTGGCAGGCGGAACGGAGATTCCCGAGTTCTCCATGGCCGTTCTGTCAGAGCAGCAAGGCGTCACCGTTGAAGCCTTGGAAGAAACGCGGCTCGCAGTGATTGGTGGCGAGCCCCTTGGTAAACGGTTTATCGAATGGAACTTCGTTTCCAGTCGTAAGGAGAGAATTGAGGAGGCCAAGAAGGACTGGCAGAACGGGCGTTTTCCAGTCGTTCCCGGCGATGAAAGCGATTACATTCCATTGCCGGAGTGACGCAAGGCGCTGATTCCCAGCGCCTTGTTGGCAGCATCCCGCACTTCCCGATACCGTTCCGGGCTGGTGATCAGCGTGTCCAGATTATCCTCCGGAAACATGGCTTTCAGTTTCGTTTTGGCGTCTTCGTTGTCAACGATACCTGGCATTAACTGCTCAAGCGCCCGAAGCATCGCCTCCGGTGATACTGAAGCGCCTGGGGATGCCCCCAGAATGGTGCCGTAGGTTTTATCGGAAGACACGATAA
>Ga0209075_1001954_pt1 | contig 18770 bp, 18 predicted proteins | sample Stecom2011_FD_187523 | JGI IMG/M metagenome (GOLD analysis project Ga0209075, IMG submission 187523) | Agricultural soil microbial communities from Utah to study Nitrogen management - Steer compost 2011 (SPAdes) (version 2) | ecosystem: Environmental > Terrestrial > Soil > Agricultural land...
CGGCGGCCGGTATTCTTCAGCCGTAAAACTCTGTATTTTGGACGCCAAAAAATCCCATCCAGACTGAGAAGGATATACCGCCAGCACAGCGTTTCCGGCAAAGTCCAAAAAATCCTGAAAAACCCTGTCCGCAGGAGAATCCCCACCCGGTATTTCCGCAGTTGTTTCCGTCTGGTTAGGGGCGGAAGGTTCCAAACCTGTAAACTCCCCCACCACCTCTCCGTTTTCGACCCTGATTGCCGCAAACTCCGATAACGTTTTATGCCGGCCGGAGACGACGGTCTTAACCACGGGTATCACCAAGGGAACTTCCCACAAATCTTCCGGCGGCGGGTTGGCGACCAGTGGTTCTTCATCATTCACCAAGTATCCTTCCATACCATAGATAATCTTGAGCCCGTATTTTATTGCCAGTTGGGCGGCTTCAGGAAAGGCCTGCACCACACCGTGATCAGTAACCGCCAGGGCCGTATGTCCCCAAGAAGCCGCCAATTTTACGGCTTCTTCCAATTCAACCACGCTGTCCATGGCCGACATTTTGGTATGCAAATGTAACTCCACTCTTTTCTCTTCCGCTTCATCCCGGGGAAGACGGGGAGAAATAACTTGGATACTCTGAGCAATCATCACCGGTTCCTTTTGAAACTCATCATACCGGATTTTGCCACGTACCCGTAACCACAAACCCTCTTTTATTCCCGGCGCCGGGTCTTGGGTGTTACGGGGGAAGATTTTCACCGTCAAAGAACTGGTAAAATCGGTAATCATAAACAAAGACATAGTCTTCCCTGATTTCAAAGAACGAGTCTCCGCCTTAAATACTTTTCCCTCTGTAACCGCTGTGCCTTCTTCAGGCAGCTCCTTTATTGACAAAGGTTTACCGCGAATTTTTTTTCCCAGCAAAACTTCTTCTTTTTCGTTCTTTTTCGCCAAAGAGAGCGATTTTACGGCGGCAAGGGCTTCCCGGCGCATCTTTTCTTCTAAATTCGGGGTTTCCCGCTCTTCTTTTACAACTTCATAAGAAAAAAAATACCTTTTTCCTGTTTCTTGCCGGAAAAAATCCTGTAATTTTTCTTCGCGGCGTTTTAGAAATTCGATCGCCAGAGTACCGGTGACCTTTAAACGCAGCCCATCATTACCGTATGGTTCGGGCGCTGCGGTAGAAAGCCAACCGTAAACAGCCGGCAATTTTTCTTTTATCTTCGCCAGCAGACAAGACCAATCTGTCTCCAAAATAGAAACACCGCTGGTTTTCTCTTTGATTTTACATTCCAGCCCAGTAATGCCGGATAAAGCCTTCTCTATTTCCCGGCGGGTATTGGCGGTAAACTTCTCCGGGACAGTCAGTTCCAGTTCCAAGTATCCCCGGTTGTTATGCACTATTACTTTATCCAGCCTGACCTGCTGAAGAATCTTTTTTGTCTCAAAAGAAAGGGAGATTTCTTCAATCCCCCTTAATTCTGATAATTTTTTTATTTCCGGTTCCAAAAAACAACGTTCATCCACTGAACATCACCTCAACCTCCATCACTGCGGGGGAAGCCGAAATCCCAACGCCTGCATTACCACTTCCCAATACATTTTGATTCGCGCGGCCAAACCCGGCAGGAAACCCATTTTCTCTTCTTTCATAATCTGTGTAATGTTGTTTAAATAAACTTGAACCACCCGGAGGCCGGTTTCACGGGCAAACCGGCTCAGGCTCAAATCCACCCCGTACCTGGTCAGTTCCAAATCGGAAAGGGCGGCAAAAGCTTCCCGCCTTATCGCCCGCTGGCCGCTTAAAAACGGGGTTAACTTTTGTGACAGATCAGTAATCCGCCGCCCATTCTTAAAAATGCCTATGGTCATATCCGCCTGGTCCTGAAGAAGAGGACGCAAAAGGGCTCTGATATGGTCGGCGTGCAGTCCCAGCAAATCAGCGTCAAGCAATAAAAGTATTTCTGCCGAAGCGGCTTTCACTCCTGCCGTCACTGCCGCCCCTTTTCCTTTATTCCTGGGAAGATTTATTACCTCCGCTCCTTGACTACGGGCAATCTTCGCCGTCTCGTCGGTAGAACCATCATTTACTACTAATATTTGCGAAATCTCACGGCAGGACCGGACGGCTCTAATTACTCCGGCCACCGACTTTTCTTCATTGAATGCCGGTATAATGACGGCAATCTCCATCATTACACCTCCTGATAAGTTTTTTCCATTTCTTCCTTAATAAACCGTCGCGCACGGGGGACAATTTCTCCCAACGGCCAACGCCGGTCCTCCCCGGTCATCCGTATTCTTACCTCAACTTCTTCGTTTTGTAGACTCTTCGGTCCCAAAGTGAGCCGCAGGGGGATCCCTGTCAGGTCGGCGTCTTTGAATTTTACGCCCGGTCTTTCTTCCCGGTCGTCCAATATCGCATCCACTCCGGCTTTTTTCAATTCTTCATAAATTTTTTCCGCCGGCGGCATTTGTTCCCTTGTAACAGGTAATATTAGTACTTGAAAAGGAGCTATGGGCAGCGGCCATTTTATTCCGTTTTCATCATGTTTTTGTTCCACAGCCGCTGCGGCTATTCTGCTGATGCCAATACCATAACACCCCATTACTATAGGTTTTTCCCTGCCTTGCGCATCCAGAAAAACGGTCTCTAAGGTACTGCTGTATTTCGTTCCCAGCTTAAAAATGTGTCCCACTTCAATCCCCCTGGTCTCCGTCAAAGGTTGTCCGCAATGGGAGCACAGGTCACCGGCGCGGCTGAGCCGGAGGTCCAAATAGTTGTCCACTGTAAAATCCCGGCCGGGATTTACGTTGAGTAAATGATATCCTTCTTCATTGGCGCCGCACACCCCGTTGACCATTTTTTCCACCCGGAAATCAGCCAGAACACGGACTCCCTGCCGGCGAAGGCCGCAGGGGCCAAGGTACCCAACAGGCAGGGAAAGATGCTTAGTCACTTCTTCCGAACCGGCCAGGCGGTAGGGGGTATTAATAAAATTACCCAATTTGATCTCATTTAACTCATCGTCGCCGCGAAGCAAAACCGCAATCAATTCGTTTCCTATTGTATAAAAAAGCGTTTTTACCAGTTTTTCTTCGGGCAGGGAAAGATAAGCCGCGACCTCGGGTACAGAAGTCTTACCCGGTGTGGAAACCCTTTTCATCTCCAGAGGGGTTACCGTTTCCTTTTCCCCCAAAGCCGCCACAGCTTTTTCTTCATTGGCTGCATAATGGCATTTATTACAATAAAGGATGACCGCTTCACCCGCTTCCGCCAGCACTACAAACTCGTGGCTGACATCCCCGCCAATTGCCCCGGTGTCGGCCTCCACCGCCCGGAACTCAAGGCCGCAGCGTTGGAAAACCCGTGTGTAGGCGTCATACATAGCCTGGTAACTCCGGTTCATTCCTTCTTCGTCGGCATCAAAGGAGTACAAGTCCTTCATTATGAATTCTCTGGCCCTCATCACGCCAAAACGGGGCCGGATCTCGTCCCGGTATTTATTTTGAATCTGATAGAGCCGAAGCGGTAAATCCCTATAAGAACGTACTTCGTTCTTGACTACAGTGGTAATCATCTCTTCATGGGTGGGACCGAGGCAAAATTCCCGTGCGTGACGGTCCCGCAGCCGGAACATTTCTTCTCCGTACAATTCCCATCTGCCGGTTTGCCGCCAGATTTCCGCCGGTTGTACGATGGGTAACAATACTTCCTGTCCGCCGGCCCGGTCCATTTCTTCCTCCACAATACGGGTGATTTTTTTCAATACCCGGTAACCCAAAGGCAAAAAAGTATACATACCGGCAGAGGATTTTCGAATCATCCCCGCCCTTAGCATCAATTTGTGACTGGCAATCTCAGCTTCAGCCGGAGTCTGTCGCAAAGTGGGAAGAAAAAATTGTGAAAACCTCATCAAAACACCTCCCAAGTAAATACCGCTTAGTCACTTCTTCTTTTCGGACAACAATTTATGTAATTCCGCCAAAAAAGCGGGAAGTAATTTTTCTTCGCTTTCCCTACGGATCACTATCCCCCGGCGAAAAATCACCCCCTCGCCTCTTCCTCCGGCCAGCCCCAGATCCGCGCGCGAAGCTTCTCCGGGTCCGTTGACCATACATCCCATTACGGCCAGGTGTAAAGGAAAAGCTATATCTTGCGTCTCTTTTTCCACTTGTTGCACCAGCTTTTCCAGGTCAATCTCACACCGGCCGCAGGTGGGACAAGAAATAATAACCGGCCCACGTTCACGCAGGTTAAGTGCTTTTAATATCTCATACGCCGCTGTAACTTCCTGAACAGGATCGCCGGTTAAAGAAACCCGAAGCGTATCCCCGATTCCCTCTTCCAGCAGTACCCCCAGGCCCACGGCGGATTTTATTAAGCCGCTGCGGCCGGCGCCGGCCTCTGTTATCCCAAGGTGCTGGGGGAAATCCCAGCGGGCGGCAAATTCCCGGCAGGCGTGAACCGTCTCCGGTACAGAAGATGATTTCAAAGAAACCACGATCCGTTCAAAACCCCCGCCGGTCAAAAGCCTGATTTGTTCTTCTACCGCCGCCAACATGGTTCGGACTATATCGCCCTTATTTTCTGCCAATAATTTCCGGGGGAGAGAACCGGCATTCACCCCGACACGCATCGCCGCCCCGCAGGTTTCCGCTGCACGGGCAATGATTTTTACGCGTTGCGGTCCGCCGATGTTTCCCGGGTTGATGCGCAGTTTCGCCACTCCCGCTTCCAAAGCGGCCAGCGCCAGGCGATAATCAAAGTGAATATCCGCTGCCACCGGCAGAGGTGAACCCGCGACAATTTTTTTCAAAGCCACAGCCGCTTTCTGATCGGGAACAGCCACCCGTACCAACTCACAACCGGCTTTCGCCAGGGCGTCAATCTGGCCCAAAGTGGCATAATAATCACGCGTGTCGGTATTGGTCATCGATTGTACCGCCACCGGCGCATTGTTACCGATAATAAGCCCGCCAATCTCAACCCTGCGGGTGGTTTTCTTGTTTTCCCTCATCTTTCTGCCCCCATGAGGATAAAGCCGTCACCTCTGGGACGGTAAAAGGCGAATTACCTGGTTAAACGGCGGATTATGCTGCCTATATCCCCGAAAGTAATTATTAGAAAAAAAGTCATAATAACCAACATGCCGACCATTTGCGCCACGGCTTTCTGCTCGGCGGAAAATTCTTTTCCCCGGAGACGTTCTAAAAGCAGAATAACAATCCACCCTCCGTCCAAGAGAGGCAACGGTACAGGCAGCAGGTTAAATAAACCTAAAAACAGGTTGATACTGGTTACCAGGGAAAAAAGAAAATGCAAGCCGGATTGAAGAGCTTGATCCACCGCGCCTACCAAGCCCACGGGACCAAGGAACTCCGCCCGTTCCCGGCCGGCCATCATTTGGTAAACACTGACAATAATAGCCTTTATACCGTACCCCGTACTGTAAACCCCGTAAGAGACAGCCTGCAAAAACGGTAAGCGTTTAACGGTATACGCCCGCATAATGCCGATTCTTCCCGCGCCGATAGCCGGATCATAAAAAGGTGTTATTTCCTTGGTAAAATAATTTTCACCCCTTCTAACCGTAAAAACCATGGGCTCGGCAGGTGATTGTTGAACTATTTCCCCCAGATCTTCCCAGCGCTGGACCGGCTCCCCGTTGATTTCGACAATCTCATCACCCGGCGACAGCCCGGCTTCAAAAGCCGGTGATTTCGGTTCAACGAAACCAATGACCGCTTTTTCCTCCACCTGATCGGGAAGTCCAATCACCGCGGCGATAAAAATGAAAGTAAGCAGGGCAAGGAGCAAATTATTCACCGGGCCGGCCAGAATAATCAGAATTTTCTGGTACAGAGGCAATTCATAAAAAACGCGTTCTCCCGGCTTTGCTTTTTCTTTTGCCTCCCCTTCCAAAGCAATATCCATCCCGGCGATTTTACAAAAACCGCCCAAAGGAACAGCACGCAGAGAGTATTTTATTCCCTGTCGCTCTTTTTGCGCCAGAAGCGGTCCAAATCCAACAGAAAACTCGTGCACAGTCACACCAAAACGCCGGGCGGTAAAAAAATGCCCGAACTCGTGCACCACAACCAGCACACTGATTACCAAAATAGTAATCAAAACAGAAGAAAGCATTGACAAAACCTCCTACAACCCGGTGTTCCGGTCGAAAGCCGCCGGCAACAAAGAAGAACACATTTTCCTCGCCCACCGGTCTACAGTCATTATTGTCTCCAGGTCGGGATGGAATACGACCCCGTCTTTCTCATGCCGCTCCATAACCTTTTCCACCATGGAACCGATCTCCGAAAAACCGAGCCGGTGTTGCAAAAAAGCGGCAACCGCCTCCTCATTGGCGGCATTCATCACCGCCGGCATGGTACCGCCCCTCCTGCCGGCCGCATAAGCCAGAGGCAAACAAGGAAAACGCTTGACATCCGGCGCAAAAAACTCCAGCCGGTTGAGGGAAAAAAGGTCTAAGCCGGCAAAGGGATTATCTGTTCTTTCCGGGTAAGTCAAGGCAAACTTAATCGGCAAACGCATATCTGCCGGTCCCAACTGGGCCAGAAAAAAGCCGTCCACTGTTTCTACCAGCGCATGCACCATACTTTGGGGATGGATCACCACTTTAATCCGGTCATACGGCAAACCGAAAAGCCAGTGGGCTTCAATCACTTCCATTCCCTTGTTCATTAAAGTGGCGGAGTCAATGGTGATTTTTTTTCCCATTTTCCACGTGGGATGAGCCAAAGCCCGTTCGGGCGTGACTTTCCTCATCTCGGAAAGAGTAGTATTGCGAAAAGGACCCCCGGAAGCAGTCAGGTAAATATTTTTAAGTTCGGATGGTTGTTGTCCCGCCAGACATTGAAATACAGAGCTGTGTTCGCTGTCTATAGAGAGAAAGCGCACTTTTCGTGCCTTGACTTCGTTCATGATCAATTCACCTGCCGCCACCAAAGCTTCTTTATTGGCCAGCGCCACTTCTTTTCCGGATTTTACCGCGGTCAGGGTCGGTTTAATCCCCGCGGCCCCGACCGCCGACGAGACAACCATATCAACCTCCGGGTCGGCGGCCAATTCCTCCAGTCCCTCCGGTCCGGCCAAAAGCCTCCCGTTCCACCCGGTAAGAAGAGAAGCCAGTGTTTTTAATTTACCGGCATCGCCCAAAACCACTACCTGCGGACGGTATTTTTTTACCTGCGCGGCCAATAAATCAACACGGCTGTGCGCCGCCAACCCGTATACTGTAATCCTCTCTTTGAGATATTCCACCACTTCCAGGGTTTGCCGCCCGATGGAACCGGTGGAACCAATTATTGCTAATTTTTTCAAACCTGTCTCACCTTTCACTTAAAAAGCCCTCGTGTTCCAACAAGGGAAGTATTCCGTAATAAAAAGACCGCATCATCACAAAAAGAACCGGACCGATAAATACACCATAAACACCAAAAATTCGCAGCCCCAGATAAATCGAGAACATAGCCATCAGGGGATGCAGTCCCAGCCTTTTCCCAACCAAACGCACTTCGGCCAGTTGACGCACGGCCAAAATAATCAGGAGAATCACCACTAAAATCAAACCGCGGCCTAAATTTGCGTTGACCAAATTCCACCCGATCCAGGGCAAAAACAATGTCGTGGGCCCAACCATCGGCAGCAGGTCCAAAACGCCGATTAACGCCCCCAGCAATCCCGAACGGACAAAACCAAAAAGCCCGAGGAAAAAGGCGGCCAGCAGACCGCTGATCATGGCCAGGGTTATTTGGATCTTAAGAAAATTTAAAGCGGAAAGAACTACGTCGCTATGCAATCGTACAGCTGGTTCACGCCATTTATCCGGCACCAAAGACAAAACAAAAGTGATGATTCTTTTTTTATCCCGGCTGAAAAAGTAGGCGGCCAGCGCACTGAGAAACAAATTGATGATGAAAAAAGGGAATCCCCGGAAAAAATTAAGCGCTTCCTGCAAGAAATCCTGTATAAACCCGCTGGCTGTTTCTATGAGGTTTTCCGGGCGCAGCCTGAGCTGCTCCCAAAAAGCATCCGGGACTTGTAACCTTTCCCGTAACTGCCACACCAGACGGTCGCTCTCTTTGGCCAATCCCATCAGCCTTCCCGGCAGATCAACCAACAGTTCTCTAATTTCCAGATAAAGCCGGGAAAAAACAAAAGTTAACACCATGCCGCCGACAATAAATGTAATGATAAGGACGATTAAAACCGCCACCGGCCGTGAAATATTGATTCTTTCCTCCACCCATTTCGGCAGCTTAATTTTATTTTCCATCCATTTGACGGACGGCTCGATTAGATACGCAATGACCAAACCCACAATAAACGGGGTTAAAAGAGGAAAAACATACTTTATACCCAGGTACAAAAAAAGCGCCAGGGTTAAAAAAATGAGAAAAGTCCGGAGCTTTTTGGAAACTCTCACTCCGCACCTCCTTAAAAACTAAAATTTGGTTGATATAATATTATTCCCCGCCTCATTATATCAAATCTCAGTTGGCTTGAAAAACAATTACTATCGATGAATTTATAGAAAATAAAGAAGAAAATATACCAGCGGCAGGGCAAACAGCGGGCTGTCAAAACGGTCCAAAACACCGCCGTGCCCGGGGAAAACAACCCCCGAATCCTTGATCCCGGCGCCCCGCTTTAAAAGCGATTCAAAAAGATCACCGGTTTGTCCCAAAATACTCACCAGGGGACAAACAACCAGCAGCCAGAGAAGGGGCAACCCCGTCAAAAAACCAAATAAGATGCCGGCGGCGGTTCCTACTGTAATACCGCCAACCGCTCCTTCCACAGTTTTTCCCGGGCTGACGGCCGGAGCGAGTTTCCTGCGTCCGAGCCAGGAACCGGTAAAATAAGCGCCGGTATCATTAACCCAGACAATAAGGAGGGTTAAAATTAACACCTTGGCGCCGAGCGGCGGCAAAAAAGCCCTAATCATTATGGTATAGGTAAGTAAAATCCCCGGGTATACCAATCCCAAAAGATTGGCGGCTGTAGAAATTAAAAAAAACTGTTTTTGGTTATTCTTCCATGCCAAGAAAAAAGAGCCAAATATAACGGCAAGAAAGAAAATTCCTATCATCCCGGCGCGGGGAAACCAAGAATAGTGGAGAGAACACCATTGCCCTCCCAAATAAAGTAAACTAAGAATCATTATCAACGGGAAACTGGTTTTTACCCCGCCGGCGTTGGCCAGCAGGTGGTATTCCCGGACACCGGCGACAATTATTACGGCCACGGCAACCGCCAATAAATTTCCCCCGTAAAGAATCAAAAAAAGAAGGACTGCTGCTCCTATAATCCCCGTTATAATACGTTTTTTCATTTTAGCTCCTGGTTTTTTTTAGTCCGCCAAAACGCCTGTTTCTTTCCTGGTATTCGCAAATTGCTTTGTGCAGTTCCCGGCGGCCGAATTCCGGCCAAAGCACCGGTGTGAACAGAAACTCGGCATAGGCAACCTGCCAGAGGAGAAAATTACTGATCCTCTGTTCGCCACTTGTTCGGATTACCAAATCCGGATCCGGCTGCCCGGCGGTGAATAGATATTTTTCGATAAAATCTTCATCCAAATCGACAACTGCCGCCCGTCCGTCTTCGATTTCCGCCGCTATTTTCCGGAAGGCATAAACAATTTCCGCCCGTCCCCCGTAATTCAAAGCCAAGTTTATCACCAGGCCTTTATTACCGGCTGTTTTTTCCTCCGCTTCCTCCAGTTTTGCCACCAGGCGCGGGCTTAAGTTATCACGCAAACCGATAAAATGAACCTTCGCCCCCTTTTGGCTCATCCTCTCCACTTCGGTCTCAATCGAATCTTCCAACAGTTTCATCAAAAACGAGACTTCCTCCGGGGGCCTGTGCCAATTTTCCGTGGAAAAAACATAAAGAGTTAAGTATTTAATCCCTATGTTACCACATTCATCAACAATTTCCCGTACACGCGCCAATCCCATCCTGTGCCCGGCGCTGCGGGGCAGTCCGTTCTTCTCCGCCCAGCGGCCGTTGCCGTCCATAATAATAGCCAAGTGACTGGGTATTTCCTTCCCGGTTGCGAAATCCGTCCTCTTCCGGCGTAAAAAACGGCGTAGGTTACTGGAAATTGTAAAAAAAGACAAAAAATCATACCTCCATTATTTCGTTTTCCTTCTGTTCCAGCAACCTGTCAATTCCGGCTATGTACTTGTCGGTAAGTTTTTGTACTTCCTCCAGGTCCTTTCGGCACTCGTCCTCGGAAATAAGCCCGTCTTTTTCCATCTTTCTTACTTTATCATTGGTTTCCCGGCGGATATTGCGGACAACTACCCTTTTTTCCTCCGCTTCTTTTTTCACCAGGCGGACAAGGTCCTTGCGGCGTTCTTCCGTTAACTGCGGAATTGCCAACCGGATCACCGAGCCGTCATTGGTGGGATTCAAACCCAAATCAGCTTTTTGAATCGCCTTCTCCACATCGCCGATAATGGATTTATCCCACGGCTGAACCACCAACAACCTGGCTTCAGGCGCTGAAACTCCGGCCACCTGTTTCAGAGGCGCTTCGGAACCGTAACATTCCACCTGAACCTTTTCGAGAATGGCTGGATTGGCTCTCCCCGTGCGGACCGCGGAAAAATCTTTCTTGGTCGCTTCAATCACTTTCTCCATACTCTTTTCGGCGTTTTGTAAAATTTTACTGATCTCTCCGGTCATTCGTATCATCCCCTCCTACAAATGTACCGACTTTTTCCCCCATTGTTATCCGTTTTATATTTCCGTTCTCATTGAGATTGAAAACAACAATCGGAATCTGGTTGTCCATACATAAACTGGCAGCAGTGGCATCCATTACGCCAAGCCTTTTATTCAAAACCTCAATATAATCAAGGCGTTCAAATTTCTTCGCTGTGGGGACCACCCGGGGATCCGCATCATAAACACCGTCCACCTTTTTGGCCATATAAATAATTTCCGCATCCAATTCTACCGCGCGCAGGGCGGCTGTTGTATCTGTGGAAAAAAACGGGTTGCCCGTTCCGGCGGCGAAAATCACTACCCGGCCTTTTTCCAGATGCCGAATGGCCCGGCGGCGAATATACGGTTCAGCGATCTCCCGCATTTCAATGGCGCTCTGCACCCGCGTTTCCATATTCACACTTTCGAAACAGTCTTGTAAAGCCAGAGCATTAATCACTGTGGCCAACATCCCCATGTAGTCGGCGGTCGCCCTGTCCATACCCTGCCTGCTGGCTTCCAGGCCCCGCCAGAAATTGCCTCCCCCAACTACCACCGCCACCTGAACATTGAGGTCGACAATTTCTTTGGTCTGCAAGGCAATATCCCGTACTACCGCCGGATCAACACCAAAACCTTTTTCACCGGCCAACGCTTCACCGCTTAATTTCAATACAATCCGGTGATACCTGGGTGAAAGCATTTACTCTACCCCCGTCATGTTTTAATTCGCTTTTCTTAAAAAAAATCCTGCAAAAAAAGGGAACACCAACGGTGTCCCCTACTTCAGCTGAGACATAACCTCACCGGCAAAATCATCATCTTTCTTGGCGATACCTTCACCTTTTTCATACCGGACAAACCGCTTAATTTTAATCCCGGAGCCCAATTTCTTTTCCACCTGCGCAAGAAGTTTCTTGACCGTAAGGTCAGTATCCTTAATATATTCCTGTTCTTTCAGGCAGGCTTCTTTAAAAAATTTTTCCAAACGACCCCGGGTAATCTTCTCCGCTATAGCTTCCGGCTTTCCCTCATTGACGGCCTGCGCCTTGTAAATGGACTTTTCCCTTTCCAAGGTCTCTTCGTCAACATCTTCCCGGTCAACGTATTCGGGCCTGGCCGCCGCCACCTGCATAGTTAAATCCTTGGCCAGCACAGTCACTTCTTCGTTATCCGCAAGACCGTCATGGTCCAAAGCGAGTTCCAAAAGCACACCGATCTTTCCGCCAAGATGGATATAATCTTGCACCAAACCCGGACCGTCAAGCTCATAACGGGTAAACCGGCGAATGCTTATATTCTCACCGATACTGGCAATCAGCTGGTTTAAAGATTCCTGGACACTGAGGCCGCTTTTTAAGGTCTGTTCGAGCAGAAAAGGACCTTCTTTGGCTCGTTCCTGGGAAAGAGCCGCCGGAGCTTTAACCGTTATATGTTCCGCCAACTCCTGCGTAAATTTTTTAAAGTCCTCAACTTTGGTCACAAAATCCGTTTCACAATTGACTTCCACCACAGCGCCGCATCTTCTATCCGGGTTGACATAAGATGCAACCAATCCTTCTGCTGCCACCCGCCCGGCTTTTTTGGCCGCCGCCGCCAGTCCTTTTTCTCTGAGATAATCCACAGCCTTCTCCATATCGCCCGCCGATTCCACCAGGGCTTTCTTGCAATCCATCATTCCGGCCCCGGTTTTTTCCCGCAATTCTTTAACCAGCGTGGCTGTAACCTGCATTTTTACTCCTCCTCACACGTAGTCGAACATTAAGTTATAGAATAAGGAGGGACAAGATTTATGCTCGTCCCCCTTATTCTTCACCCGTTTTCCGCAACCGCCGCGGTCGATTCTTCCTTAGTATCAGGCGCAGTTTCTTCCGCAGCTTCAAGGGGTTTTTCCAACTTATCCGCTTCAGCTTCACCCGGTTCTTTTGTTTCCGCCTCCGCTTCTGCCAGTTGTTCACCCTGGCGGCCTTCAATCACGGCATCGGCCATTTTCCCGGATAAAAGACGTACAGCCCGGATGGCATCGTCATTCCCGGGAATTATATAGTCCACCTCATCAGGATCGCAATTAGTGTCGACAATCGCAATGATGGGAATCTCAAGTTTTCTGGCCTCTGCCACGGCAATCCGCTCTTTCCGTGGGTCCACAACAAAAATGGCATCAGGTAGCCTGTTCATATCTTTCACACCGCTTAAAAACTTCTCCAGCCTGGCCCGTTCCTTCTCCAATTGCAGTACTTCTTTTTTGGGAAGAACCGTAAAGGAACCATCCTCAGCCATTTTTTCGATCTTCTTCAGTCTTTCCACCCGCGAACGAATGGTTTGGAAATTGGTTAACATTCCCCCCAGCCAACGGTGACATACATAAAACATCCCGCACCGTGTAGCCTCTTCGCGAATAGCGTCCTGGGCCTGCTTTTTGGTGCCGACAAAAAGCAGATAGCCGCCTTCGGCAGCCAGGTTACGCACATAATGATAGACTGCCTCCACCATTTTGACGGTTTTTTGGAGGTCAATAATATAAATCCCGTTACGCTCGGTAAAAATATAGGGCGCCATTTTGGGATTCCAGCGTCTTGTCTGGTGACCGAAATGTACTCCCGCCTCCAGGAGTTGTTTCATTGAGATAACTGCCACTTGGTCACCTCCTTCCCCTTTTGGTTGATACCTCCGCTTTCTTCATCTCCGAACCCACCCGTCTCCGGGCACCCGGACTCCGGATCGAAAAGCGTGTGTAATGCATACCTTTTAAAGTATATCATGATTGGGCCCTTCTGACAATAGTTTAACCAAAATTTTTACCGGCTTTCCCTTGTCAAGCTGGGACGGAGAGCACCGAGCAGGTATAAGGAACCGGTGAGTAAAACCGGCGAATCTGCCGCCCTTAACGCCGCCTCATAAGCCTGCAGAGGATCGGGTATCTCCACCGTCGCAATTCCCCGGCGGCGAAAAGCCGCGGCAATCCGTGACGGAGACGCTGTTTTGGGATCCGGAACCCTGGTGGCGATCACTTTGCCAAGCTTGGGCGCAAGAATACCCGCCATTTCTTCTACCGGCCGGTTGTTCAATATTCCGACCAGAGCATTCACAGTTTTCCCCGGGAACAACTCTTCCAAACTCTTCACCAACGCCGCACATCCCTCCGGATTATGGGCGCCGTCCAGTAAAAAAGCAGGGTTCCCCGGGATTAACTCCAGGCGTCCCGGCCATTTTACATGGTTAAAACCTTCGGTTAAATCCGCAAATCGCCAGGAAAACCCTTCCCGCCGGAGCAAAACCAACAATCCGTAAACCAAAGCGGCATTGACCGCCTGGTGGGAACCGAAAAGATTTATCCGTACCGAAAATGCCGGTTCTTTCTCCCATTGCAGATTTAAATAAGTTCCTGTCAGATCGGCTTTTACCAACTGAAAGTTGATCTCTTTCCCTACACAATAAAGAGGTGAACCGGTTTTTGCGGCGCGCCGGACAAATACTTCCGTAATCCCGGAAGGTTGGGGACCTATTACCACCGGGCGTTCCGGCTTGATTACGCCGGCTTTTTCCCAGGCGATGGATTCAAGGGTGTCGCCAAGATATTCCCGGTGTTCCATGGCGATGGAAGTAATACCAACAGCCAAAGGAGAAACTACATTGGTGGCATCGAGCCTACCGCCCATGCCCACTTCAACTACGGCCAGGTCAACCCGCTCCCCGGCGAAATAAACAAAAGCCAGGAGGGCGCCGAGTTCAAACTCAGTGGCGGCGCCGATTTCAGGTTTTTCAGCCGCCGCCTCCACCACCGGTTTAACCTGTTGTACCAAGGAGGCCAGGTTTTCCGGGGCAATTTTCTGTTCATTTACTACTATCCGTTCACAATATGAACTGAGATGCGGTGAGGTGAAACGCCCCACCTTGTAACCGGCTTTCTTTAGAACCGTAGCAAGCATGGCTGTGGTGGAGCCTTTACCGTTTGTCCCGGCAATATGAACCACCGGGTACTGCCGGTGAGGGTCGCCGAGCCTGTTCAAAAGGTAATGCATACGCGCCAACCCGAGCTTGATTCGAAAACGGGAACGCCCGTGGATATATGCCAGGGCCTCTTCATAGGTCATAATTCCACCTGCCAATTCAATAAAGGATTCTTACTTAGTAAAAAGAATAGTACTCAGTAAAATCTTCTTACCGGCAACAATCTAAGAGGAGCACAAAAATATGTTCAATATCGTCCTTTATGAACCGGAGATCCCCCAAAACACGGGAAATATCGCCCGGCTCTGCGCGGCCACAAAAAGCCGGCTTCATCTAATAGAACCCATGGGGTTTTTCCTTGATGACCGGCGTCTCCGCCGTGCCGGCCTGGATTACTGGCCTCAGGTTTCTCTCCGGCGTTACCTGGATTTTGAGGATTTTCTTGCTGCGCATCCCGCAGCCCGCCTGTTTTTTCTCACGACCAAAGGCGAAAGATGGTATCATGACATTGCATTCCAAAAGGGTGATTATCTGGTTTTCGGCCCGGAAACCCGCGGGTTGCCGGGAAAAATCCTTACCCTTGCTCCAAAACATAATCTGCGGATACCCATGGCGCCCGGCTCCCGCTCCCTTAACCTGGCCAATTCCGCGGCAATTGTTCTGTATGAAGCCTTGCGCCGGGTTGGTTTTGCCGGCTTGTGCTGAAACCCGGCTCAAGAAGGGCGAACCTTTTGTTTTAAAAAAAACCACGTTTCCGGGGCGTGCCTTCCCGCAATCAACAGCGCGGTAAAAATCGCGGCATAAATACCGTAGAAACCGGCATAAACCGCCACCCCCACCATTGCCGCTAAAGAAGATGTGGCCACATGACGGGTTGCAAGATAGACAACCCCCCATAACAGAAGGAAAAGAAGAACAGCCGGCGGAACTTTCCACAGCGCCACTCCCAAGGCTGTGGCCAACCCTTTTCCTCCTTTAAACCGCAAATAAAGCGGGAAAATATGTCCCAGTACCGCCAAAAAACCCATCCATAGTTCCAGGCCGGCGGAAAACCCGAATCGCCCGGCCAAAGCCAGAACAAGAAGGCCTTTCCCCAGATCGCCGGCAAAAACCAGCAACCCGGGACCGGGACCCATAACCTTCAAAGCATTGGCCGTCCCGATGTTTCCGCTTCCTTTCTGTTGTATGTTAATCTTCTTCCAAAGCCTGCCCACCAAAAATCCGGTGGGTATAGAGCCAATCAGATAAGCAATCATTCCCATTATCACTGCTTCTATCATCTTCATGCCTCCTTCGCCGCTGCTGTTTCTGCGGTGAGCCAGGGTTCAAAATCCGCCCCTTTAACCGGAAAACTCCCGGGAAGAAGGGAAAAATGAAATACCGTATCTTTAAAAACCTCCCCGTCCATATGGTAAAACACAGGAGAACTGCTTTCCAAATAGACCTCCCGTCCCCGGAACATTTCTACATTACGCAGGCGGTGATGGATACCTTTTACCGCCATGGGCAGGCAATACAAAATCTTCACCGGAGGCAAATCCTTGACTACGCAAATATCAAATAAACCGTCATCGATTCTGGCCTCTGGAGTTATTTTTATCCCCCCGCCGTAGGACCGGGAATTGGTCACCGCAAGCATTAGAGCGTTAAATTCCCGTGTTTTCCCGTCTATCACCAGTTTAATCCGGCGAAGTTTAAACGAGAAAAAAGTTTTAAATACGCCCAAAAGATAAGCCGCCATTCCACCGGCAAAACGGATCCCCCGGTTGACATTATAAGCGACCTCTCCGTCAAAACCGATGCCTACCGAGGAAATAAAATAACGATTATTAATCCGGCACAGATCTACCCGCCTGGTCTCTCCCGCAATAATCCGCCGGACCGCCCTGCCGGGCTCCTTGGGCATACCAAGCATGGACGCAAAATCATTCCCCGTGCCGCAGCCCAAGACTCCCAGGGGAATCCCGCTGCCCACCATGCCGTTCACCACCTGATTGATAGTACCGTCTCCTCCGGCGGCAATAATCAGATCAAATCGGTCGGCAACTGCTTTTTGGGCGATTTCTACGGCATGGCCGTGTCTCCGGGTCTCTTCCCAATGGTAATTGCTTTCCGCCAAACCGGCCAAAATTTCCGGTTTCAATTTTACCGCCTTCCCTCTCCCGGCATGAGGATTAAAAATAACTTTTATTCTCACTTCTTCACCTCATTTATCATTACGGGCTGCAAATTATTTCGGTGTTTCCGATAAAATTCCTTCATTAGCGATAAAATATTTGCCGGCCAATAAAAAAACCCCGGTAATCCCGGGGGTAAACCAGTTATTTTATTAGTCTTTTAAAACCGCTTTCCGCCAAGTAAAAACAGGATTATAATCAGAAAGAGGAGAGGAAAAGAGCCGCCGTCCAGAAAATTCATGTTTTCCGCCATATTCGTTCCTCCTTTGTTGAAAATCAGGAAGCTTTGCACATCCCATATCATTGTATGAAGTTCTGACCATAAAGCGCATGAGCCAAAATAATATTTTGCGCCTCATCATAAGAAAAAGCGCCGGCCGGCGCTTTTTCTTATCCTTCGTCATACTTCTTCAACCGCTTTTATTTCCGGTATTTCCTGACGTAAACGTTGCTCTATTCCGTTTTTTAAAGTAAGCGTTGCCATTGGACAACCGGCGCAGGCGCCTTTAAGTTTGACTTGAACAACCCCGTTCTCCTTAACATCGACCAGTTCGACATCTCCCCCGTCAGCCTGCAATGCCGGGCGAATCTTTTCCAGGACTTTCTTTACCTCTTCTTTCATGTGGCGGTTACCTCCTATACTTCTTATTATAACCCTCGTTAATGGGGCTTAAAAAAGCCTGAGCCGGAGTATATCAGGACGGATAAAATCGAATTTCCCAATTTCCTTTAAGGCATTGTTGAAATAATTCTCCCGTGCTTCATGAGTTAAAAGCACAATCGGGACAAATTCTTTTTCTCCGTGGGCCTCCAACTGGACCACAGAAGATATGGAAATATTATTTTCACCAAGTACGCCGGCAATTTGGGCAAATATACCCGGTTGATCCCGGGTATACAGCCGCAGGTAGTACCGGTTGGATATTTCACCCAGCGGCAAGAGAGAAAGAATCTTTTCCGGATTGATAGTAAGACTGGAAAAAAACTCCCCATTCTTTAACAACAAATCCCGGGCCAAATCAATAATATCGCTCACCACAGCACTGGCGGTGGGGTTTTGCCCGGCGCCCGGCCCGTAAAACATGGTGTTGCCAACCAGATCACCGGTGATAAAAACCGCATTGAGCTCGTTGTTTACCGCGGCCAAGAGGTGATTTTCCGGAACCAAAGTGGGATGTACCCGTAAATCCACTTGATTTTGGGCAAACCGGCAGACGGCAAGAAGCTTAATCACATACCCGAAACTCTTGGCGTAGTTAATATCAAATGAAGTAACAGCAGAAATCCCTTCCACCGGAATAGAGTGAAAATCCACCAAGCCCCCGGAAGCCAAAGCGGCAAGAATTGCCAGTTTATGAGCGGCATCAACTCCACTGATATCCAGGGATGGATCCGCCTCGGCAAAGCCCTTTATCTGGGCTTCCCGGAGAGCCTCGGCAAATTCCAAATTCTCCTGGTGCATCCGGGTAAGAATATAATTGGAAGTTCCGTTCACTATACCGTACAGGCCAAGAATTTTATTGGCCACCAGTCCTTCGCGCAATCCTTTAATAACCGGAATTCCCCCGCCCACACTGGCTTCGAAAAGAATATTCACTCCATTTGCTTTCGCCCGGGAAAAAAGCTCCCGGCCTTTCGTGGCCACCAGGGCCTTGTTGGCGGTAATTACGTGTTTTCGGGCGGCCAGGGCCTGTGATATATATGTAAAAGCCGGTTCATAACCGCCAATGGTTTCCACCACGATATCAATCTCCGGATCATTTACAATATCTTCTACATTTGTGCTGGTTTTAACTTCTCCGAACTTCAGTTCCCGTTCCCGCCCCCAGTCCAAATCCACCACGGTTTTCAGGTTGAACCTGATTCCAGTACGCGAGGTGAGCAAATCCCCTTCTGTCAACAACACACGGGCTACACCAGTACCT
>Ga0209075_1001955_pt1 | contig 18769 bp, 16 predicted proteins | sample Stecom2011_FD_187523 | JGI IMG/M metagenome (GOLD analysis project Ga0209075, IMG submission 187523) | Agricultural soil microbial communities from Utah to study Nitrogen management - Steer compost 2011 (SPAdes) (version 2) | ecosystem: Environmental > Terrestrial > Soil > Agricultural land...
CGCCAGTCCCTGCGCCTGCTCGGCAGTGTCGGCGAGCCGATCAACCCCGAGGTCTGGGAATGGTATTACCAGGTCGTGGGCCAGCGTCGCTGCCCGATTGTCGATACCTGGTGGCAGACCGAGACCGGCTCGATCCTGATTGCCCCGTTGCCCGGCGCCTGCGACCTCAAGCCCGGCGCCGCCATGCGCCCGCTGTTCGGTGTGGTCCCGGCACTGGTGGACAACGAGGGCAACGAACTCGAAGGTCCCGCCGATGGCAACCTGGTGATCAAGCAATCCTGGCCGAGCCAGATCCGTACCGTGTACGGTGACCACCAGCGCCTGGTGGAAACCTACTTCAGTACCTACAAGGGCGTCTATTTCACCGGGGACGGTGCGCGTCGGGATGCCGATGGCGACTACTGGATCACCGGTCGGGTTGATGACGTGTTGAACATCTCGGGCCACCGCATCGGTACTGCGGAAGTGGAAAGCGCCCTGGTCCTCAACGACTGGGTAGCCGAGGCCGCCGTGGTCGGCTGTCCGCACGATATCAAGGGCCAGGCCATCTACGCCTATGTCATGCCGATGCAGGGCGTCACCCTGACCGAGGATATTCTCGCCCAGCTCAAGGTGGCGGTCAGCGAGCAGGTGGGTGCCTTCGCCCGGCCGGACTATATTCAGGTTACCAGCGGACTGCCGAAGACCCGCTCCGGCAAGATCATGCGCCGCATCCTGCGCAAGATTGCCTGCGACGAGTTGGACAATCTCGGTGACACTTCCACGCTGGCCGACCCCTCGGTGGTCGACAGCCTGATCGAAAACAGACTCAACAGGGGGAGCTGAGTAAATATGGTTGTCCAACCCGGGCGTGGCCTCTATTCTTGCCGCTTCGTCAGATTGCTTCGAGGAAGTTCGCCATGCAAGAGGTCGTGATCGTCGCCGCCACCCGAACTGCCATTGGCAGTTTCGGTGGCCAGTTTGCCAGTGTTCCGGCACACCAGCTGGGTGCGACCGTTATCCGCGCCCTGCTGGAGCAGACCGGTGTGGAGCCGGGCAGCGTGGATGAAGTCATCATGGGCCAGGTGCTGACCGCCGGCTGTGGCCAGAACCCGGCCCGGCAGGCCGCGGTGCATGGCGGCCTGCCCCACAGCGTACCGGCACTGACCATCAACAAGGTCTGCGGCTCGGGCCTCAAGGCGGTGCAGATGGCTGCCCAGGCGATCCGCTGCGGCGACGCGCGGATCATGATTGCCGGCGGCCAGGAGTCCATGAGCCTGTCCCCGCATCTGCTGCCCAGCTCGCGCACCGGTCAGCGCATGGGTAACGGCCAGCTGGTAGACAGCATGATCCATGACGGCCTCTGGGACGCCTTCAACCAGTACCACATGGGCATCACCGCCGAGAACCTGGCGGAGCGCTACGAGATCAGTCGTCAGCAGCAGGATGCCTTTGCCCTGGCCTCCCAGCAGAAGGCAGTCGCCGCGCAGCAGGCCGGCCGTTTTGCCGACGAGATCACCCCGGTGGAGGTACCCCAGCGCAAGGGTGAGCCGCTGCGCATAGACCAGGACGAACAGCCCCGCGCCAGTACCACTCTGGAGTCGCTGGGCAAGCTGCGGCCGGCGTTCCGCAACGACGGCACCGTCACTGCGGGCAACGCTTCCAGTCTCAACGACGGCGCCGCTGCGGTCATGCTGATGAGTGCCGAGACAGCCGCCGAGCTGGGCCTGCCGGTACTCGCCCGCATCGCCGCCGGCGCCAGTTCCGGTGTCGATCCGGCGATCATGGGCATAGGCCCGGTCAGTGCTACCCAGCGCTGCCTGAGCAAGGCCGGCTGGAAGGTCGATGAGCTGGATCTGGTCGAGGCCAACGAGGCCTTTGCCGCCCAGGCGCTGGCGGTGGCCAGTGAACTGCGCTGGGATCTGGACAAGGTCAACGTCAATGGCGGCGCCATCGCTCTGGGCCACCCGATCGGGGGCTCCGGCTGCCGGATTCTGGTGACCCTGCTGCACGAAATGCAGCGCCGCAACGCCCGCAAGGGTCTGGCAACCCTCTGCATCGGCGGCGGCCAGGGCGTCGCGCTGGCACTGGCCCGCGACTGACCCAGCGCTTGATCAGCGCTTCAGCCAGCTGAAGCGCTCGATCACCTCATAGCGTACGCCACCCTCTCCCCCACGGCTGACATACAGACTCAGGTGGTCCACCGCGAAGGGGGGCAACGCCAGATCCCCGTGACCTTCAAGAAACGCCCGTAACGGCTCGCCGCCCTGCCGGACCCTGGCCAGGGTGATATGCGGCCGATAGGCACGGGTATCCGGCACCAGCCCCACAGGTACCAGACGCTGCTCCACCTCCTCCTGCAACTGCATCAGCGCGGCCTCGGCGGTCACCCCTGCCCACAGCACTCGGGGCCGCTCCGGGGTGCCGAAATAGCCCACGCCGCGGATGGTCAGGCTCAGCTCCGGATCGGGCAGGTCGTGCAATGCCCCGGCCATGGCCGTGGCCGCCTGCGCATCCACCTCACCGATAAAGCACAGGGTCAGGTGCAGCGCCTGCACCGGATGCCAGCGCGCCGTGGGATACTCCACCCGTACCCGACCAAGCTGTTCGGCCACGGACCGGGGTAATTCAAGGCCGACAAAAAGACGCTGCACGCTCTGTCCTCCCGTTTTTGTTGAGTCGATGCTGCCGCACACCGGGGCGGCGGGCAAGCCCGAGCCAGGCTGCCGCTTGGTTTGCCGAAAATTCCGTTGCTATGCTGCCCAGACTACCCTTCTCTGCCAAGGCGATGCCCATGCATGACATCATAGCGGGACGATTCGAACTGCAGGACAGGGCCGATGAGGCCCTGGCTGCCCTGCGTCAGGCCGGCTTTGCAGCGGATGCGCTGGCCGCCTTCTATCTCAATCCCCATGGACAGCATGATCTCTACCCCATAGGGGGAGATGATGAAAGCTCGGCGGGCGCCCGCCATGCCGGCGGTGGAGCAGCCCGCGGTGGTGCGATCGGTGCCACTGTCGGCGCCATTGCCGGCGCGGCCACGGCTCCGATCATAGGTCCGGTCGGTGTCGCCATTGGCGCCGGCGTGGGCGCCTACACCGGCTCCCTGGTCGGGGCGGTCAGCAGTACCGACGAGGAGTCGGACGTGGACGAACAGACCGGCCAGCCCTCCACGCAGCAGCCGGAGGTCACCGAGCGCGAACCCGGGGTGCTGGTTGCGGTACGGGTGGACGGCGATACCCGGGAATCGGCCGTGGCGGTGCTGCGCCGGTTCGGCGCCCTGGATCTGGAACAAACCACCGGCGACCTGCGCGACGGTCACTGGTATGACTTCGATCCCCATGCGGTGGTCCGGCGCATCTGAGGCGAAAATCTGAATCTTTGCACCGCATCGACGTCAACCGAAGTAACTGGATGCGGAGGTGAAGATGAACAGAGATCGCCATGAACCGGATGAGCAATTCCTCACCGAGAGTGCCCGCCGGCAGGTTGAACAGGACTACCGGGATGCCCCCACAGACAGCCCCATGGGCCCCATTGGCGAGGTGCCTTCCCGACATGAAGCCGGGGACAGGAGTGCCGAAGCCGGCCTGACCGAAGCCGCCATTCCGGGCCACGGGCCTACCGCAGATGACGCGGCGCCAGAGACACTGATGCCTGATGACGGCGCTCGCTCGCCCCAGGAGCGGGGCCCCGTCGAACCGGCTGCCGACACCGAACTGGAGGAAGTACCGGCCAACCGCATCGGCGCCGGCAAGGGTCTCGACGAGGCCGAGCTGGCCCGCCGCAAGCCGCTGGACGGCAAGCCCTGGGACGGCGACCCGGCGCAGCCGCTGGAGCCGGAGACCACTGTGGAACGGCCATTGGCGTCGGACCCGAAGGACGAGCCCGGACCGGGCTGAGATCCAGGCATAAAAAACCCGGGGCCTTGCGGCACCGGGTTTTTCGTTGGCTGGCTGCAGCTGCGGATATCAGACGCCGCTGTTTTCGGCCGCTTCCACGTCCTTCATGGACAGCTTGATACGACCGCGGTTGTCCACGTCCAGTACCAGCACCTTCACTTCCTGACCTTCCTGCAGCACGTCGGTAACCTTCTCGATGCGCTGGTTGGCGATCTGGGAAATGTGTACCAGACCGTCCTTGCCGGGCAGGATGCTGACGAAGGCGCCGAAATCGACGATGCGCTCGACCTTGCCTGTGTAGACCTTGCCGATTTCCGCTTCGGCGGTGATGGCGTCGACACGGGCCTTGGCGGCATTGGCGGCGTCCTTGCTGGCAGCAAAGATCTTCACGGTGCCGTCATCGGTGATGTCGATGGAGGCGCCGGTCTCTTCGCAGATACCGCGGATGGTTGCGCCACCCTTGCCGATCACGTCACGGATCTTGTCCGAGTCGATCTTCATGCTGATCATGGTCGGTGCGTTGGCGGAGAGCTCCTTGCGCGACTCCGGCAGCACTTCGTTCATCTGCTTGAGGATGTGCAGGCGGGCTTCGTGGGCCTGGTGCAGAGCCTGCTCCATGATCTCCTCGGTGATGCCCTTGATCTTGATGTCCATCTGCAGGGCGGTAACACCCTTCTCGGTGCCGGCGACCTTGAAGTCCATATCACCGAGGTGGTCCTCGTCACCCAGGATGTCGGTCAGTACGGCGAACTTGTCACCTTCCTTGACCAGACCCATGGCGATACCCGCTACCGGCGCCTTCAGCGGCACACCGGCATCCATCAGCGCCAGGGAGGCACCGCAGACCGACGCCATGGAGCTGGAGCCGTTGGACTCGGTGATCTCGGACACCACGCGGATGCTGTAGGGGAACTGGTCCATGTCGGGCATCACAGCCTGGATGCCGCGACGGGCCAGGCGACCGTGGCCGATTTCACGGCGACCGGTACCACCCATGCGTCCGCACTCGCCTACCGAGTAGGGAGGGAAGTTGTAGTGGAACATGAAGGCGTCCTTCTTCTCGCCTTCCAGGGTGTCGAGCAGCTGCGCGTCCCGGGCGGTACCCAGAGTAGTCACCACCAGGGCCTGGGTTTCGCCACGGGTGAACAGGGCGGAACCGTGGGTACGGGCCAGCACACCGACTTCGATGTTCAGCGGGCGCACGGTACGGGTGTCGCGGCCGTCGATACGCGGCTTGCCGTCGACGATGCTCTGGCGCACGGTGCGGTATTCGATCTCGCCGAAGGCGTCCTTCACGGCGCCGGCGGAGGGCTTGCCCTCTTCTTCACCAGCCAGGGCGGCGATAGCGGCATCACGCAGCTCGTCCAGACGGTTGTAGCGCGACTGCTTGTGGGTGATGGTGTAGGCTTCGGCGATGGCGGCACCGAACTGGGCCTTGATCGCGTCCAGCAGCGCGGTGTTCTCCGGCGCCGGCTGCCAGTCCCAGGCCGGCTTGCCGGCTTCGGCAGCCAGTTCCTTGATGGCCTGGATGGCCGGCTGGAATTCCATGTGGGCGAAGAGTACCGCACCCAGCATCTGGTCCTCGGTCAGCTCCTGGGCCTCGGATTCGACCATCAGCACGGCGTCCTCGGTACCTGCTACCACCATGTCCAGGCGGGAGGTCTTCAGCTGCTCGTAGGTCGGGTTCAGCACATAACCCTGCACGTCGTCGAAACCGACGCGGGCACCGGCGATCGGGCCGTCGAAGGGAATGCCGGAGATGGCCAGTGCAGCGGAGGTGCCCAGCATGGCGGCGATGTCCGGATCGGTGGTCTTGTCGGTGGAGACCACGGTACAGATCACCTGCACCTCATTCATGAAGCCATCGGCGAACAGCGGACGGATCGGACGGTCGATCAGGCGGGAGGTCAGGGTTTCCTTCTCGGTGGGACGCCCTTCACGCTTGAAGAAGCCACCGGGAATACGGCCTGCCGCGTAGGTCTTCTCGATGTAGTGCACCGACAGCGGAAAGAAGTCACGACCGGCCTCGGCATTCTTGGCACCGACCACGGTTACCAGTACGCTGACGGCGTCATCGATACTGACCAGAACCGCACCCGAGGCCTGGCGCGCGATGCGGCCGGTCTCCAGGGTCACGGTGTTATTGCCCAACTTGAACTGTTTGATGACCGGTTTCACGGTGTCTTCTCTCTCTTTATTTACTGTATTTGCCCTTCGGGAAACTCTGGGCACGGCCGGGGTTCGGACCCGGCCATGTCCAAACGGGGCTGGTCTTAGCGACGCAGACCCAGGCTGCTGATCAGGCTGCTGTAACGGCCCAGATCCTTGCTTTTCAGGTAGTCCAGCAGCTTGCGACGCTGGTTAACCATGCGGATCAGACCGCGACGGGAGTGGTGATCCTTCTTGTTGTCCTTGAAGTGCCCCTGCAGCTTGTTGATGTTTGCAGTCAACAGAGCTACCTGGACTTCAGGAGAACCGGTGTCGCCTTCTCCACGCGCATACTGGGAAACGATTGCAGCTTTTTCTTCAACGCTCAGTGCCATGACAGCTTTCCTCTGAGGTAACAGGCCGGGACAATGTCCCGTGTTTTGAATCGAGTAATGACCGTGCCTGTTGACAGCCACCCTCGTTGCGACCCACTCGGGTCAACTTCCTGCAGGTGCCGGGCACCTGCGATGTTCAACCATTGAAGCGCATCAACCGCCGGGGCGCTACCCGGGCGTCATCGGTCATTTCGCCGATGCCGATAAAGCGGCCGTTGTGGTCACGCAACCGCACCATGCCGAAAGCCGGGGTTCCCGGCACCCGCACCGCCTGCCCGTGATTGAGATAATAGGCGGTCTGCTCGGTCAGATTGACCTCCGGCCAGTCCAGCAGTCCGCTGTCGGAGGGCAGCAGCAGATGGTCCAGCGCGGTGGCGCCACCCTCGGCATGCAGTGCCTCGAGCTGTTCGAGGGTCACCGCCTGACTCAGATCGAAGGGCCCGGCCTGACTGCGACGCAGGGCGGCGACATGGGCGCCACAACCCAGTGCCGCGCCGATATCCTCGACCAGGGTACGGATATAGGTGCCCTTGCTGCACTGCACTTCCAGACGCAGGCGATCCCCTTCCAGTCCCAGCAGGGTCAATCGGCGTATGGTAACAGATCGCGGCTTGCGCTCCACTGTTTCCCCTGCCCTGGCCAGCTTGTACAGCGGCTGTCCATCATGCTTGAGCGCCGAATACATCGGCGGGACCTGCTCGATATCACCCGTGAAGCGTGGCAGCACCGCCTCCACATCGGCCAGGGAGACCTGACAGGGACGCATCTCCAGCACCTCGCCCTCGGCGTCACCGGTGCTGGTGGTCATGCCCAGACGCGCCTCGGTGACATAGGTCTTGTCCGCATCCAGCAGGTACTGGGAGAACTTGGTGGCCTCTCCCAGACACAGCGGCAGGACGCCACTGGCCAGCGGGTCGAGACTGCCGGTGTGCCCTCCCTTGCTGGCATTGAACAGCCAGCGCACCTTCTGCAGGGCCGCATTGGAGCTCATGCCCAGCGGCTTGTCGAAAATCAGGATGCCGTCGATATCACGGCGTTTGCTGCGTGGAGCCGACACCGCTATTCCTCGTCATCCCTGGCATGGCGGCGATCCTCGGCCACCGCCCGCTCGATCAGCGACGACAGATGCACACCGCGGCGCACGCTCTCGTCGTAGAAGAAATGCAACTGCGGAATGGTGCGCAGTTTCATCACCCGCCCGAGCTGCACTCGCAGGAAACCCGAAGCATCCTTGAGCGCCTCCAGATTCTCGGCAATATCCTCGGCGCCGGCATCACCCATGAGGGTAATGAACACCTTGGCGTGCGCCAGGTCACGACTGACCTCGGTCGCGGTGACTGTGATCATGCCCACCCGGGGATCGCGCACTTCGCGCTGGATCAGCAACGCCAGTTCGCGTTGCATCTGATCGGCCACGCGCTGGGTACGGCTGTAATCTCTGGCCATATATCTGAACCTCTAGCTGCAAGCCTTCAGCGGCAAGCTGCAAACCAATTATCGGCTGCGGACAGCCCTGTACGGGACCGACAGACGACAAGCGGCCCTTCCGGACCGCCTGTCGCGTTCAGCCTGTGTGCCTGTCGCCAGCTTACAGTGTACGTGCCACCTGAACCCGCTCGAAGACCTCGATACGGTCGCCGATGCGCACGTCATTGTAGTTCTTCACGCCGATACCGCACTCCATGCCGTTACGCACTTCACCGACGTCGTCCTTGAAGCGGCGCAGGGACTCCAGCTCGCCTTCGTAGATGACCACGTCCTCGCGCAGTACGCGGATCGGACGGTTGCGGTATACGGTACCTTCGATGACCATGCAGCCGGCCACGGCACCGAACTTGGGCGAACGGAACACGTCACGCACCTCGGCCACACCGAGGATCTGTTCGCGTACGTCACTGCCGAGCATGCCGGACAGGGCCTTCTTCACGTCCTCGATGATCTCGTAGATCACGCTGTAGTAGCGCAGATCCAGACCTTCGCTCTCGATCACCTTGCGCGCCGATGCATCGGCCCGCACGTTGAAGCCGAAGATCACGGCGTTGGACGCCAGTGCCAGGTTGGCGTCGGTCTCGGTGATACCACCCACACCCCCGGAAATGATCTTGACCTGCACTTCGTCGTTGCCCAGCTCGCTGAGCGAGCCCTGCAGGGCTTCGAGCGTACCGCGCACGTCGGTCTTGATCACCAGGTTGAGGGTTTTCTTCTCGCCCTGGCCCATGTTCTCGAACATGTTCTCCAGCTTGGCCGACTGCTGACGGGCCAGCTTGATCTCGCGGAACTTGCCCTGACGGAACAGCGCCACTTCCCGCGCCTTCTTCTCGTCGGCCACCACGGTCATCTCGTCACCGGCATCGGGTGTACCGTCCAGACCGAGGATAGCCACCGGAATGGAGGGGCCGGCTTCACGGATGTTGTTACCGTTCTCGTCGAGCATGGCGCGCACCTTGCCATGGTTGACGCCGGCCAGTACCACGTCACCCTGGCGCAGCGTGCCGTTCTGTACCAGCACGGTGGCGATCGGGCCACGGCCCTTGTCCAGGCGGGATTCGATGACCACGCCACGTGCCGGGGCATCGGGCTGGGCCTTGAGTTCCAGTACCTCGGCCTGCAGCAGTACCGCCTCCAGCAGCTCGTCGATACCTGTCCCGACCTTGGCCGACACGTGGACGAACATGGTGTCGCCGCCCCACTCTTCCGGGATGACGTCGAGGGCAGCCAGATCGTTCTTGATGCGATCCGGATCGGCCTGCTCCTTGTCGATCTTGTTTACCGCCACCACCAGGGGTACGCCGGCAGCCTTGGCGTGCTGTACCGCTTCCTCGGTCTGCGGCATCACGCCGTCATCGGCGGCCACCACCAGGATCACGATGTCGGTGGACTTGGCACCGCGGGCACGCATCGCAGTAAAGGCCGCGTGACCGGGGGTATCGAGGAAGGTGACCATGCCGCGGTCGGTTTCCACGTGGTAGGCACCGATGTGCTGGGTAATGCCACCGGCTTCGCCGGAGGCCACGCGGGTACGGCGGATGTAGTCGAGCAGCGAGGTCTTGCCATGGTCAACGTGACCCATGACGGTAACCACGGGGGCGCGGGTGACTTCCTCGCCCTCGTACTGCATGGCCTCGGCCAGACGGTCTTCCAGATCGCTTTCCTTGACCTGCTTGACCTGGTGACCCATGTCTTCTGCGATGATGGACGCGGTGTCCTGATCCAGCACCTGGTTGATGGTCACCATGGTGCCGTTCTTGAACATGTACTTGATGACCTCGGCCGCCTTGACCGACATCTTCTGGGCCAATTCGGCCACGGTGATGGTTTCACCGATCACTACTTCTCGCACTATAGGCCCTGTCGGCTTCTCGAAGCCGTGCTGATTGCGTTTCTTCTGTGCCTTGAGCTTGCCACCACCACCGCGACGGCGGGCCAGGCCCTCATCGTCATCGGCGGAACGGGGAGCGATGCGGCCCTTGCTGGGGCCACCGGCACGCTTGCGACTGCGCTCGTCTTCCTCGACACGGTCCCGACGGCGCTGCTCTTCCTTCTTGCGCGGAGCAGCACCGGGAGCAGGGGCCGGGGCCGGAGCTTCTTCTGCGGCAACCGGGGCCGCAGCAGCAGGCGCTGCCGCCGGCTCTGCGGCGGTGGCCTGTTCTTCAGCCCTGGCTTCGGCCTGTGCCGCCTGTGCAGCCTGCTCGGCCGCAGCGCGCGCGGCTTCCTCGGCCTTGCGTGCTTCCTCTTCCTCAGCCTTGCGACGGGCTTCGGCAGCGGCCTGACGGGCCTCCTCGGCCGCACGCAGTTCCTCGAGCTCGCGCTGGCGCTCGGCTTCCAGATCCACCTCGTCACGCTTGACGTAGGTGCGCTTCTTGCGCACTTCCACATTCACCGTCTTGCTGCCGGCGACCTTCAGGGTGCTGACCGTCTTGCGCTTGAGGGTAATCTTCTTCGGCTCGTTGCCGCCTTCGCCGTGGGCATTCTTCAGGTGCGCCAGCAGGCGCTGCTTCTCCTCATCGGAAACAGTCTGCTCGGCACCTGTGTGCGGCAACCCTGCTTCCTGCATCTGCTGTAACAGGCGCTCAACCGGAGTACCTGTTACCTGAGCCAACTCTTTGACCGTCACTTCCGCCATTCACTTTCTCCTCAGTCGGGGGCCGGGCGTTACCGCCGGGTGTTGCTGCCAGCCGACCGGTTATTCAAACCAGGGCGCCCGCGCGGCCATGATCAGAGCTGCGGCGCGGGCTTCATCGATTCCATCTATATCCAGCAGGTCATCCACCGACTGCTCGGCAAGGTCTTCCATGGTCAGGATGCCCTGAGCCGCCAGCTGGAATGCCAGAGCGCGATCCATGCCTTCCATGTTCAGCAGGTCGTCAGCGGGCTGGACTTCCTCAAGTTTCTCCTCGTTGGCGATGGCCCTGGTCAACAGACAGTCCTTGGCCCGTGAGCGCAGCTCGTTGACGATATCCTCGTCAAAGCCGTCAATTTCGAGCATTTCTTCCATGGGTACGTAGGCGATCTCCTCGAGGGAAGTGAAGCCTTCGTCAACCAGAATCTGTGCCAACTCCTCATCCACGTCCAGCTCCTCGATGAAGCTGCGCAGGACATCGCCGGTCTCGGCTTCCTGCTTGGCGCGGATATCCTCTTCCGTCATCACGTTCAGGGTCCAGCCAGTCAGCTGGCTGGCCAGTCGCACGTTCTGACCACTGCGGCCGATGGCCTGGGCCAGGTTGTCCTCGGCCACGGCGATATCGATGGTGCGGGTATCCTCGTCGAGGATGATCGAGGCGACCTCGGCCGGCGCCATCGCGTTGATGACGAACTGCGCCAGGTTCTCGTCCCACAGCACTATGTCCACGCGCTCACCGCCCAGCTCGCCGGAAACAGCCTGAACCCGCGAGCCGCGCATGCCGATGCAGGCGCCCTGGGGATCAATGCGCTTGTCCTTGGAGCGTACGGCGATCTTGGCCCGCGAACCCGGGTCGCGGGCAGCACCCATGACCTCGATCAGCTCCTCGGAGATCTCCGGCACTTCGATACGGAACAGCTCGATGATCATCTCCGGACAGGCGCGGGACAGCACCAGCTGAGGACCGCGGTTCTCGACACGGATTTCCTTGAGCAGCGCGCGAATGCGGGTACCGGTACGGAAAGTCTCGCGCGGGATCATCTCCTCGCGCGGCAGCACCGCTTCGGCATTGTTGCCCAGATCGACGATCACGCTGTCACGGGTGACTTTCTTCACGGTACCGCTGATGATCTCGCCGAGGCGATCACGATAGGCATCGACCACCTGCGCCCGTTCAGCTTCGCGCACTTTCTGCACTATTACCTGCTTGGCGATCTGCGCGGCGATGCGGCCGAACTCTTCGGACTCGATCTTTTCCTCGACCACATCACCGATCTGCAGGGCCGGATCGCGCTCCTGGGCCTGATCCAGGGTCAGCTGCATGCCGGGCTCTTCGAAGTCCTCGTCAGCGACCACGGTCCAGCGGCGGTAGGTATCATGGTTGCCGGTCTGCCGATTGATCGCTACGCGGATATCCACTTCCTCTTCGTAGCGCTTCTTCGTAGCCGTGGCCAATGCCAGCTCCAGAGCCTCGAATATGACTCCGGGCGGCACGCCCTTCTCATTGGAAACGGATTCCACAACCAGTAGCACTTCTTTGCTCATCGTATGCCTCGCCTAACGCCATCCATTGGGGCCACTGGAGCCCGAAATATGCTCAAAACCGCGGAACGATATGGCCCTTGTCAATACTGTCCAGGGGCAACAGGTATTCATGATCTTCTACCTGAAGAACCACATCATCGCCTTCCACCCCGCGGATGACACCCTGAAAATTGCGGCGCCCGTCATAGGGCACCCGCAAGCGGATCTTCGCCTGTTCGCCTGCATAGGCAGCATACTGCTCCAGGGTGAACAGCGGGCGGTCCATCCCGGGAGAGGATACCTCCAGGGTATAGTCGCCACTGATGGGATCTTCCACGTCCAGCACCGCGCTGGCCTGGCGACTCACGGTCGCGCAGGCTTCCACACTGACACCGTCAGGGTGATCAATATATACCCGCAGCAGGCTGTGACGCCCCTGCGAGAGAAATTCGATCCCCCAGCAACGATAGCCCAGAGCCTCGACCACCGGGATCAGCATGTTCTCCAACTCGGTAAGCTTGCCGGACAAATTCAACCGCCTTTCTTCACGAATAAAAAATGGGCCTGAAAGCCCATCCTGGTTCCGGCCACTTCATCCAGGGATGAAATCCGGAGTTAACAAAAAGCCCCTCTGAAGGGGCTTTAACTGGTTGCGGGGGCAGGATTTGAACCTACGACCTTCGGGTTATGAGCCCGACGAGCTACCAGACTGCTCCACCCCGCGGCGAATCCGAGGCAGAAATTATACGCCCGACGGCTGCATATGACAACCGGACGCCCTTCTGCCGGAAAAGAACAGGGCCTGCGTTGCTGCAGGCCCTGTCTGATTGGTGCGGAAGATGGGACTCGAACCCATACACCCTAAGGCACTACCCCCTCAAGATAGCGTGTCTACCAATTCCACCACTTCCGCAAAACTGTTGGCTCAGTCCAGTACCGGAACATCGTCCTGGACGGGAGCCTGAGGAGCCTGCTCTTCGAGAACAGGTACATCTTCGCTGATCGGCGCGACCGGCTGACTCTGCAGCGCCGGTACCGGCAAACCCGCATCACGGATCTCGCCCGCCTTGTGGCTGGCGTAATAGGCCAGACCCAGCGAGGTCAGAAAGAATACAGTGGCCAGCGCAGCTGTCAAGCGGCTCAGAAAAGTCGCCGAACCCTGGCTGCCGAAAACCGTACCGGAAGCACCAGCGCCAAAGGATGCACCGGTCTCCGCGCCCTTGCCCTGCTGGATCAGAATCAAGCCGACCAGGGCGATGGCAACCAGAAGATGTACGATCACAACAAGGGTTTCAATCATTAAACTTGTCCCGCGGCACGTGCTATCGCGCCAAATTCATCTGCATTGAGAGAGGCTCCACCCACGAGCCCTCCGTCGATATCCGGCATGCTGAACAAGGCCTGGGCATTATCCGCCTTGACACTGCCGCCATAGACAATCTGTACCTGCTGAGCCTGCTCGTCATCCAGCAGCGCCAGGCGTGCGCGAATCATCGCATGCACTTCCTGCGCCTGCTCCGGACTGGCGGTCAGACCCGTACCTATCGCCCAGACCGGCTCGTAGGCAATCACACCCTGGGCCAGGCCACCGACACCGAAGCGGTCCAACACCACCTGCAGCTGCCGCCCGACCACATCCGCCGTCTCGTCGGCATCCCGCTGCTCGCGGGTCTCGCCGACACAGAGTATCGGTCGCAGCCCGGAGGCCAGCGCGGCGGCAAACTTGCGACAGACCAGCTCGTCGCTCTCTCCCAGCAGGCTGCGGCGCTCGGAATGGCCGACCAGCACATACTGGCAACCAGCATCACGCAGCTGCGCCGGAGAAATCTCACCGGTCAGCGCGCCCTGCTCGGCCTGCCAGGCACAATCCTGACCAGCCAGCTGCAGCGGCGAACTGCCCAGTGCTTCACGGCATTGCTGAATGAACAGCGCCGGCGGGGCAATCAGCAGGTCGACCTGCTCGGGCCACTGCTGGGCGTTGAGCCCCGCAAGCAACTCAGCTACGGAGTGCCGGGTACCGTGCATTTTCCAGTTTCCGGCGACCAGCGGACGACGCATGCCTAACCTCTCTGCTCAAGCGGGCGCCAATGTTAACCAGAATGCCACCCGTAGACAACCGCGATTTCAGTCTGCGGCGAACATTTTCCTGACCACAGCCGCCAGCGCTTCGGCTTCCTGGTTCACCTGGGCGGCATTCTGCCCCTCGACCATGACCCGGATCACCGGCTCGGTGCCCGACAGACGCAGCAATACCCGCCCGGTGTCTGCCAGTCGCGCCTCGGTAGCCGCGACGGCTTCCCGCAGCTCTGGCGCATCCAGCGGCGAGCCGCCATTGCTCTGGTAGCGCACATTGATGAGCTTCTGCGGGCACTTGTTCATGCCGCTGCAGGCCTCGGCCAGGCTCTTGCCGGACATGCGCAGGGCGCGCAGCACCTGCAGTGCGGCGATGATGCCGTCACCGGTAGTGGTGTGCTTCAGGCACACCAGGTGCCCCGAGGACTCCCCGCCCAGATACCAGCCACGCTGGTAGAGCTCGGCCATCACATAACGGTCGCCGACCTTGGCCCGCACGAAGGGAATGTCCCGCTCGCGCAGGGCCAGCTCCAGACCCAGATTGGTCATCAGGGTGCCGGCGACGCCGCCTTCGAGCACGCCGCGCTCGTACAGATCCAGGGTCATGATGTAGAGCAGCTGATCGCCATCCACCTCATTGCCGGCGGCATCGACCATCATGACCCGGTCGCCGTCACCATCAAAGGCGATACCCAGATCGGCGCCCTGCTCCACCACCGCCCGGCTGAGCGCGGCAAGATGAGTCGAGCCGACGCCGTCATTGATGTTCAGTCCATCGGGGGTGGCTCCGATCACGCTGACACTGGCGCCCAGCTCGCGGAACACCGCCGGCGCCACCTTGTAGGTGGCACCGTGGGCGCAGTCCAGGACGATCTTCAGCCCCTTGAAGCTGGTACTGGTCGGCACACTGCTCTTGCAGAACTCGATGTAACGCCCCGAGGCATCCTCCTGACGCGCCACCTTGCCCAGCTGGCTGGCCTCGACCACCTGCATGGGCGCATCAACCAGCCGCTCGATCTCGAACTCGAGCTGATCGGGCAACTTGGTACCCTCGGCGGAGAAGAACTTGATGCCGTTATCGTAATAGGGATTGTGCGACGCGCTGATGACGATGCCGGCATCGGCCTGGAAGGTGCGGGTGAGATAGGCGATGGCCGGGGTAGGCATGGGACCGAGCAGCTGCACCTGGGCCCCGGCGGCAGACAGGCCGGCCTCGAGGGCAGATTCGAACATGTAGCCGGAAATGCGGGTGTCCTTGCCGATCACCACGCGACAGTGGCCATTGTTGCGGAAGGCGGTGCCAGCCGCCCAGCCCAGCTTGAGCATGAACTCGGGGGTGATGGGGTGGGTTCCGACCAGCCCGCGGATGCCATCGGTGCCGAAGTAGCGTTTTTCCATTGTTGAGTATCCTGCTCAGAATAGCGTGTGGGTGCCCGGTACCCGACTCAGCTCCGTCCGGCTGCCAGCACCGCCTCAGTCATGCGTACCGCGTCGACCGTTTCCGCGACGTCATGGACGCGGATAATACGCGCTCCCTTGACCACCGCCAACGTCGCCAATGCCAGCCCGCCGGCCAGGCGCTGATCAACCGGGCGATCCAGTGCCTGACCTATCATGCTCTTGCGCGACACGCCGACCAGCAGGGGCAGGTCCAGCGGGCGAACCTGCGGCATGGCATCGAACAGTTCGAGATTGTGCTGCAGTGTCTTGCCGAAACCGAATCCGGGATCCAGTACCAGGCGATCACGGGGGATCCCCGCGTCGAGGCAGGCTTGGACACGCTGTTCGAGGAAGGAGTTCACCGCCTCCAGCACCGAGGCATACTCCGGCGCCTGCTGCATGGTCTGCGGCTCGCCCTGCATGTGCATGAGGCACACTGCCAGGCCGGTATCCACCGCTGCATCCATCGCACCGGGGCGCTGCAGAGCCCGGATATCGTTGATCAGACCGGCACCCACCGCCGCCGAGCCGCGGATGACCTCGGGCGTACTGGTATCCACCGATACCACGGTGTCAAAGCGGGCGCGGATGGCCTCCACCATGGGCACCACCCGATCCACCTCCTCCTGCACGCCGACCAGGGCAGCGCCGGGACGGGTGGACTCGCCGCCCACATCGATCAGCGTGGCACCGGCAGCCAGCATCTGCTCCACCCGCTGCAGCGCGGCGTCCATGCGGTTGTAGCGGCCACCGTCGGAGAAGGAGTCGGGGGTCATGTTGAGAATACCCATGACATGGGTACGGGAAAGGTCGAGCTCCCGGTCGCCGCAGGGCAACCGGGAGTTATTGCGTGTTTCGCTCATGCCTGTCTCAGTGTTCGCCGGCCGGACCACCGATAAGCCCGTCATCACGGGGCTCATCTTTGGCGTCGAGATTGTCATCCGTGGTCGGTGCCGCCGCCCCGGGACCACGACGGTCATCGTCGCTCCAGCCCTTGGGATCACGCACCGGCTTGCCGGCCATGATGTCGTTGATCTGCTCCAGATCGATGGTCTCGTATTTCATCAGGGCCTGGGCCATGGCATCGAGCTTGTCACGGTTCTCTTCAAGCAGGCGCTTGGCGGTGCTGTAGCAATCATCGATGATGCGCCGCACTTCCTCGTCGATCATGCGTGCCGTCTCGGCGGAGACGTTGGTCGCCTGGGCACCCTGACTGCGACCCAAAAATACCTCACCTTCCTCCTCGGCGTACATCAGCGGACCGAGCTTCTCCGACAGACCCCACTTGGTGACCATGTTGCGGGCCAGCTGGGTGGCACGCATGATGTCGTTGGAGGCGCCGGTGGTGACTCCGTCGAAGCCCAGGGTCATTTCCTCGGCGATACGGCCGCCGAACAGCGAGCAGATCTGGCTCATCAGTGCGCGCTTGGACAGGCTGTAACGGTCTTCCTCCGGCAGGAACATGGTCACACCCAGGGCGCGGCCACGGGGAATAATGGACACCTTGTAGACCGGATCGTGCTCGGGCACCAGACGACCGACAATGGCGTGACCGGCCTCGTGGTAGGCGGTATTGAGCTTTTCTTTCTCGGACATGACCATGGATTTGCGCTCGGCACCCATCATGATCTTGTCCTTGGCCAGCTCGAATTCGGCCATTTCCACCACCCGCTTGTTGGCGCGGGCAGCAAACAGGGACGCCTCGTTGACCAGGTTGGCCAGATCGGCACCGGAGAACCCCGGGGTCCCGCGGGCAATCGCCGAGGGCACCACATCGTCACCCAGCGGCACCTTGCGCATGTGCACCTTGAGAATCTGTTCGCGACCACGGATATCCGGCAGCCCCACCACTACCTGGCGGTCGAAGCGGCCGGGGCGCAGCAGCGCCGGGTCCAGCACGTCCGGGCGGTTGGTGGCGGCAATGACGATGATGCCGTCGTTGGCCTCGAAGCCGTCCATTTCCACCAGCAACTGGTTGAGGGTCTGCTCGCGCTCGTCGTGACCGCCGCCGAGGCCGGCACCACGATGGCGGCCGACGGCATCGATCTCGTCGATGAAGATGATGCAGGGCGCATGCTTCTTGGCCTGCTCGAACATGTCACGCACGCGGCTGGCACCGACACCGACAAACATCTCGACGAAATCGGAGCCGGAAATGGTAAAGAAGGGCACCTTGGCTTCGCCGGCAACCGCCTTGGCCAGAAGGGTCTTGCCGGTACCCGGCTGGCCGACCATCAATACGCCACGGGGTATGTGGCCGCCCAGACGCTGGAACTTGCCCGGATCACGCAGGAATTCCACCAGCTCGGCGACTTCCTCCTTGGCCTCGTCGCAGCCGGCGACATCAGCAAAGGTAGTCTTGACCTGATCCTCGGACAGCATCCGCGCCTTGCTCTTGCCGAAGCTCATGGGCCCACCACGGCCACCCGCCCCGCCCTGCATCTGGCGCATGAAGAACATGAAGATGGCGATGATGATCAGGATCGGGAAACTGGCGATCAGCAGCTGGGTCCAGATGCTCTGACGCTCGGGCTGCTTGCCCTCGATGACCACGTTGTTGTCCAGCAGATCGCCGATCAGGCCGTTGTCCTGAATGGCCGGCCGGACGGTCTTGAAGGTCTCCCCGTCACGGCGCTTGCCGGTGATCACGAAACCGTCGACGGTCACCCGCTCGACCTGGCGATCGTTCACCAGTTCGAGGAACTCGGTGTAGTTCATCGTGCGGGGCTCGGCGGTGGTGCTGAAGTTGTTCATCACGGTCACCAGCACCGCGGCAATGATCAACCACAGGATGAGGTTTTTCGCCATGTCGTTCAAATCGCTATCCTCTTGCCCCGCATGATGGTCGGGGCATGGCTGTATTTCGTCTGTTTATCCGACCTGTTTACATTACACCAGATTCCACCATGGCGGCAGTTTCAGCAGTGTAACGCCCTGTGTCATCCTGAGAGTCATTCGCCCTTGAAGCCGCGCCCCAGAAGATAGGTTTCCCGCGACCGGTCCCGGGAGGCACCCGGCTTGCGGGTCAGCACCTTGTCGAAGCGTGCGCGCATGTCCCGGTAGTAGTCATCGAAGCCTTCACCGTGGAAGACCTTGATCAGGAAGTCGCCACCCGGGCGCAACACCCTGGCCGCCATGTCCAGTGCCAGCTCGCACAGATACATGGCACGCGGCTGATCCACAGCCGG
>Ga0209075_1001956_pt1 | contig 18768 bp, 17 predicted proteins | sample Stecom2011_FD_187523 | JGI IMG/M metagenome (GOLD analysis project Ga0209075, IMG submission 187523) | Agricultural soil microbial communities from Utah to study Nitrogen management - Steer compost 2011 (SPAdes) (version 2) | ecosystem: Environmental > Terrestrial > Soil > Agricultural land...
CCAAAGAGTTTTTTATATTCATTTATGCGCTTCATATCAAATTTTTATTTGAGGGCGCAAAAGTACATGTTATTTTCAGATGAATAACTATCCTAACCCATAAAAAAAACAAACAACTACAAAATGCTTACACGAACTTTTTTCTTTTTCAATCTGCTGTTGTTCAATTTGTCAACTAACGACCCAGCAATACTAAGAGGAACTGCCACAAAAGCACAATCCTGTTTTAATTCAATAGTTCCTAGCTGGTCTTTGGTTAAACCTCCTTCTTTAAAAAACAATCCCGCAATATCTCCTTTAGAGATTTTATCTTTTCTTCCTCCTGAAATAAATAGAGTCTCCCAGAATTGGGGTTTCACAGGTGCTTTTTTGGAAATATTTTCGATTTTTGGTTTACCAATAAATGCAGGCAGGTCTTCGCCCTCCCATTTTAAGATGTAAGCAGTCCCTTTTGAGTTTACTCTAGCCGTTCTGCCATTTCTATGTGTAAACTCTTCTAAAGCATAAGGAAGCTCGTAATGAATAATAAAATTCATTTCTGGAATATCTATTCCTCTTGAAGCTAAATCGGTTGCAATTAAAATCTGACTGGTGCCATTTCGAAATTTAATTAAAGAACGTTCTCTGTCTTTTTGCTCCATTCCACCAGAAAAACAGGTATGACTTATCTTGTTTTTTTCTAGATATCTACTTACCAAATCTATACTGTCTTTTAAATTACAGAAAACAATGCCCTGTTGGTTTCCAAGATGTAAAAGCAAATTCAATAAGGCGGGAAGTTTATTGCTTGTTGGCGAAATGACTGTTTTAATAATTAATTTCGAATGTTTTTCCTCATTTAAATAATTGATAATCGTGGGTTTATCCAATCTTACAAAGCCCGGAATTTTAACTCCTTGAGTTGCAGAGGTTAAAATGCGTTTATTTAAAGCAGGTAATTGACTGATAATGCGTTTCATTTCCTGTTCGAAACCTACTTCTAACGATTTGTCAAATTCATCTAATACTAGGGTTTTTATACTTGCCAAAGAAAATCTTTCGTTTTCAAAATGATCGGCAATTCTTCCTGGAGTTCCTATTAAAATAGCAGGCACATGTTTGATTTCAATTTTATCCTTAGACATAGGTCTGCCCCCATAAACAGCATTCACTTTAAAACCCGATCCCATATCTCGAGCTACTTGTTCAATTTGTATGGCCAATTCTCTTGAAGGTACTAATATAAGCACTTGCACATCTGTACAGTCTGGTTTTAGGAGATCTATAATGGGCAATAAAAAAGCCAAGGTCTTCCCGGAACCTGTAGGAGAAAGCAAGACAGTATTTGTAGTTGTTTCAATAACTGAAATAGCTTCCTCTTGCATGGGATTTAACTCATGAATATTTAATTTTGATAAAATGTCTTGCTGATCTTTGATGTTACTTGCCATAAAAATTATTTCTTTTTTGCCTTCTCAGCTTGTGGGTTTCCCATATTTGTTTGTGCTAAATAATCGGCCAATATTTTTTCGATCAGCTCTTCTTTGGTTAAGTGATGAAAGATGGTGGTTATCTTGTTTTTGTATGTTTCAGAAATATGGCGATTTGGTTTTGTTTTGAAGATTTTTTTCGCCCAAAGCAAACCGTTGTTTTCTTCAATGCTGAGGGCATCTGCTTTTTGAAACTTTTTGAAGCTAATGCCTAATTCTTGTTCAAAGTCGGCAATATCTGCTACTTCCTCTTCTTGTAAAATAGTTAGAGAAAACCCCTTGGCTCCTGCTCTAGCTGTACGTCCACTTCTGTGTACATAAGCATCGTAAGTATCCGGTAAATGGTAATTAACAACGTATGAGATTTCCTTAACATCAATACCTCGCGCTGCTAAATCTGTAGCGACTAGAATATCTATATAGCCTTCCCTGAATTGACCCATAATGCGATCGCGAATCCCTTGGGTTAAACTTCCGTGAAGCGCTCCAGAAGAAAATTTATTAATAGCTAGGTTTTTAGCTAATTTATTGACAGCTGCTTTGGTTTTACAAAAAATAATGCCTCTTTCTCCTTCTTTAGAATTTAAAAAATGAAGTAATACGTCTAGCTTTTCTATAGGTTCTACAACCACGTATTGATGATCGATTCCTTGATGTCCCACTGTTGACATATCTGCCTCAATGTGAATGACATTTTTAGACATATAATTTTGAACCAGCTGTTTTACGGTTCCCGGCATGGTAGCAGTAAAAAGCAAGGTTCTTCTGGATTTAGGAATCTCTTTGATAATGCTATCTAGACCTTCTTTTAAAGCACTCACCATTTCATCGGCTTCATCCAAAATAAAATAAGAGATGTTTTTGATGTTTATGGCATTTCGGCTTACTAAATCGGCCAAACGCCCAGGAGTTGCAACCACGATATGTGTAGTTGATAGCAAGCGCTCTATTTGTGGCTTAATTGGAATTCCTCCACAAATTGCTGCTATTGAAATTTCTGGGCTATGAGAAGCAAAAGAGACTAAGTTGTGATAGATTTGCTGTCCCAATTCTCGCGTTGGTGCTAGTATAACCGCTTGAATATCTATGGATTTTATATCTATTAATTGTAATAGTGGCAAACCAAAGGCGGCCGTTTTACCGGTTCCTGTTTTTGCTAAGGCAACCACATCCTCTTTTTGGTTGAGCAGTACTGGGATTGCTTTTTGTTGAATATCTGTAGGAACAGAAATCTGTAAAGCAGTTAAACTTTGCAGTAAATGTTCATGAATCCCTAAATCTGAAAATGTTTTTGACATCTAATAATTTTCAACAAAGATAATCACAGTTTTACAAGAAGCGCTTCCGATCAAATAATTTTAATAAATGATTTAATCGGAATTTACTATCTGCAATATGTTTGTTATTTTAAAATAAAAAGCCATCAAAAAATGATAGCTTTAAATGGGCTTTTATACTAGTTGACTAGGCCAATTTAACATTTATGGCATTAAGTCCCTTTTCACCTTGCTCTACTTCAAAGGTTACTTTGTCATTCTCGCGAATTTGATCGATTAGATCATTTTTATGTACAAATACATCTACTTCTGAATCGGATTGGGTAATAAAACCAAAACCTTTGGCATTATTGAAAAATTTTACGGTACCTTCTTTCATTTGATTTACTTTTTTAGTTCTAATTAATTTGTTTAATATTTTTTTAATCATTTTTGTTCTGTTTTTGTTTAATAAATAGTGTTGTGCAATACTTCTTATGTCAAGTTTATCGCGGGTTTTCTTCCTAGTGCTCGAAGCATTTTGGTGTGATCTTTTAAAGCCTGATAAACACTTGTTTTGACATGATATGGCATGCCAAACTCTTTGGCCGTATCAGATACTATTTTCGTTAGGCTTTTGTAATGTACGTGGCAAACATCTGGAAGAACATGATGTTCTACCTGATAATTTAACCCTCCTATCAGCCAAAATAAGAGTTTGCTTTTGGGTGAAAAATTACTAGTAGTTTCAAATTGATGTCTGTACCACTCATTTTTCATCATTCCTTTTTCATTAGGTAATGGAAAATCGGTTTCAGGCATAATGTGTGCTATTTGAAATACGGAACTCACCATAAGGCCTGTTACCACATGCATACTTAAAAAGCCAAGTAAAATAATCCACCAGGATAAAGGTACCATAATCATTGGAAGTATCAAAGCATAGGAATAATAAAATAGTTTCCATGCCGTAATACTAAGGATTCCTTTGGTGAATTCGTTTTTTTCTGGCAACAGGCCCATCCGGTTATAACGGGTTAAGCGGACAAAATCTTTAGCTGTTATCCAGAATAAAGTAGAGATTCCGTAAAAGAACCAAATATAGATATATTGAAATCGTTGTGACCAATGATGTTTGCCATTTGGTGAAAAGCGTAGAAAAAACGGGGTATTTATATCATCGTCTGCATGATCAATATTTGTATATGTATGATGTAAGACATTGTGTTGAATCCTCCAGACCTTGTCGCTGGCACCAATAAGGTTAAAAGTGTAACCCAATAAGGTATTGATTCTTTTATTTTTCGAATATGCACCATGAATGGCATCGTGCATCACTCCCATTCCAATTCCCGACATGCCAAATCCGCAAATAATGTATAAAGTAAAAAGCAACCAAGCGCTAGTAACCAAACCAGTGGAGAGTATGATTAATGGTACAAAAAATAAAGACAACATTAATATGGTTTTTAAAACCATATTGGCATTGGCCTTTCTGCTCAAATTATTTTCCTTGAAATATAAATTAACTCGACTTCTTAACGTTTTTGAAAAATCGTTATCAGTTACTCTTGAAAACTTTGGATTTTCCATAGTACTACTTGTTTTATTGATTTGTGGCATTTAATACCCCAAAAGCTTAAAACACCTTTAAGTGCAATAAGTTGTTCTGAAGTTTCGTACTACTATGAGAATGATAATTATGAAGATGGTTTCCCAGAGTGAATGGTTTATGAATACCCGAAAAGTCTTGACAAATAAAACGTCTAATATACTACGTTGTTAAAATTACTGGAGAAAGCGATGGATTGTTTAAAATTGAATGAAGATTAAAGAAAAAAAGCTATCTGAATAATTTAAGCCGCAAATATACGCGAAATTAACCGAAATTATTATTTAATCATGTTAAAGTATGATGATGGGCTTAAGAGTAGCTTCTCTCCTTTCTATATTTTAAAGTATTACATCGTATCGCGATTCGTTATATTACATAGCTCTAGGATTTGCTTTTATCTTCACTTTTCTGCTTTTTGAAATAATCATGCTACAAAACCCAAATTTCTCGGTTATGGTTCCTAAGCATTTATAAACACCTAAACCGTTAATTGGATAGTTATAAGCTGTTTCGGTAAAATGAACTGCATCAAAATAACTTCCATGTTTATCGACAAACGTACTTAATCGCATGCGTTTTCCTTGCGAAGTGGTATTATATCTTGTAGTTACCAGATTTCCATAAATAACAACTTCTTTATTTACGTGCCGATCCATGTTTTTAGCACAAATATCCTGTTCCATAACTTCATCTATTAATTCAAAATAACCACCTAAGGGAAAACCCAGCAACTCCATTTCATCGTAGGCATTTTCAATGGTGTTTACAGGTAACTCCGGTAGCTGAAAATGCTTGTGTTTGGTTTGAAACAGCTTAGGTTGCTTGTTTTGTGTCTTACCTGCTTGAAGCTTAAAAATAGCCTGCCATAACAGCTCTGTTTTCGATTTGTTTGTGAATTGAAAGCAGCCGATTCTTATTAAAATAGACAGTTGTTCAATGCTTATTTGTATACGATCTATAAAATTTTCTAAAGACAGAAAATTACCATGAATCTGTCTTTCATTTAATATTCTCTGTACGACCCAAGTTTCCAGATTCTTTAAATATCCCAAGCCTAAATAAATATCCTTGCCCTTTACCCTATTTGGATGATCGCTGTTATTGATGCAAGGAAGTTTAATTTGAGCGCCTTGCATTTTGGCTTCGTGCAAATAGTGTTCTGTACTGTAAAACCCGCCGCCATTATTAAGCACAGCTACCATAAATTCTATGGGATAATAACATTTTAAAAACAAACTCTGATAACTTTCTACAGCATACGATGCTGAATGTCCTTTAGCAAAGGCATAACCCGCAAAGCTTTTAATCTGATCCCAAACCTCGAAAATTAAATGGTCTGTATATCCTTTTTTTCTGCAATTGGAAGTGAATTTTTGTTCTACAGCCAAAAACTCTTCTTTGGAACGGTATTTCCCACTCATTCCTCTTCTTAAAACATCCGCTTCGCCCAAACTTAAATCGGCAAACTGATTGGCCACTTTTAAAACATCTTCTTGATACACCATCACGCCATAAGTTTCGGGCATGATTTCCAAGAGAATGGGATGTGCCTTTTTTCTTTGCTCTGGAAATCGGTGACGTTTTATAAATTCATCTTTCATTCCCGATCCAGAAACTCCTGGACGAACAATCGAGCTAGCCGCCACCAAACCTAAATAATCCTGGGTTTGTAGCTTTATCATTAAACCTCGCATGGCAGGAGATTCTACATAATAAGCACCAATGGCTCCGCCACTTTTAAGAAGTTTATTGATGTTCTTATCATTTTTAAAACGTTCCACATCATGGATGTCTATTGCTGGCGCTTCGGGTTGGTTTTCAGCTATAATTTCTAGAGCATCTTTAATTTTAGCCAAGCCTCTTTGTCCTAGAATATCAAATTTAAAAATCCCTGCCTCTTCCGCAATCATCATATCAAATTGCACGGTTGGAAAGCCTTTTGGAGGCAGAAAAGTTGCAGAATAATTATGGATAGGTGCTTCTAAAATTAAGATTCCTGCCGAATGCACACTTAAATAGTTTGGAAAACCTTGGATTAAACCTCCATACTTTAAAACTAGTTTCCCCATCTCATCTAATGATGTATTTGTGGATTTTCCTTTACTCAATTTATCAATTTCTTCTTTTGGCAAACCAAAAACTTTTCCCAACTCTCTAACAACCGCTTTAAATTTAAAGGTATTGTAAGTAGCTAAAAGTGCCGTGTTTTTAAATCTTTTAAAAATGTAATTTGTGACGTCTTCTCTGTCTTTCCAGGAGAAATCGATGTCAAAATCTGGAGGAGATGCTCTAAAAGGATTGATAAATCTTTCAAAATACAAATCCAATTCAATCGGGTCCACATCTGTAATCCCAATAATATAAGCCACAATACTGTTGGCGCCACTTCCTCGTCCCACATGAAAATAACCTTGGCTTTTAGCATAAGAAATAATGTCGTGATTTATTAAAAAGAAACTAACGAAGTTTAATGTTTTTATGGTTTCCAACTCTCTATTTAGTCGTTCATAAACCTTTTTATTAGGATTTTTATAGCGATTTGGCAAACCTTGACGGCATAACTCTTGGAGATATTCAAAATCGGCTTCCAAACTATTTTTATAAATTTTTAAGTTTTGAGAACTTCTTTCGGTTTCAAAGCCAAAATGAATTTGACATTGATCCATTAAACTCTGTGTGTTTTCTATAATATGCGGAAAATTGGAAAACGCTTGTAATAGATTTTCCTTAGAGTACATTTTTTCAGTAGGACGACATTCTTCGGTGTTTGAAAGCTTGCTCAACAAACAGTTGTTATCAATGGCTCTAAGTAATCTGTGTGCGTTAAAATCTTTTTTGTTCCTAATGGTAACTGGTTGTTGTATGACTAATTTATCTGTAAGGGTTTTTAATTTTGAAAAAGGGAGTTTCCTGAGTTCTTCAACCGAAACACCAATAAATTCATTGGTATTAAAAGAAGTTATTTCATATTCCAACACATTTTCAAAGGGATAGATTATAAAGGCATTTTGGAGTTCTGGAGCTTTATTTGCAACGGGTTTTTTATTCTCTAAATGTTGCGAAAGCAAGCTGTTTAGCTCGTGAAATCCAGTGTTGTTTTTAGCAATTCCTACAAACTGTTGTTTGGCACCATTTCTAAAATCGATACCAACTAAAGGTTTGATCTTCTGTTTTTCGGCTTGTTTAATAAAATTCAAGCAAGCAGAGGTGTTATTGATATCTGTTAAAGCCAAACACGATATGTTATTGCTTTTGGCCAATTCCAATAATTCTATTTCAGAAAATGTGCCATAGCGAAGCGAGTAATATGAATGACAATTTAAATACATTATTGTTTTCTATGTGCTAATAAAACTGGAGGTTCGCCATTAAAAGGATTTTGAAATCTCCCGATGGTTTTTGCGCCAATGGAAGAAGCTCTCATAATACTAGAATCGCCGTATCTGCCTCGAATCCCATCCATGGCTTTATATAGGCCTAGCATTTTTTCGGTATCATCAAAAAGGTTTATTTGATAATTTCCACTCACAATATCGTTCATTTTAACACCTACTAATCTTACCAAAAGTCTTCTGTTATAGAGTTTTTCAAACAGTTCCAACACCGTTGGAATAATAATATGGTCGGCGCTTGAATAGGCTATTTTAACCTGTTTGTTATAAGTGTTAAAATCTGAATACCTAATTTTCACACTTATAGTGCTAGCTAATTTATCTGCTCGTCTTAATTGAAACGCCAAATTTTCTGCCATAGCAAAAATGATGGTTCTTAAATAGGCAATATCAATGGTGTCTTTATTAAAAGTTCTTTCGGTAGAGATGGATTTTCTTTCGTGATAGGGAATTAATGGCGGATTATCAAGTCCGTTGGCTCTTTTCCAAATAGTTACTCCTGAAAGTCCTAAAGCGCTTCGCATCATTTCCACAGGCATTTGTTGAACCATACCTACTTTTTCCACGCCTAAGTTTCTAAGTATTTGATAGGTTTTTTCTCCAACAGAAGGTATTTTTCGAATGGATAAAGGTGCTAAAAACGATTTTTCAAAACCTGAGTCTATTTTTAATTGGTTATTCGGCTTTGCTTCTCCTGTAGCTACTTTAGAGACTATTTTATTTGTGGACAAACCAAAAGAAATTGGAAGTCCGGTGTCTTTAATAATGGTTTGTCTAAGTTCTGAAGCATATTTATAAGTACCATAAAACTTGTCCATGCCTGTTAAATCGGCATAAAACTCATCCACGCTGGCTTTTTCAAAAACAGGCACTTTTTCTTTAATAATTTCCGTTACCAATTGCGAGTATTTGGTGTAAATACCTGCATTTCCTTTAATAACTACAGCTTGAGGACAGAGTCTTCTAGCTACTTTCATAGACATGCCAGAATGCACGCCAAAAACGCGGGTTTCGTAGCTACAAGCTGCTACAACCCCTCTATCTCCTACGCCGCCGACCATTAACGGTCGGTGTTTTAACCGGCTGTCTATCAGTCTTTCGCAGGAAACAAAGAACGTATCTAGGTCCAGATGTAAAATATTCTTTTGCATGTGACAAAATTAGCTTAAATTTGTAGTCTCACTGACTCAAAAAATAAGTTTTATGTCGTTTATTCAAAATAATATCCAATTCATTCGAAATCAGAAAGGTTTGTCTCAAGCACAATTTGCCGAGGTGTTGGATTGGTCCAAATCGCAGGTTGGAGCTTATGAGGAAGGACGTTCCTTCCCTTCTATAGAAAAGCTCGTCCAACTATCGGATTATGTAAAAATCCCCATCGATATTTTAGTACGAAACGATTTAAGAAAATCTGGAACCACCTCATTTATTGAAGTGGGCAATCAGCGGGTGCTATTTCCTATTTTGGTAGACCCTGACAACGAAAACTTAATAGAAGTTGTTCCGGTTAAGGCTAGCGCAGGTTATTTATCTGGTTATGATGACCCGGAATATATTGAGCAATTACAAAAAATAAAACTTCCGTTTTTGCCTACAGGAAAACATCGCGCATTTCCTATTAAGGGAGATTCCATGCTTCCTATGAAAGATGGTTCTTTTGTTATAGGCAGGTTTATTGAAGATAGAAAAGAAATAAAAACAGGAAAAACCTATGTTTTATTGACCTTAAATGATGGGATGGTTTACAAACGCGTGATGAACAATATTGATTTCAATAACTCACTTTTGTTAATATCTGATAATAAAATGTATCACGATTATAGCGTATCTATAGATGAAGTTTTAGAGTTATGGGAATTTACCTGTAGTATCAATACCCAAGAATACAGCGAAGAAGAATTAAAACTAAGCAGTATCATGACCATGTTTAACGAGTTAGGCGTAGAACTTAAAGCTTTGGAAAAGGCTATTAAGTAATCTGTAATACCTTTTTAAATATTTTTATTTTAGAATGATATTATAATTGGTCACATACATATCTTCTTTTTTTAAGGTGGTCAGGATGTTGTTAATTCCTTTTTTATTTAGTTTTTTTCGACATGCTTTGGTTAAAAACGGATCGTCTTCAAAAATCAAGGTGTTTAGCGCATATTCTGGCTTTCCAGCTTCTTTAACCATAGGATGAATCTGTCTTAATTCTCTAGTATGTCTATAAGAACCCGGAATAAAGGTGTAAAACGTATAAACGCCATCCACATTGGTTTTAATCCATGCTCTGTGATACACATAACGTTTGTCGTTTTCAAACTTTAAATCGTATTCACCATTTTCATTGGCCTGGTTTATATAGAGAATAACATCTTTTGCAGGTGTAATTCCATCCTTTAGATACACAGTTCCTGTAATTTTCAACTTGTTTTCCATAGTTTCAAAATCGGGAATGGTATCTGTATTGCTCAAATGCTTTTCAGAAAAATCGTAAATAGGATTTCTAGACGCATAATCGAATGGAATTTCCTCTAAAACATTGGCAGAATCCTGAGCATTTAATGTAGGTGAAAAATATAAAAAAGGGGCAATCGATAAAATGACAATGAGGTTTTTCATGAGCTAATGGATAATTAATTACCTTAAAACTATGTCATTAGGCCTATTGACTCAAAATAATTCTTATGAACTATAAAATTTTACGATGAAATGAAAAAATATTGCAAAAGTATCGACGTAATGCATAAAATGTTTAAAGTTTATGCTTTTAGGACACGATAGAATAGCTAAGAAAAAGGAATAAAGAGAAGAAACAGATATTCTTCTTGCGAAAAAACTATTTTAAATAAATTTTATACTAAGGTCATGCTTTCAATCTCCAATTTAAAATCCTGAGACTCTTTATTAGCTATTAAAAACCCGATTTCTTCCAAAAGCTTGCCTGGATATTTTGAGAGTTGTAAAGGCCTGCCGCGATAGGTTGGGTAGAATTCCATTAAATCCATCTCTATATCTTGCCAGTTTCCTGTAGTTTCAAAATAGGACACATACGAATGTCTATCGGTTATATTACTTTTTAACCGCAATTGATATCTATGTGTATCTCCTTTTAGTTTAATTGAAATTTTCGAGTAGTTTTCGACATCTATTAGGCTTAAGCTGTACTTTACGCTAGAAAAACCACCATTATTTTCTAAAGAAACATGACCTGTAAATTCTCCAAAACCTTCTTTGTTTATGATGAATTTAGCTTGGGAACAACCTCCCATAACCACATCGTTCACCACTTGCCATTGAGATAGATTTGCTTGATTTTTAGAGTTGAAAAGTAGCATGTTTAATTATTAAAGTAATTTACCATATAGATCGTTCAGCTTATTGGTGCGATAATTAAAAATCTCAGTAAGTTTGGGTTTAACCAAAATTGGATGCATCCATCTGCCTAAAAGTCCGAAGGGTATTTTATAGTCGATAACATCTTCCATCTCCACACCGCCTTCAATTTCCTTTATAAAGTGTTTATGATGCCATAAGGCATAAGGACCAAAACGCTGTTCGTCCACAAAATACTCTTTATCTACAACATGTGTGATTTCGGTTACCCAATGCGTTTTAATCCCAAGCACAGGTGTTACAATATATTGAATTATTTGACCCGCAAACATGGGTCTCTCTGCTCCAGAAACAATGTGAAACCCCATATACTCTGGCGTAATGGTTTTGAGGTTTTTAGGATTTGATAGAAATTCCCAAGCTTGATCTATTGAAATGGGAAGTTTTTGTTTAGAAGATAAGGTATAAACCTTCCCTTTTGTCGAGAAATTCATTTAAAAATGTAGTTAAAACTAATTGTATAAAAGTATGTAAGCATTTAGACTAGTGGCTATTAACAACCATATAAAATAAGGCGCTATCAACCAGGTTTTTGTTTGTAAAACAGATTTGTATTTAAAGAGAAAGACAGCAACAACAAGGGTTAATAAAATAATAACTACTAAACCAAATGTTATTAAATGCTGATTGAAAAAGATATAATTCCAAGATACATTCAACAGAAACTGTACGGCAAACAAACCTAGAACAAACGAGCTAGCATTCTGTTTCACCAAGTTTGCCATATAAAAAGAAAAACAAATCATTATTCCAGTCCATGCTGCTCCAAAAACCCAACCTGGTGGCGTCCAAGGCGCTTTGTTTTGAATTAAGTACCATTCAGAGGTTGGGCCATTTCCCATGAGCCAACTTCCAATGCCCAATGCAGCAAAGTTGATAATCAGGAAAAGGATGATTAATTGATAGGTCTTCATTCTAAATAACTTGTAATTTTAGAACTATTAGGCTTTGTAATAGAATAAAAGTAATCTATAAAATTTCCATCTTCATCTATTAAATATTTCTGAAAATTCCACTTCACCGAAGAGCTGCTCACACCATTCAACTCTTTATTAGTTAACCAAGCATATAGTGGATGCTGATTGTCTCCTTTAACATCTACTTTTTCGGTCATTAAAAAAGTTACTCCGTAGTTTTGTTTGCAAAAGGATTGAATTTCCGTGGCCGAACCTGGTTCTTGACCACCAAACTGATTGCATGGTACTCCAATAACTACCAATTTATTTTTGTAGGTATCATAAAGTTCTTGTAATCCTTGATATTGTCCTGTAAACCCACATTCAGAAGCTGTGTTGACAATAAGGATTTTCTTTCCTTTAAAATCCTTTAAATCAATAGATTTTCCATCAAGGCTATTTATGGATATATTATAAATACTTTGTTGCTCTTGCATATTTTTTGCTGAGTTGTTGTTTTTAGAAAAAAAGGAAAAAGACATAAGTAGAATGAGTGTTAGATATATTTGATTCATAATGACATTGATCGAGTTAATATTGTTTAACTTATGATGACACAAAGTTAGACAAATAGATTAATAGTTTTCTGAAATAAATGTTAAAAACTAAATAAAATCATAAATTATTCCAAATTATAATAATTTAACAATTACTCTAACAATAAATTAACACAGTTCATCGTTTTTTTGAGTAGATTCGTCCATCAAAAATTTAAAAATATTAATTTTAATGTCTAGTGCATTGATTTAGAGCCTATGCGATCACTGTTTTTTTTGCTTATTTTTTGCTTACCTATAAGATTTATAGGTCAAAATACACCTACTATAATATCCAATCCAAAATTAGTTCATCTTATTGACGAATATAAAGCTTTAGTTGGAGAAACTAATGAACCTCTCCTCCTTGTTCCTTCGGAAGAAGAGGAGGAAGAAATTGATGTTACTTCAGAGTTTTGGGATACAAGTAGAATTAGAATCGATTATAACACAGAAGTTAGTTTTCCTATAAATATTCAGTTTAAAGAGTCTAAATACGTGTCTCCTATTTCACGTGATAAGGTTGTAACCTCTCGTTATGGCTGGCGTAAAGGCCGGGCTCATAAAGGCATTGACATTGATTTGGTTACTGGCGATAGTTTATATGCTATGTTTGATGGCGTTGTACGTTTTGCCAGTTATAGTTCTGGTCATGGAAATACAGTGGTTTTAAGACATTTTAATGGTTTAGAAACTGTTTATGCACACTTATCTGCTTTAGATGTAAAGGAAAACGATTCTCTTGTTGCTGGAGCCTATTTAGGTAAAGGCGGCGCTACAGGAAATGCCAGAGGCAGCCATTTGCATTTGGAAATGTATTATAAAGGCATTCCAGTAAATCCTGAATATCTTTTAAGTTTTGATGAACACAACGAAGTTCGTTCTCAAGATATCTGGATTACCAAAACTTGGACTCGTCCAGAACTCCACAATAGCAAACGTCAAAGCGAGCTTGAAATCTTTTCAAGCGAAGAAGAAGCTATAGCAAGTAGCCTGAAACCTAAACGCGTATATATTGTTAAAAAAGGTGATACTCTATCAAAAATTTCTTCACGAAATAACATGAGTATGGCAGCACTTTGCAAAAACAATAAAATAAAGCAAAATAGCACTTTGCGAGTAGGACAAAAATTAATTCTTAACTAAAACAAAAACAGAATCCATCGTGTGATGGGTTCTGTTTTTATGGTCAATGCTTCTATAAATTGACTAAACTTTTATTGTAATTTTTTTGGTTTTACCTCCATTGTTTATAGCCACATGATACACAATAGAACGTTCATTATCTTTAATATACTTTATATTGCACTTAACTTCTTTAATGGCCCAATGAGGGTATTCTTTAATTAATTTTGAGCTTACAGCGTAAGGCAACTTAATGGCTTGGTAGTTTTCATCGCAACTAAGTAGTACTCCATTTTTATTATAAACAGCTGTTATAATGTTATCTCCTTCTTTAAAGTCAACCGTATAGCTACCATTATTTTTAGCCTGATAAACATCTGCCATTTTAATATTGTAATTAGCCACTAAATTTTGAAGTTTTTCAATTTTTATTGAAAAATCTTGGGTTGTAAATGTATTCAAATATTCAGCATTGAGAACTGTTTTACTCGAAGCATACATATTTTGATTGGATGGTGTTAATACCGCCAAATCACTTTGAGCAATCATTAGGTTGGTTAGACCGAAAAACAATAGACCAAGTACATAGGTTTTCATAAGTTTTAAATTTTAAGATTATACAATGAAGTTTGCTATTATTCGGTTCAAAAGAGATAATCAAAAAACTTAACAGACTGATTGTTAAATTAATATGACACAAACTTAGTATAACATGTATCTAAAACCTTAAAAAGCTTATAGACAGATAATGAACAGTCTATAGACAATTGATAGACAGCTTATAAAATAGAATGAATAAAATGAAATAGTCGGCTGATTGTCAGTGGATTAAATGTTTTGGATAAAATCGTCTAGATGTTCATCCTCAGATAAATGAAGTTTTTTTCTAAGACGATAGCGACTTGTATTTAATGAAGAAACTGTAATATTTTGAAGCGTTGCAATGTTTCGACTATCCATTTTTAAGCGGATTAAAGAACATAAGCGGATCTCATTTTTGCTCAAATCGGGAAACAAATTGGTGAGTTCGCTATAAAAAGAGTCACTTAATTTATCCAAACGTTCATAGAACTCCTTGGTGTCCGAATCTACCGTAATTTTATTTTGAATATCCTGTTCTAGATCGTCCATCAAGATTTTTTGTTCTTTAGAATCTGATTGTTGGATAGCTTTTATTTTATCTGCTAAAGTTTTAGCCCATTCTTGATTTTGAGTCAGGTTGATGGCAAAGTCGGATAAATCACGCTTCTTAGATTCAATTTCCGACTCAAGCTCCCTATTTTTAAAAGTTGTTAAATCTCGGGCCTGCTCTGCCAGTAATTGTTTGTTTTTTGCATTCTTAAGATGTTGACGTCGACTTAAAAAAAGTAACAATAACAAAATTAAAATAGTAGATGATGATAGGCTCACTATTAAAAGTCTAGAGCGTTGACTACGTATTTTATTCTCTCTTTCTATTCTATCAATTTTAAAATTAAGCGAAATTCTGTCAAGTGTGATGTTATTTAATTCCTCGCGCCATTTTAGTCCGGCTAATTCAGAAAGATGTACCAAACTATCTGAATAATTCTTAATTAGCTTAGCCGTATTATAAGCTTCTTTATAGTTGTTTTGTTTTTCATACAAACAAGCTTTTGCATTTAAAAAAACAAGTGTCGATCCAGATGTTATACTTTTAATATTAGTACTATCGATCATGATTGTTTCGAGTTCTTTAAAGGCTTTTTTAGCTTTTTCTAATTCTCCCATTTGAATATGGGTCATTACTAATTGGCTTCCTGCATTTATTAGTCTTGGAATATCTTTTGTAAATAATCTTTCATCTGTTGCCACTTTATAAAACTCGAAATTAGTTTGATAGAATGGTAAAGCATCATTATAATTTTCCTGATCCATATACACGTCGGCTATATTATCTCGAATACTTCCAATTAAAGTGTGGTTCGGAAATTTCATTTTTGTAATCTGATAACTTAACTTAAAATAAATTATTGCTGAATCCAATTCTTTCTTGTACCAGTAAAAATAGAGGCCATAATTATTAAGTGCAGAAGAATATGAAATAATATCTAAGTTCTTTGTAAACTGAATATTTTTTTTATGTTCTAAGGCCGCCAATTCAAACATCCCTAATTTTGCGTAGCCTTCCGCCAAAATACTATGGGTAAAAGTTATCATTTCAATAAACGATTCCTTTTCAGATTCCGTAAGCTTGGCTTCCTGGGCATGATAATAATTAAAAAAATCTTGGCAAGATTTAATGGATTCTTCAGGAAATCCGATTTCGCGAAACCAATTTCCCGAGTGCAGATAACTCCCTAATTTTAAACTGTAATGACCTTCTATATGTGGCAACAAATCCATACGTTTAAAATGTTGCGACAAATACACTTGAAGTTGTTTTTCAGAAAACGATTCACGTCTAAATGTTTTTATATCACTTACAGAAAATGATTTTTCCATAACAGCTGTTAAAGAATCGAATTTTTTTAACGCCTGTTCACTTGTAAGTGATTCTTGGGTATAACAAACACTGCTAATAATTAAAAAGAAAATTAGTTGCAAACACTTGAAAGATATCACTTTAAATAATGATTTTTTTGGTTTAGTCAACTCAAATATACAAGATAATTATAAGATAATATTTACGAAAACAGTTAATAATAACGTCAACCTAACCAAAAAGATACGCAAATCAAGAAAATTATAGCAAAGTCTTTCGTGAAGAGACCCATAATTCCATCAAAAAAAAGAGCTGCAGCAGTACTTATAAAAACCAACAAATAACATGTTGGCTATGTAGATTATTACAGAAACTACTACCATTAATACATCCTATCCCGAAAAGTTTATTTTTTTATGAAATACATCCATTAACAATTGATTTGTGAAAAAACGTAATACATTTCGGTAGCAATTTGTAAACTTCGGTTACTATATACTTCAGTTTGTTTGAACGTATTATCTGAAACCTTTGGATCTTCATAAGTTATTGGAATACGCTTTTCGGTTCCCGCTATAAATGGACATCCTGTATCGGCTTGAGAACAAGTTATAATTGCAGCAAAGGATGATGTTGGATTAAATGGATGATCATAAACCTTGGAAAACCCTATAATTGGAGGTTCTTTTTTAGAAAACTTGATACTATATTTTGGATTTTTTCCTTCAGCTAAGCTCTGGATTTGAAATCCCTTTTCCTGTAAAGTTGTTACTACCATTGGAAATAAAGCTGTGGCCTCGGTTCCTCCAGAATAACAAAAAACATTGTTTATTTGAAAATAATGAGCCATAGTTTGAGCCCATACTTGCGACAAATGACTGCGTCTAGAATTGTGTGTGCAGATAAAATTTAGACGAATTTCATCATTATTTATTGCTTTTTCTTGAATGTATTCAATAAGTTCTTTTAGTAACTCTTTACGTTCTTCTGAAATACGTGCAACATCCAATGAGTTTATAACCTCTATAATTTTTAAATACATTTCTAAGCTTCCAGCTAATTAATAACATGTTTTTTCAGAATATATTAGCAACAATCGCCTTCTAAAGTAGATACTTGCTCTAAAAACTGCATAAATAGTTGTTTTGCATTTTGCCATTCAACCAAATCTATACAATAACAAACGCTAGTTCCTTCAATACTTCCTTTAATAATTCCTAGATTTTTAAGTTCTTTTAAATGCTGAGAAATGGTTGGTTGTGCCAAGCCTATTTCATTTACCAAATCGCCGCAAACACAACTATTTATTTTAAATAAGTGTTGTATAATAGCTATTCGAGCTGGATGCCCAAAAGCTTTAGCTATTAAAGCCATTTTATTTTGTTCTTCGGTAAAAATCTCCGATTTTGTTAGTCCCATATTATTCTATAATTAATCATTGCAATATTACGATTAACTAGGTTTATGTGAAAATAATCTTTATAAAACTTGATAATTGTCTTTGATTTAGACTTACAATTTTTATAAAAAAGATGTACTTTGCATGACTATTAAAAAAGTGAAAAATGAAAGTTTGCATTGCCGAAAAACCCAGTGTTGCCAGAGAAATTGCTTCCGTTCTTGGAGCAAATAACAAGCACGACGGATATTATGAAGGAAATGGTTATGCCGTTACCTACACCTTTGGGCATTTGTGTACACTTATGGAGCCAAGTGATTATAAATCGCATTGGAAAAGCTGGGATTTAAACAATTTACCCATGCTTCCAGAAAAGTTTAAAACCAAAGTGGTGAGCAATTCTGGTATTCAAAAACAATTTAGAATTGTAAAAAGCCTTTTCGACAAAGCAGATGTGGTTATAAACTGTGGAGATGCGGGCCAAGAAGGAGAACTTATTCAACGTTGGGTTTTGGACCAAGCCAATTATAAAGGTAAAGTTGAAAGACTATGGATTTCTTCTCTTACAACCGAAGCCATTAGAGAAGGTTTCCAAAATTTAAAACCATCCGAAAATTACGACAATCTCTATTACGCCGGATTTTCCAGAGCTATTGGAGATTGGTTATTAGGAATGAATGCCACCCGTTTATATACTGTAAAACATGGTGGCTACAAGCAAATGCTTTCCGTTGGACGGGTACAAACCCCAACCCTTGCTATGGTTGTAAACCGTTTTAAAGAAATTGAAAACTTTAAACCACAAGCATATTGGGAGTTGCAAACCATGTATCGGGACACCTTGTTTTCTTATGAAGAAGGTCGTTTTACTAAAATGGAAGATGGAGAAATTTTAGCCAATAAAGTAAAAGAGCACGAATTTGAGATTGAATCTGTTACCAAAAAGAAAGGAACCGAATATGCGCCAAAACTCTTCGATTTAACAGGCTTACAAGTGTATTGTAATACGAAATTTGGATTTTCGGCAGATGAAACCTTAAAACTTGTTCAGAAGTTATACGAAATGAAGGTGGTAACTTATCCAAGAGTAGATACTACCTTTCTACCCAATGATGTGTATCCAAAAGTAGCCGGAATTCTTCAAAAACTAACTAATTATGCTACGTTAACGCAACCTCTTTTAGGAAAGAAAATAA
>Ga0209075_1001957_pt1 | contig 18764 bp, 15 predicted proteins | sample Stecom2011_FD_187523 | JGI IMG/M metagenome (GOLD analysis project Ga0209075, IMG submission 187523) | Agricultural soil microbial communities from Utah to study Nitrogen management - Steer compost 2011 (SPAdes) (version 2) | ecosystem: Environmental > Terrestrial > Soil > Agricultural land...
AATAAACAAGGTAGATTTCCCTTTACTTCCTTTTCCTAAATAAGAAGCGAGCTTAATTCTTTGTGCTTCGCCACCACTAAGCGTAGAGGATGCTTGGCCGAGTTTTACATAACCCAAACCAACAGAAGCCAGTGGCAACAATTTGTCTGCAACCTTTATCGACTCCTTGCTATCCTCATTTTCAGAAAAGAAATTAATCGCATCCGTAACTGTCATTTCCAATACATCTGCAATATTTTTTCCTTGAAATTTAACTTCTAAAATCTCATCTTTAAAACGCTTTCCGTTGCAGGCTTCACATTTTAAGTGAATGTCTGCCATAAATTGCATCTCTTCAGTGATTTCTCCTTCTCCTTGACACACTTCACATCTTCCGCCATCTACGTTAAATGAAAAGTAACCAGCTTTGTATCCTCTTGTTTGTGCTAAACCTAAAGCAGCGAAAAGATTTCGAATTTCATCGTAGGCTTTAATATAAGTTACAGGATTTGAACGAGAAGACTTTCCAATTGGATTTTGATCGATAAACTGTATGTCATTTATTTGACTAATCGCTCCAGTTAACTCATCAAATTGACCAACTTTTTCTCCATAACCGTTTATTCTCTTTTGCAAAGCAGGATAAAGAATGTGTTTCACTAGAGAGCTTTTACCTGAACCACTCATTCCAGAAACAACAGTCATAGCATTCAGTGGAAAGTCAACATTAATTCCCTTTAGGTTGTTTTCTCTAGCACCGATTATGCTAATTTTATTGTTGAATTTTCTCTTGGCTTGTTTTAGCTTGTCTAAATTTAATTTTCCATTAAGGTATTGAGCAGTGAGGGTTTCTTTTTTTAAGAGAGATTGAAGATTACCGCTAAAAACCAACTGCCCACCTTCAGTTCCCGCTTCAGGACCTAGATCAATAATTTCATCTGCTGCTCGTATAATGTCTTCATCATGTTCTACTACAATAACTGTGTTTCCTAGTTTTTGAAGAGAACGTAATATCTTAATTAGATTTTCTGTGTCTTTGGGATGAAGTCCGATACTTGGTTCATCGAGAATATACATGGAACCAACCAAACTGCTTCCAAGTGAAGTAGCTAGGTTGATGCGTTGTGTTTCACCACCCGAAAGTGTGTTGGCAGGTCGGTTTAAACTCAGGTATCCAACACCGACATTTAAGAGATATTGAATGCGGTTGTTAATTTCTACTAGCAAACGTTTGGCGATTTTTTGCTCGTACTTATTAAATGGAATGTCAATAAAAAAATCAGCTAACTTTTTGATGGGAAGGTTTACCAATTCACTAATAGATCGCTTGTTTATTTTTACATAGTCAGCTTCTTTACGCAATCTATTACCTTTACAGTCAGGGCATTTTGTTCTTCCTCGATAACGGGAGAGCATCACGCGATAATGAATTTTGTAGGTTTTTCGTTCTAGATAATTGAAAAAGGCATTCAAGCCACGGAAGTGTTTATTACCTGTCCAAAGTAAATCGTATTGGGCTAAAGTTAAGTCATGTATGGGTCTATGGATTGGAAAGTTAAACTTATCTGCACTTTGAATGAGTTCCATTTTCCATTTGCTCATTTTTTCACCTTTCCAACAGGCAATTGCATCTTGATAAACAGAGAGTGAGCGATTTGGAACAACCAAATCTTCGTCGATACCAATTACTTTTCCATAACCCTCACAAGTAGGGCATGCCCCCAAAGGATTGTTAAAACTAAAAAGATGAACAGATGGTTCTATAAATTCCTCTCCATCTTCTTCAAAAGCATCTGAGAAAGTTTTGTCATTTAACTTTCCATTTTCATCAGTGTATACTTTACACAAATGCTTGCCTTCATAGAATGCTGTTTCAACTGAATCGCTAATTCTACTTTTATCCTCTTCCGAATCTTTGCTGATAATCAATCGGTCAACAATAACTTCTACCTCTTTTTTAAGTTTTGCCTTTTCTTTAATTAGATCTTCAATCCATGCGACCTCTCCATCTACAAAAGCCCGGCTAAATCCCTGTTGAATGAGTAAGTTTAATTGTGCTTCTAGACTTACTCCTTTTTTAATTTTGATAGGAGCAATCAAGTATATCTTTGTGTTTTCTTTTTGATCAAGTATGTAGTTAACAACATCTTCAGCCTGATCTTTTTGAATTAAATGACCGCTACTTGGAGAGTATGTTTTGCCAACCCTCGCAAAAAGCAATTTCATATAATCGTAAATTTCGGTCATTGTGCCTACTGTCGATCTGCTGTTGCTGCTGTTTACTTTTTGTTCTATAGCTATGGCCGGAGCAATTCCTTTTATGTAATCAACCTCTGGTTTCTCTACCTTGCCCAAAAATTGACGAGCATATGCAGAAAGGCTTTCAATGTACCTCCTTTGGCCTTCTGCGTAAAGTGTGCTGAAAGCCAAGGAAGACTTCCCCGATCCTGACAAGCCTGTAATGACTACTAATTTGCCCCTTTCAATGGCTACGTCAATGTTTTTTAAGTTGTGCACACGCGCACCTTTTATTAAGATGTATTTTTTCGGATCTAACTTTGCAAAGGGGAGTTGGGGCATTATTTTTTACTTTTTTATATAAAAAGACAAATTTAGGCTACTTTATGGCTATTTTAGCAATTCCTAATAATTGGAATAAAATAGTTCATGCAACATTTACGACTTTGAATGCGTCTTAATTGCAAGAAACCAAAAAATTATAAAGCCTATAGCATAAACATTACTCTTTAATCTGCTTTTACAACAAAGCAAAAACTGTTTATGTTTATGGATACTCAACTTCTTAGTGATAAAGAATTAATTCGTCAATACCTTGATGGAAAAGAATCGGCGTTTGAACTGATTTTAAAGCGATATCAAAATCGAGTTTTTGCATACATCATGTATACCATACGAGATGAAGCATTGGCAAATGATATTTTTCAAGATACTTTTATGAAAGTGATTTATAGCCTAAAAAAAGGCAAATACAATCACGAAGGAAAGTTTTTGCCTTGGGTCAATCGAATTGCTCACAACTTAATGATTGATCACTTCAGAAGAAATAAGAAATACCCAACAACTAGTGGTGGCGAAAACTTTGATATTTTTGACATTATAGCCGATAATCAACCAAGTATTGAAGAAGAGACGATTAAAGATCAGGTTCTTTCAGATGTAAAAAAGTTCATTTACAAGCTTCCGCATGATCAAAAAGAAGTGTTGATGATGCGGATGTACTTTGATATGAGTTTTAAAGAAATTGCCGAGCGTACAGATGTGAGCATCAATACAGCTCTTGGTAGAATGCGTTACGCTTTAATAAATTTGAGAAAGATGATGGATAAAGAAAAATTCACCTACACAAATTAATTCTGATAACTGTTGTGGCATAAACATGCCCTTACTACTTCATTAATCAAAACTTCTTTCAAAAAGCTATCTTTGCCATATGAAGTGGATTTCAAGATTTATCTTTTGGCTTTCTGGCTGGGAAATTGTTGGCGATTCGCCAAAAGCACTTAAAAAATATGTGATGATTGCTGCGCCTCATACGAGCAACTGGGATTTGCTTTATGCTAGAGCTGCATATTATATTATGGGTATTAGGGTTCGTTACACAATAAAGAAAGAACTCTTTTTTTTTCCTTTGGGTATTTTATTGAAAGCAATGGGAGGAATCCCAATTGATAGGAAGAATACCAAAGGAAATATGGTGGACACCATGATTGATTTATATGGCAAATGGGAAGAGCTTGCACTTTTGGTAACTCCTGAAGCCACGCGAAGTTATGCTCCAAATTGGAAAAAAGGGTTTTATTATGTTGCATTGGGTGCAAAGGTTCCAATTGTTTGTGGCTATTTAGATTATGAAAAAAAATATGCTGGCATCGGTCCTACAATAATACCGACAGGTGACTATGAGGCTGATTTAAAGAAAATTAAAGACTTTTATAGAACGGTAACCGCAAAGTATCCTGAACAAGGGGTTAGGTGATTTCTAAATATAAAGGATATAGAAAGTTAGTATTGTTTTTTGATTAAATTTTTAGATTTTATAAATGGAGTTCCCAATATATAGGCGATATAAAAATGAGAAAAGCTACTTTAAAGTGATAGATAAACAATCATTTACTGAATATAAAGTGGCTGTAAGTCGATTAGAAACCCACCATTTTAAAGCCAATATTCTGCCCGATAGAAATTACATTCACGATATGATTTTTGACTTTGAACCATATTGGGAAGCAATAGACGAAGCTACTTTCAACTCATTTATAGAGCGTCACAAGTAGTAATCTAAAATTTTACTACACAAAAAGCTGTATTGATTGTTAGATTAGAAGATATAAAACAACAATACATTTTTTATATTTGAAAGAAGGGCTCGTTCTTTCATAACTTTGAATTTAAAAATATTAGATGTCTAAATTACTCGCCATAGATTATGGGACAAAACGCTGCGGAATTGCAGCTACCGATTCACTACAAATGATTGCCAGTGGACTAACTACCGTTGAAACTAAAAACATTCATGAATTTATGGTAGATTACTTGAGTAATGAAGATGTTGAGTGCTTGATTGTCGGAGATCCACGTAGACTTAACAACGAGCCTTCAGCTGTTGAAAAAAGCATAATTCCATTTATTAATTTTATTAAAAAACGATTTCCAAGGCTAAAAATTGAAAGAGAAGATGAGCGTTTTACTTCAAAAATGGCAATGGAAACAATGATTCAAGGCGGTGTAAAAAAAATGAAAAGAAGAGACAAAGCTTTGGTAGATAAGGTAAGTGCCACCCTTATTTTACAATCTTATATGGAACGTACACAATCGGAAAGATGAAGATACTGCTAACATTTTTCAATTGCGCCTTTAAAAAAATTTTCACTTTGCTATTGAGCTTATATTTGTAGCATGAAACTAGGGAGAAAAACAGCGGCATTTATTTTAGCTTTAAGCTATTACTTTGCTGCGTTGGTAATTCCCATGAGTCATCCAACTGACTTTACTAAGGGATTAGGTAGCGAAAGCTCCAAGAGCAAACAAGAAGTGTTTGCTACAGTTAACCTTCTTAGTAGTACTGTTTATGAAGTTAAGAGTGGCACTACTTTGTCACTTAACAATCCCAACCAAACAGCACCAAAACACTTAGTTGACAATCGATTTGCTTTTTGCAAAGAAGCTGTTTTTACAAAAGAAAACAAGCTGAAGATTGCCGATGTACTCTATCGTTTTACACGTTTTCGCTTATTCCCATTTCACAGCTTCTGGTAATTCTATTGTTTATTTTTTAAAGATTACTGTTTTAGGAGAAGACTTTCTCTTAAAACAATTGACCTATTTCTAAAATTTTAAAAAAGACATAATGGATAAAGGAAGTATTTATATTGGCGCTATTCTTATTGCGCTTTGCATCATACCGTTAATATATTTTTGGTGGAGCAGAAAAAAGAAAGAGAATTTAATCAAGGAAAGGATAAGCCAATACGCTAAAGAACACAACTGTGAGTTAACAAAAATTGACATTACAGCTAATATGGCAATTGGAATAGATGAATCAAAAAAACATGTCTTTTTTTATAAAAAGGAAAAAGATAAAGAAATCAATCAATTTGTTGATTTGTCTACTGTTTTATCTTGTATTGTCGATAAAAGCATCTACTCCGCTGCAAGCAGTATTGTGGATAGCTTGGAGCTGAAGTTTTATTATAAAGTTAAAACGACTAATCCAACAATATTTAAATTTTTCAACAGAGACAGCAACAGCCAATTGAGTGATGAGCTACTGTTGATTAATGAATGGCAGGCATATATTTCACAAATGCTTAAAAGAAAATAGTTTCTTTTTATCGCTCCGCAGTGGGCTTGCGGAGCGATTTTTAATATATCCTATAATATTCTCTTATTTAATGGATTTCTTTCTTAGATTAAAATATCTTTGAAAAAAATCATTAAGAATGTCCAACATACGGTTTATACATGCTGCCGACTTGCATATTGAAAGTCCATACAAAGGGTTAAGTCAATCCAATGAAGAGTTGGGTAAAGCTTTGGTAAGTTTTGCTGAGCATGCTTATGATGATTTAATTGATAAATGTATTCAAGAGAAAGTTGACTTTTTATTAATTGCAGGTGACAGTTTTGATAGTGAGGAAGCTAGTTTGAAAGCGCAATATAGTTTTGTTGAAGGACTGCGGAAGCTGGAAAAACACAAGATTGAAGTTTATGTAATCTGTGGCAATCACGACCCACTATCAAAATGGCCCAATAGTTTTAAGATTCCATCCAATGTTCATCTTTTTAATAGTACGACAGTAGAGCGTAAAGTTTTTGAAAAAGAAGGCAAACAGTTTGCAATATACGGTTGCAGTTTTATGGAAAAGGAAGAGTACAGGAACTTGGCCAAAACATACTATCGAAGTGCCAATGATGATTTTGCTATTGGAATTTTACATGGAACCTTAGAAGGTGCGCAAGGTCACGACCCTTACGCTCCCTTCTCTATGGATGATTTGCGCGCCTCTGGTATAGATTATTGGGCATTGGGTCACATACATAAAAGAGCTGTTCTAAATGAAGCAAAACCAACTGCCATTTACGTAGGAAACCTGCAAGGAAGACATTTTAATGAAAGTGGTGAGAAAGGTTGTTACTTAGTTGAGGTTGCGGGAAATCAAATTGAAAAGTATGAATTTTTGCCAATTTCAAAAGTGCTTTTTGATCGACAAACAATAGATATTAGCAATTTAAATCTTCTCGATGAATTGATTGATAAAATTGAAGACCATCGCAATGAATTGTTGCAAACTGGCAACTCTTATCTTTTGAGACTACAACTGGAGGGGCAAACTGAACTATATGCCGATTTACAAGATGAAAGTGAAATAAAACAGCTTTTTGGTGTTTTAAATGCTCAAAACAATTACAAAAATAATTTTGTGTTTTTAGATAAAATCATCAACGAAACAAACCCTATCGTTGACTTTAAAGAGCGAGAGCAGTCTAATGATTTTATAGGAAGTTTATTGTCGAATTTCTCTGAATATATCGAAGACGATGATAAAGTGATTTCTTTAAGTAAGCTGATTTATGAAGAGATTAGTGGAAAAAAGGCAGGTGATTTTATTAGAGATACCGAAGTGAATTTTGAGGATCCTGAACTTATGAAAAGGTTGATGGAGGTTGCTAAACGCAATTGTGTAGGGGGATTAATTTTAGAAGAAAAAAAGCAATAAATGAGAATAGAGCGTTTGCATATTGATGGCTTTGGTTTGTTTAATGACAAGTCAATCGAGGGTTTTGATAAAGGAGTAAATGTACTTTATGGTCTGAATGAAAAAGGGAAATCAACACTGTTAGATTTTTTTAGATTCACACTTTTTGGTTACCCTAGTCAAACAATAAAACGAAGACCACCATTGAGAGGAGGAAATCACGGTGGTAGGATAGATTTGCGACATAGCAGTGGAAGTAAGCTTTCACTTTATCGTGCAGGTGACCATAAGTTTGAATTTTCTGTAGATGGTATTGCAGCCGATGAAATGCGTTACAAGCAATTGATTGGCGGGGCGAGCAAGTCGCTTTACGACAATGTGTATGCAATAACTTTAGATGAGCTAATTAATTTATCTTCCTTGGAAGAGTCGGGTATGGAAGACCGAATATTTAGCTTGGGGATGGGAATAAATGTAGACTTAGGAAGGTTCGAAAAATCATTAAAAGAAGGTGCTGAAAACCTTTATTTACCTAGGGGGAGCACTCAAACGATTGTAAACTTGCGAAATAAAATTGAAAGCGTTCAATCTAAAATAAAAATACTACAAGGAAATCTTCTAGCATTTAATGAAAATTCAGCTGCGCTAAATACTGCACGGAAGGAATTGCAAATAGCTCGCAAGGAAAAGGAAGTGTTAGAAAAGGAAGCTAGCCGTTTAACAGCATACCTTAATGCAACCGATGCTTTTGCAAGATACCATCGGGCTAATAGTGATTTAGCAAGTTTTGAGGGGTTTAAGATGCAACCCAATCAGATTTTAGAAGTCTATAAATTGCATGAGAGGAGCTTGACTGATAGCAAAGAGCTACTTGAGATTAAAGAAGGGGAACGGCTAGCTTTGGAAAGTGAGAAAAATAGCATTGTTTTAAACGAAAAGTTTCATGATAAATTCGAACTTCTCGAAGTGTTGAAATCAACACTTAGTTTGTATGCTGCTAATATAGAGACTTACGAAAGAGATAAGGCTTTGTACTTGGAAGTTCAACAAAAAATAAGTCAAGCTTTAAATGATTTAGGTAATGAATACAGTTTAGAACAATTGTTGTCCTTGAAAGGATTAAAAAGCTTAGGAGAAAATGCCAAAGAAATAGAGAGTGCTCGAGTACAATTGGAAAATAGACTAAAAAGAGATGAGGATAGTGCTTTGAGGTTAAGCGCAAATCTTAAATATGAAGAAAATCAGCTAGAAAAAAAGAAGCGACAAATTGAGGATTTATCGATAAAAAACGAGGAAGAACTAGCAGCAAAAAAAGCAAAAAGTATAGCACTAAAAACAGAATACGAAAGTGCTTTGAGTGGAGACCCAAGTTCTGAGAGTGCTTTACAAAAAGCAGTAAATTGGATAGCTGTAGTTGCTTTGTTAATTGCAGCTGCTTTTCTTTGGAAAAACAACAACTTTTTGATTGCTGGATTTACAGTGACTATTGCCATAGTTTTGATAGTTGCCAAGGTTTTAGGGAAAAATAGAAAAGTGGACAAAAGCGATGGAAGGTCGATTCTAAGCATGAATGAAGAAAGAGCTCATATTGACAATCAGATTGATACCTACGAAAGTGAGCTTAAAATATTAGAAGCTGAAGAAGAAAAGTTCAAGCGTTTGAATGAGGAGGTTAGACAAATTGGAGTGCTAATTGAGAAAACCAGAACTGAAATTCAGTTATTGAGTAATCAATGGAAAAGTATATTAGAAGAATATGGTTTGTCTGAAAGACTTTTGCCAAAAAATGTAGAGAACTTTTTAAATATTGTATACAATCTTCAAGAAAGACAGATAGAATCAGAGCGCTTTAAAAAAGAGCTTGAGAAAAAAGAGGAGGAGATTAAATCTTTTCAGATGAAAGTGTTAGAGGTTGATGAAGAGCATTCTATCTCTGTTGAAAGCGTGAAGTTGTTGATTAACCAAATGAGCGAAGCCTTAAATAACAAAACAGCTAAAAAACAGAAACAATTAGCGGTAGAGCAGAAAATTGCAGAAATTAAAGGACTTGAGAAGAGAATTGCAAATTTTGAAGATGAGTTAAAGAAAAAACATACTCAAATTAATGTAAAAGATGAACGAGCTTTTCATGAACATTATGAAAGACAAGAGCAGTTTGAAAGCTTAACCAATCAGAAAAAGGATGCATTAGAAAACATTCAAATACATTGTGGAAGAGATGAGCAGTTTGATCAAGCGATTGACTTTCTTGAAAAACATTCAAAAGCGGAGATAGAGCAACAACTAATGGGTGTAAATAGTGCGATAGTAGCAAAGGTTGAGCTTATTAGTGAAACCGACAAGCGTATTGGAAAGTTAACAGCAGAAGGGAATTCGCTATTAAAAGAAAAAGACCTGCTAGAATTGCAGAATAAAAGAGAGGTGTTGTTAGTGCAATATGAAGATGCTGTTAAGAAGTGGATAAGTTATCGCATGGCAATAGAAGTATTAAATGAAAGTAAAAAGAGATACGAAAAAGACAAACAACCTGAAGTAATTCGCCATACTAAAAAGTATTTTCAATCCATAACCAATAATGCGTATCGAGATTTGCGCATTTCTTTGAGTGAAAGAAGGGTGGAGGTGATAGATGATGCGGGGAAATCTAAAACAGTTGAGGAGTTGAGTAGGGGGACTAGAGAACAATTGTTGCTGGCTTTGCGAATGGGTTTAATTGAAGAATACGAAACAACTGTGGAGCCATTGCCTCTGGCATTGGATGATGTGATGGTGAATTTTGATAACCCTAGAGCTGAGCGATTGGCTGAAGTATTAACAGATTTTGCTAAAGATAGACAAGTGTTGCTTTTTACTTGTCACCAACACAGTAGTGATTTGTTTAAAGAGAAAGATGGACGGATACTGAAATGGTAATTGTTTAATTGCCAAAAATGCGTTTAAATAGGCCTTTTCTATTTTTTTTCTTTTCTGCTTTCTTTTGTTCTTTTTCTAGGGTTGTTTGATCGCTTTTAAAGCTGTTGAAAAACTTTTTTAAGCCTCCTAATTCTCTATAGTCTTCACAATCAATTTTATTGCTTTTTGCCAAGCCAGCGCGGTACCAATTCGATTTTTTTGAATTGGCCAATACCGAGCCTACGATTGGGAGTGCAAGCCTACTTCCCGATCCGTAGTTTCCTGAATCAAAGTGAATTGCAGGATAAGAAGCGCCAACTCGACTTACCATTAACATTTGCCGATTGTAACCAACATACCAGGCATCAGCGTAGTTTTGAGAAGTGCCTGTTTTTCCTGCCCAGTTTTGGTACATTCCATATTTAGAGGTCAATGCTGCTCCAGTTCCTTCTTTGGTTGCTTTAATTAAGATTTCATTTATGATTCTAGCGGTCTCTTTTTCTAACACCCTTGTTTTTGTAATGGGTTTTCGCTGATAAATAAGCTCTCCATTTGCACTTTTTATACTTTCAATTAAATAAGGATCTACAATTTCACCTTCATTGGCAAAACTACTGTATGCAATGGCCAATTCAAAGATACTTGCTGAGTTGCTTCCTAAAATTACAGAAGGATCTTTTGTTAGTTTCTCTATAAATCCCATTTTCATCCAAAGCTCTTCAAGCCGTTCCCAAGGGGTTTGAAAGTAGAGGTGGAGCGTTGGAATATTTTTTGATTTTGCTAAGGCGGCGGCCAGAGAGTATTCTCCACCACTTTCGCCATCGTAATTTTGTGGCGACCAACCTTCATAATCGCTTAAAACAACAGACTCGTTGCTAAGGTAGTCACAAACTTTCGCACCATTTTCAATAGCTGCTGCATATAAAATTGGTTTAAAAGTAGAGGCGATTTGCCTTTTTGCCAACACTTGATCAAAGGGATAATGTTGAAAATTAATACCTCCTATCCACGAACGAATGGCGCCACTATTAGGGTCCATAGCTAAAAAACCCGCTTGGAGCTGTGTTAGGATGTGCTTCAAACTGTCAAAGGCAGTTATTGAAGGCAGGCTGTCTTTTTCATTCCACTGAAAAATCGCTCTTTTTTCTGCTTTATCATCTTTTAATGAAAGTGCTTTTTGTTTGGCAAAGCTTTTTGCAATTGATTGAAGTTGATTTGAATATGGCTGTCGCTGATATTGTTTTCTTAATAAAGCTTGCATCTTACTCAACTGCTCTGCAATAGCTTTTTGGGCCAAACGATGCAAATCCAAATCAATTGTGGTTTTAATAATCAATCCATCTTTTTCTAAATCGTATTGTTTACTAGTAGTTGTTTGACTTAAAATATTGTTCACTTCTCTTTTAACTCTTTCTAAAAAATAGGGTGCGGGGTTGTTTCGGCTTAAATTGGCATAATCGAGTTTAAGAGGTAAGGCTTGTAGCGAATCTTTTTCATTTTTGTTGAGGTAGCCGTATTTCTCCATTTGAGAAATAACGATTTGTCTTCTATTTTTCGCTTGCTCTGGATTTGACCTTGGATTATAGTAAGAGTTGGCTTTCAGCAAACCAATTAATACCGCCGACTCTTCAGTTTTTAATTTAGCACTGCTTTTGTTAAAAAATCGCTGACTTGCAGATTCGATTCCATAAAGGTTTTCACCAAATGGAACAGTATTTAGATATAGCTCAATGATTTCATTTTTTGAGAAGGCTTCTTCAATTCTATATGCGAGAATTATTTCCTTGAACTTATTGACATAGATACTAACTTTTCCGTATTTATTCCTGCCAAAGAGGTTTTTGGCCAACTGTTGGCTAAGTGTGCTACCACCTCCGGAACTGCGGTTACCCATAACTACGGTTTTAATCAACACCCGAAGCATGCTTCGCGCATCTACACCTTCATGTTCGTAAAACCTCGCATCTTCTGTTGCAATTAATGCTTCTACTAAGCTTTTTGGGATTGAATCAAATTGAACATTGGTTCGATTTTGAGAAAAGAATTTACCAATAAGTTGATTGTTGTGGCTATAAACTAAGGTCGCTGTCTCGCTTTTTAAATTCCTGAGTTCTGTTTTGCTGTGAATCTTTCCAAATGCATCCACAAAAAGCAGTGCAAAAAAGGTTCCTATGGAGATAAAAATCGCCAAGAATACAAAAAATGCGTAACGCAATATTTTCTTTTTTTGCATGCAATCTTTTTTGTAGGGCAAACTTACGCTTTAGAAGATGAAAGCAGATGTTAAACTTCTTAAAGCCTTGGATGTAAAAATGATTAAAATAAATAAAGCCCGCCATGGCTTAAAAAACAAGATACCATGGCGGGCTCCAACCAAACCAAACCAAAATATTTAGAAATATTCTGACTCTCTTAATTAAAGACAAATAAATCCCCAAAATGTTCGAGGGTAAATGTTAATAATTGAATAAGGTAGAGCACTTTAAGACAAAGGTTTTGCAATTAAATGAGATACACTTGTGCTTAAGTTATGAAAATGGTCTCAGAAATTGTGTTTTTTTAAAAAATCTTTATTCATCTTCTATTAACCAGAGAGCTTCTTCTAATTCACCTTTGGTTTTATTGTCCTTTTTGGCTTCTGCCAAAACAATTCCTTTTTTGTATATCTCTTCGGCGGTGTCTAAATCATCTTTAACTTCATATAGTTGGCCAAGCTTGTAATAAGCACCTAAGTAGTTGGGGTCGTCTTTCAACAGGCTTTCAATACAATCAATGACTAATTTTAAATCACCCGACTTTTCATATTCAAGTGCCAGAGCATAACGCAGAAAACTATCTTTTGGATCAGTTTTCATCATCTTCAATATTTCTTCAACTCTACTCATCTCGATTTTAAATTTGTTTGGTGAAGGTAGTCAAGTATTTGCTCCCAATTATTTGGTTCAAACCAAGAAATTTCCCCATCTTTTTTGAACCAACTCAATTGTCTTTTAGCATAGCGGCGGCTGTTTACTTTTATCTTTTCTACCGCTTCCGATAAAGTGTATTTGCCATCCAAATATAAAAACAATTCTCGATAACCTACCGTTTTTAGCGCATTGTTTTCACGGTACCTTTCTACAGATTTAACTTCTTCAAGTAAACCTGCTTCCATCATTAAGTCTACTCTTTTGTTAATGCGCTCATACAGATGCGCTCGCTCCATCATTAACCCAATCTTCACAATGTTAAAAGATCGAACTACGCTTTTTCCTTGTCTAATTGCAGAATAAGGTTTTCCTGTAATCAAACAAACTTCAATGGCGCGCATCAATCTTTTGGCATTGTTAAGGTCTACTGTACCATAATAAACAGCATCTAACGACTTTAGTTTTTTTTGGAGTGATTTAATGCCATTTTTTTCAAATTCATTTTGGAGTTCCTGTCTAATATTATCATCTGAAGACGGGACTTCTGAATCAAAGCCTTTACAAACAGCATCTATATACATTCCAGAGCCACCACAGAGAATTGCATTACTGTTTGTTTTAAAATGCATTTCTAAAAACGAAATGGCTTCTTTTTCAAAATCACTTGCATTGTATTCTTCAGCGATCGATTTGTTGTCGATAAAATGATGTTTGGCAGCTGCTTGTTCTTTCAAAGTTGGTTTGGCAGTACCTATGCTCAATTCTTTGTAAAACTGCCTGGAATCAGCAGAGAGTATAGGAGCATTTATAGCTTGAGCTATTTTAATTGCAGTGCTAGTTTTCCCTACTGCTGTTGGTCCAATTAATACAATTAGATTTGGTTTTTTATGATCCACGATTTATAAAAATTCCTCGTAGTCATCTATAGAGTCAAAATCGCCAGAACCGAATAGATCTTCATCTCCTTCCTCTTCCTCAAGGTCTTCACCTAAAATCTCATTCATCAAAATCTTGCTAGCGTCATCTCCGCTTAACCAGCGTTCACTTTCATCTGGAGCCTTGCCGTGTTTTTTAAGCACTACAGTTTCTGTTGTCGTCTTGTCTTCAATTTCCAAAACTTCTAATTCAAACCGCCATTCATTTAAGTAATCGTAAATGTAGGTTAAAACATCTCCTTTCTCTGGAAGAATTGATGCAATTTTATTATTTTTCATTAACAGACTTTCATCATCATTACCTAATAAGGTTAATGAGTATTCTGCTTCGACTTGCCAATCATCGTCAGTTTTTAAAAAAGAGGCCATTTGTTTGCCTTCAAAATCAAAAGCATTTAATATGGAAAAATGCAAGTCTTCAAGATTTCTATTTGAATCAATTGCGAGGTCTCTAAACACAAGAGATTTAGTTTCTAAAATAACCTTAATTACTGTTGTACTCATTAGATATTCTTTTTTAAACTTCAGTTAATCCCATTCTTTTGCCACTTTCAATCATCAGTTGCATCGCTTCTTTTTCATTGTTTTGAATTTTACCATCTAAAATAGCCTCGCGAATTTCATTTTTAATAAGGCCTACTTCTTTAGAAGGTTTTATACCAAAAGTACGCATTATGGTCTCTCCTGAGATTGGAGGTTGCCAATTACGTAGCTTGTCTTTTTCTTCAACTTCTTTCAGCTTTTCTTCAACCAATTCAAAGTTTTGAAGATAACGTTTCATCCTTTTCGGATTTTTGGTTGTAATATCTGCGGAACAAAGTAACATCAAGTCGTCAATATCGTCTCCAGCTTCATACAACAGCCTTCTAATTGCAGAGTCGGTAACAGCTTCTTTCACCAAAGCGATTGGGCGCAAGTGGAGCCGTACAAGCTTTTGTACGTACTTCATTTTGTTGTCGAGGGGTAATTTTAATTTTTTAAATATTTTAGGAACCATTCTAGCACCCTTATCCTCATGCCCATGAAAAGTCCAACCGCGATTTTCTTCATATCTTTTGGTTGCAGGTTTGGCAATATCATGCAAAATGGCAGCCCATCGTAACCAAAGATCATTGGTATTTTGCGATAAATTATCCAATACTTGTAGAGTATGGTAAAAGTTATCTTTGTGTCTTTTCCCATTTACCACATCAACGCCATATAAGTCATGCATCTCTGGAAAAAAGTAGGGGAGAAGCCCAGTATCAAACAACAACTTAAAACCAATAGAGGGTCTATCTGATAAAATTATTTTATTAAGTTCATCAGTAATGCGTTCTTGCGAAATAATTTTAATGCGTGAAGCTTCAGCAGAAATTGCTTCCAGTGATTTTTTTTCAATTTGAAAACCTAGTTGTGTAGAAAATCTAATGGCTCGCATCATTCTCAATGGATCATCAGAATAGGTGACTTTAGGGTCAAGAGGGGTTCTAATAATTTTATTTTTCAGATCCTCTTGACCATTAAATGGGTCAATTAGCTCACCGTAACGCTCTTTGTTTAAACAAAGAGCCATTGCATTGATGGTGAAGTCTCTTCTATTCTGGTCATCTTCTAAACTACCATCTTCAACAATTGGCTTGCGTGAATCTCTTTGGTAAGATTCTTTCCTTGCTCCAACAAACTCAACTTCATATTCTGGAGTTTTAAGCATGGCGGTACCAAAGTTTTTAAAAACCTTTACGTCACCTTTTAATTTTAGCTTTTTAGAAACGTTTTTTGCCAATTCTATTCCACTGCCAACGCAAACTATGTCTACGTCTTTGCTTTCTCTATCTAACAGTAGATCTCGTACATAGCCACCAACTACATAAGTTTCTATATTGAGTTCATCAGCTGCTTCAGCAATGATTTTAAAAATAGCTTGTTGAATATTTGATATCAAAAGAGAAGTTTTTGGCAAAATTACGACTTATCAGCTCTATTTCCTTAGAATTTGCACTTCACTATTCATGGCAATGCGAATAACCTTTGAAGGTCGTCCACTCATTTTACCTGCAAACTCAGTTGGGAAGACATAATCTACAGCATTGATAATCTCATTGCTTATTTCTCCAAAATGCAATGGATTTTTTTCTCCACTAATATTGGCAGATGTTGAAATAATGGGTTTGTTAAGCCTATGAATAATATCATTTATAGCCCCTTCTTTAATGTATCGCATACCTAGGCTGCCATCTTTATTGCATACGTTTGGTGCTATATATATTCCTTTATCCATTACAATGGTTAGTGGTTGGTCACTAAAATCAACCAAATCCCAAACAATGGCAGGGATTTCATTAAAACATTGATTCAGCATGCGATCTGAATTTACTAAAACAATAAAACTTTTCTCTTCAGGCCTGCCTTTTAGCTCAATTATCTTTTGTACTGCTGCTTCATTGGTAGCATCACAACTTATTCCATATATACTATCTGTTGGGCAAAGAATTAACTTTCCTTCCTTTAAATTTTGCACAGCTAAATTTATGGCATCATTTTTTCTCATACTACAAAAGTACATAACGAAAAGAGGAATATTGTTTTCTTCTTTATCTTAACTTAACTTTGAATTAGAAATGCAATCTATTTTAAAATACAGTTTGTTTTTTAGCTGCTTGTTGCTACTTGCTTTTAACGGGAATTCTCAAAGCCCAGAGGAGAAAAAAGTAGCGAAAACAACAATTTATGATGGGGATACAATTCCTATGTTGAGCTTAAAAGAAGTTTCAATTTATCCACCGCTTACTTTTAATAGTAAAAGGGAAAAGAAAAAATATGATCGATTGCATCGATATGTAGTAAAGGTTTACCCTTATGCAGAAGTTGCAGGAGAAATGCTCGAATACTTTGACGACACCCTTAAGAGTTTTCATTCTGAAAGTGCAAAGAAGCAATACTTAAAGAGTGTAGAGAAGCAATTAAAAGCTGAGTTTGGAGGAGAATTAAAGAAACTGACTATTAAGCAAGGAATTATTTTGGTAAAGCTTATTGATCGTGAAACAGGTGCTACATCTTACGATTTAATTAAACAATTAAGAGGCTCTTTTTCAGCTTTTATATGGCAGTCAATGGCGCGTCTTTTTGGCTCAAATTTGAAAATGGAATACGATCCTAAAGGAGAAGATTATTTGATTGAAGATATCGTTTTGAGGATAGAAAGTGGTCAAATTCCCTATGAGAAGCGGAAAAGAAGTTTATGATTTCAGTTTTTAAATTCTATTCTTTCTTAAACTATTCATTTTTAGTAAAATATATTTTTTAAGAATTACAAATAAATGATGTGGGATGTTGAAAGCCTTCCTTAATTTTGCTTGCAGGTATTATAATTATTCATACAATTAATTATTTATAAAGATATGAAAGTTAGAGAATTGTTTTATTTGATTGCAACGCTGTTGTTGATATTGATTGCTGCAATTTATTTAATTTGGCCACCGGTATTATGGACTTTAATTTTGTTTGGTCCTCTGATAATAATAGGTGTTCGTGATACGATTCAAAAGAAACACACGATACGTAGAAACTTTCCAGTAGTTGGTAATTTTCGATATATGCTCGAAAGAGTACGTCCGGAAATTATGCAGTATTTTGTTGAAACAGATACTGAGGGGCGTCCAATTAATCGTCTTTTCCGATCAATTGCATATCAGCGTTCAAAAAAAGAAAATGATACAATGCCATTTGGCACACAAATGGAATTGTATAAAAGTGGCTATGAATGGATGTCTTATTCTATTTATGCTGGGAAGTTAGACAGCAGTATAGAACAAAGTAGAGTAACTGTTGGTGGTAGAGATTGTAAACAACCATACTCTTCGAGTATTTTAAATATTTCTGCAATGAGTTTTGGTTCACTTAGCGATAGAGCAGTATTGTCTTTTAACAAAGGTGCTAAAATTGGGAACTTTGCCCAAAATACCGGTGAAGGAGGAATAAGCCCATATCACTTAAAATATGGTGGCGACTTAATCTGGCAGATTGGAACAGGTTACTTTGGCTGTAGAGATGATGATGGGAATTTTGATGAAGAGAAGTTTGCAGAAAAAGCAAATTGGGAAAGCGTAAAAATGATTGAGATTAAGATTTCTCAAGGTGCAAAACCAGGCCATGGTGGTATTTTACCAGCAAGCAAAAACTCAGAGGAAATTGCTGCGATTAGACATGTGAAGCCACATACAACAATATCCTCTCCACCAAGTCATAGTGCTTTTGGAAGCCCTGAGGAACTTATGTTTTTCATTAAAAAACTACGCGATTTATCTGGAGGTAAACCTGTTGGCTTTAAACTGTGTATTGGTTCTAAAAAGGAGTTTATAGATATTTGTAAAGCCATGATTACCTATGACATAAAGCCTGATTTTATTGCAATTGATGGTGGTGAAGGAGGAACAGGAGCAGCTCCTATTGAGTTTTCAAACCGCTTGGGTGCACCGCTTAGAGAAGGATTGGCTTTTGCAGTCAATACACTTAGAGGTTTTGATTTGAAAAAAGACATCAAAGTAGTAGCTTCAGGTAAAATTATTACAGGATTTCACATTGCTAGATTGCTTGCTTTAGGAGCTGATATGGTAAGTAGTGCAAGAGCCATGATGTTGGCAATTGGATGTATTCAGGCGCTTCAGTGTAATAAAAATACTTGTCCTGTTGGAATTACAACACAAAATAAAAGCTTGGTAAAAGGATTGGTTGTTGATGAAAAGGCAATACGTACTGCCAACTATCATGAAGGAACTATAAAAAGCTTAATGGAATTAGTAGCGGCAACTGGAGTGAAAAATTTACATGATCTTAAAAGAAGCCACATTGAA
>Ga0209075_1001958_pt1 | contig 18760 bp, 12 predicted proteins | sample Stecom2011_FD_187523 | JGI IMG/M metagenome (GOLD analysis project Ga0209075, IMG submission 187523) | Agricultural soil microbial communities from Utah to study Nitrogen management - Steer compost 2011 (SPAdes) (version 2) | ecosystem: Environmental > Terrestrial > Soil > Agricultural land...
CATCTCCGAGCGCACCTGCGCCGTGGTGCTCGAGCCCATCCAGGGCGAGAGCGGCATACGCCCCGCCGAGCAGGCCTACCTGGAAGGCGTGCGCGCGCTGTGTGACAAGCACAATGCGCTGCTGATCTTCGACGAGGTGCAGACCGGTGTGGGCCGTACCGGCGACCTGTACGCCTACATGCACCACGGCGTGGTGCCGGACATCCTGACCAGCGCCAAGGGCATCGGCGGCGGCTTCCCGCTGGCCGCGATGCTGACCACCACCGAGCTGGCCAGGCATTTCGGGGTGGGCGTGCACGGCACCACCTACGGCGGCAACCCGCTGGGCTGCGCGGTGGCGGACGCCCTGCTGGAGATCGTCAACACCCCCGAAGTGCTGAACGGCGTCAAGGCCCGTCACGAGATCTTCAGGGCCCGCCTGCAGAAGCTGGGCGAGCAGTACGGCCTCTTCACGGAAATCCGCGGTCGCGGTCTGCTGATCGGTGCCCAGCTGAGCGAGCCCTGGCTGGGCAAGGCGGGCCAGGTGCTGGCCGCCGCCGAGCAGGAGGCGCTGATGGTGCTGCAGGCCGGTCCCGACGTGGTGCGCTTCGCGCCCAGTCTGGTAATCGACGAGGCGGATATCGAGGAAGGGCTGCAGCGCTTCGAGCGCGCCCTGGTCCGCCTGGTGCGGAGCTGAGCAGGCAGAGGAGCCGGACGACATGCTGGTGATGCGCCCCGCGCAACTTTCCGACCTGGCCGAGGTGAAGCGCCTGGCCGAGGTCAGCCCGGTGGGTGTCACTTCGCTGCCGGACTCCCTCGACCGGCTGCGCGAGAAGATCCTCGCCTCGGAGGCGTCCTTCGCCGCCGAGGTGGCCTTCAACGGCGAGGAAACCTACTTCTTCGTGCTCGAGGACACCGAGCGGGGCCAGCTGGTCGGCTGCTCCGGCCTGGTGGCCTCGGCCGGCTATTCGGAACCCTTCTACAGCTTCCGCAACGAGACCTTCGTGCATGTCTCCCGCGAGCTGAACATCCACAACAAGACCCATGCCCTGTCGCTGTGTCACGACCTGACCGGCAACACCCTGCTGACCAGCTTCTTCGTGGAGGTGGACAAGGCGCCGCCGCCGGCCGACGAGCTGATCTCCCGGGGCCGGTTGCTGTTCGTCGCCGACTATCCGGAGCGCTTCGCCGATTCCATGGTGGTGGACATGATCGGCATCAGCGATGCCAACGGCAATTCGCCGTTCTGGGACGGGGTAGGGCGCCATTTCTTCGGCATGAGCTACGCGGAAGCCGAGCACCTGTCCGGGGTCAAGAGCCGCAGCTTCCTGGCCGAGCTGATGCCCCATTACCCCATCTACGTGCCGCTGCTCTCCGACGAGGCCCAGGAAGCCATGGGCGAGGTGCATCCGGACGCCCAGGCGTCCTTCGACATCCTCACCCGCGAAGGCTTCGAGACCGAGCACTACATCGACATCTTCGACGGCGGCCCGACCCTGCATGCGCGCACCGCGGCGATCCGCTCCATCGTGCAGAGCCAGCAGGTGCCGGTGCAACTGAGCGATGCGCCGCTGCCGCGGGCCGGGCGCACCTGGCTGGTGTCCAACGGCCTGTTGCAGGACTTCCGTGCCCTGCTGCTGGAGCTGGACTGGGAACCGGGCCTGCCGCTGCGCCTGGATCGTGCGACGGCCGAGGTGCTGGGCGTGGGCGAAGGGGCCAGCGTGAGGCTGGTGGCGCTATGAACAGAGTCCCGGCAGCGACCGGACTGGCGGAGGAAACATGATCGTTCGTCCCGCACGTGGCTCGGACCTGGCGGCCCTCATCGAGCTGACCCGCAACGCCGGCGCCGGCCTGACCTCGCTGCCGGCCAGCGAGGAACGCATGGCGCAACGGGTGCGCTGGGCGGAGCTGAGCTTTCGCGGCGAGGCCGAGCGGGCCGACGCCGACTACCTGTTCGTGCTGGAAACCGATGACGGCAAGGTGGTGGGCATTTCCGCCATGACCGGCGCGGTCGGTCTGCGCCAGCCCTGGTACAACTACCGCCTCGGCCTGATGGTCTGCGCCTCGCTGGAACCGCGCATCCACCGCGAGATTCCCACCCTGTTCCTGGCCAATGACCTGACCGGCAGCACCGAGATGTGCTCGCTGTTCCTGCATGCCGACTACCGGCGCGGGCATCACGGTCGTCTGCTGTCCCGGGCGCGCCTGCTGTTTCTCGCCGAGTTCCGCGCGCTGTTTGCCGACCGGGTGATCGCCGAGATGCGCGGCATTTCCGACGCCCAGGGCAATTCGCCGTTCTGGGACAGCCTCGGGCGGCATTTCTTCAAGATGGATTTCAACCGCGCCGACTACCTCACCGGGGTCGGCAACAAGGCGTTCATCGCCCAGCTGATGCCCAAGTTCCCGCTCTACACCTGCTTCCTCACCGACGAGGCGCGGGCGGTACTGGGTCGCGTGCACGCCGAGAGCGAGCCGGCGCACACCATGCTGCGCAGCGAGGGCTTCAGCCATCAGGGCTACGTGGACATCTTCGATGGCGGCCCGGCCCTGGAGTGCGAGACCGATCGCATCCGCGCCGTGCGTGACAGCCGCCTGGCGGTGCTGGCCATCGGCACCCCTGGGGACGAGGCTACCGATTACCTGATCCACAACCGCAAGCGCGAGGACTGCCGGGTGACCGTGGGTCCGGCGCGCATGGCGGCCGGCTCCCTGGTGGTCGATCCGCAGACCGCGGCCCGCCTGCAGCTGCGCCCGGGCGATCAGGTGCGCGCCGTGCCGCTGCGGCCGCCGCAGCCGTTGACCGCCTAGGCGACCCGGCCTTTTTCGTCATGCCCGAAGCGTGCCCGCACCTTCGGGTTTTTTGATTCCCTGTCCAGGAGCATTTCCCATGAGCCAATCCCTGCAACTGATCCTTGAAGATGCCGACGGCCAGCAGCAAGCGGCCGGCTGCGAGCGCTTCGCGGTGCTCTGGCAGGGCCGTGAGGTCTGGATTCAGCAGGACGGCAGCGGCCAGCTGCTGATCGGCGTGGACACCGAGGAGGGCGACACCGAGTACGCCAATCTGGTGCTGCGTCCGCTGGCCAGCAACCTGGTCGGCATCCAGCTGGAAATGGAACCCATGACCGCCGACGAGGAGGAGCATGTGCACGGCCCCGACTGCGGTCACCACCATTGAGGATGGGGACGCCGGCGATCGTTGCCGCTGAGTGCAGAAACCCCTGCAGTGCGCGGCCCGGGCCTATATAATACGGCCCTTTGCCGTTTGGCCCGACTTGCTGGCCCTATGCCGTTTTTCCCTCGGACGAATCTATGAAAAGCGCAGAAATCCGCGAAGCCTTCCTGAGCTTCTTCGAAGAGAAGGGGCACACCCGTGTGGCCTCCAGTTCGCTGATCCCGGCGAACGACCCGACCCTGCTGTTCACCAACGCCGGCATGAACCAGTTCAAGGACTGCTTCCTGGGTCTGGAGAAGCGCCCCTACACCCGCGCCACCACCAGCCAGAAGTGCGTGCGCGCCGGCGGCAAGCACAACGACCTGGAAAACGTCGGCTACACCGCGCGCCACCACACCTTCTTCGAGATGCTGGGCAACTTCAGCTTCGGCGACTATTTCAAGCGCGACGCCATCCACTACGCCTGGGAATTCCTTACCTCCGAGAAGTGGCTGAACCTGCCCAAGGAGAAGCTGTGGGTCACCGTCTACGCCAGCGATGACGAGGCCTACGACATCTGGCACAAGGAGATCGGCATCCCCGCCGAGCGCCTGATCCGCATCGGCGACAACAAGGGCGCCCCCTACGCTTCGGACAACTTCTGGGCGATGGGCGACACCGGCCCGTGCGGTCCGTGCACCGAGATCTTCTACGACCACGGCGAGCACATCTGGGGCGGCCCGCCCGGCTCCCCGGAGGAAGACGGCGACCGCTACATCGAGATCTGGAACAACGTGTTCATGCAGTTCAACCGTACCGCCGACGGCGAACTGCATCCGCTGCCCGCGCCCAGCGTGGACACCGGCATGGGCCTGGAGCGCATCAGCGCCGTGCTGCAGCACGTCAACTCCAACTACGACATCGACCTGTTCCAGAACCTGCTCAACGCCGCGGCCCAGGCCATCGGCTGCGTCAATGAGGGCCAGGCGTCGCTCAAGGTGGTGGCCGACCACATCCGTTCCTGCGGCTTCCTGATCGCCGACGGCGTGACCCCCTCCAACGAGGGCCGCGGCTACGTGCTGCGCCGCATCATTCGCCGCGCCTGCCGCCACGGCAACAAGCTGGGCGCCAAGGGTGCCTTCTTCCACAAGATCGTCGCCGCCCTGGTGGCCGAGATGGGCGATGCCTATCCGGAGCTCAGGCAGCAGCAGGCGCACATCGAGCGCGTGCTGAAGAACGAGGAAGAACAGTTCGCCCGCACCCTGGAGCAGGGCCTGAAGATCCTCGAGCAGGACCTGGCCGAACTGTCCGGCAGCGTGATTCCCGGCGAGGTGGTGTTCAAGCTGTACGACACCTACGGCTTCCCGGTCGACCTGACCGCGGACATCGCCCGCGAGCGCAACCTGACCATCGACGAGGCAGGCTTCGAGCGCGAGATGGAGGCCCAGCGCGAGCGCGCCCGCTCGGCCAGCGCCTTCGACATGGACTACAACAGCCTGGTCAAGGTGGAAGGCGAAACCGTCTTCACCGGCTACCAGGGCACCTCCGGCGCCGGCACCGTGCTGGCGCTGTTCAGGGAAGGCATGAAGGTCGACAGCCTGAACGCCGGTGAAGAGGGCGTGGTGGTGCTCGACCAGACGCCGTTCTATGCCGAGTCCGGCGGCCAGGTGGGTGATTGCGGCTACCTGACCCTGGACGGCATGCGCTTCGACGTGCGCGACACCACCAAGGCCGGTGGCGCCGTGCTGCACCACGGCATCCTGGATGCCGGCAGCCTGAAGGTCGGCGACCAGGTGCAGGCCGTGGTGGACGCCTCGGTGCGCCAGGCCACCGCCCTGAACCACTCGGCCACCCACCTGCTGCACGCCGCGCTGCGCCAGATCCTCGGTGAGCACGTGACCCAGAAGGGTTCGCTGGTGGACAGCCAGCGCCTGCGCTTCGACTTCAGTCATCCGGAAGCCATCAAGCCGGAGCAGATCCGTGCCCTCGAGGCCATGGTGAACGCGGAAATCCGCAAGAACAGCGCCGTGGAAATCGAGGAAACCGACATCGACACCGCCAAGGCCAAGGGCGCCATGGCGCTGTTCGGCGAGAAGTACGGCGAGCGCGTGCGCGTGCTGACCATGGGCGGCGGCTTCTCCGTCGAGCTGTGCGGTGGCACCCACGTGTCGCGTACCGGCGACATCGGCCTGTTCAAGATCGTCAGCGAGGGGGGCGTTGCCTCCGGCATCCGCCGCATCGAGGCGGTCACCGGCGAACTGGCCCTGGCCTACCTGAACGCTGCCGAGGAGCAGCTCAAGGAAGCGGCCCAGCTGGTCAAGGGCAGCCGCGAGAACCTGCTGGACAAGCTGTCCGGCCTGCTGGAACGCAACCGCCAGCTGGAGAAGGAACTGGAGCAGCTCAAGGCCAAGGCCGCCAGTGCCGCCGGCGATGATCTGGCCGGCTCGGCCGTCGAGGTCAAGGGCGTCAAGGTGCTGTCCGCGCGCCTCGACGGGCTGGACGGCAAGGCGCTGCTGGCGCTGGTCGATCAGCTGAAGAACAAGCTGGGCAGCGCCGTGGTTCTGCTCGGTGGCGTGCAGGACGGCAAGGTGGTGCTGGTCGCCGGCGTCACCCAGGACCTGACCGGCAAGCTCAAGGCCGGCGAGCTGATGAAGCAGGCGGCCGCGGCCGTCGGCGGCAAGGGCGGCGGTCGTCCGGACATGGCCCAGGGCGGCGGCACCGATGCCGCGCAGCTGGATGCCGCGCTGGCGCTGGTCAAGGGTTTTGTCGAACAAGGGCTGTAAGACAGCCGCCGGATGGGGCACGTGCGTCCAACCCGATCCGGCCTACCGACCCCGCTGGGGTCAGGCGGGCGCCCCCAGGGACTCAGATGGTTTCATGACATGGCTTTGATCGTACAGAAGTTTGGCGGTACCTCCGTCGGCAGCATCGAGCGGATCCAGCAGGTGGCCGACAAGATCAAGAAATTCCGCGAGCAGGGCGATGACGTCGTCGTGGTGGTTTCCGCCATGAGCGGCGAGACCAATCGCCTGATCGATCTGGCCAAACAGATCACCGATGGCCGGCCCGTGCCCCGCGAGCTGGACATGATGGTCTCCACCGGCGAGCAGGTGACCATCGCCCTGCTGGCCATGGCGCTGATCAAGCGTGATGTGCCGGCGGTGTCCTACACCGGCAGCCAGGTGCGCATCCTGACCGACAGCTCGCACACCAAGGCGCGCATCCTGCAGATCGACGACCAGCGCCTGCGCGCCGACCTCAAGGCCGGTCGCGTGGTGGTGGTCGCCGGCTTCCAGGGCGTGGACGAGAAGGGCAATATCACCACCCTGGGACGTGGCGGTTCGGATACCACGGCGGTGGCCCTGGCGGCGGCCCTGAAGGCCGACGAATGCCAGATCTACACCGACGTGGACGGCGTCTACACCACCGACCCGCGCGTAGTGCCCCGTGCGCGCCGCCTGGAGAAGATCACCTTCGAGGAAATGCTGGAAATGGCCAGCCTCGGCTCCAAGGTGCTGCAGATCCGCTCGGTGGAGTTCGCCGGCAAGTACAACGTCCCGCTGCGCGTCCTGCACAGCTTCAAGGAGGGTCCGGGCACCCTCATTACCATCGATGATGAAGAGGAATCCATGGAACAGCCGATCATTTCCGGCATCGCCTTCAACCGCGACGAATCCAAGCTGACCATCCGCGGCGTGCCGGACACCCCCGGCGTGGCCTTCAAGATCCTCGGCCCGATCAGCGCGGCCAACATCGAGGTGGACATGATCGTGCAGAACGTGGCGCACGATAACACCACCGATTTCACCTTCACCGTCAACCAGGGCGATTACGACAATGCCCTGCGCATCCTCGAGCAGACCGCCACGGAAATCGGCGCCCGTGTGGTGCACGGCGACCCGAGCATCGCCAAGGTGTCCATCGTCGGCGTCGGCATGCGCTCCCACGCCGGCGTGGCCAGCCGCATGTTCGAGGCCCTGGCGAAGGAAGGCATCAACATCCAGATGATCTCCACCTCCGAAATCAAGGTGTCGGTGGTGATCGAGGAGAAATACCTGGAGCTGGCGGTGCGCGCCCTGCACACCGCTTTCGAACTGGACGCTCCCATTGGCCAGGAAAAGGCCTGATCCTTCCGGAAGGTGAGCCAATTCGCACCTTCCGTCTCTTTTGGCCGGCCCGCCGGGAAACTGTCCCGGGCGGGTTGGTCAATATTTGGGCGATTGCACGCTCAGCGTGAATGAGGCCCCTTTTATTTTTTTGCAGATTGAATCGTACACATCCGTGCAAGGAGAAAAGGAATGCTGATTCTGACCCGTCGGGTAGGAGAAACCCTCATGGTGGGTGACGACGTCACCGTCACCGTCCTGGGCGTCAAGGGCAACCAGGTGCGTATCGGCGTCAACGCGCCGAAAGAGGTGGCCGTCCACCGCGAAGAAATCTACCAGCGCATCCAGAAAGAAAAGGATCAGGAACCAAGCCACTAATTTTTCTAAGTTTTTTCAAACTTGGGCTTTGCAAGCGGGGCAAAGCTGTATATCATGCGCCCCGTGTTGCGGAGAGGTGGCCGAGAGGCCGAAGGCGCTCCCCTGCTAAGGGAGTACACCTCAAAAGGGTGTCGGGGGTTCGAATCCCCCCCTCTCCGCCATTAGCGGACTCATAGCTCAGCTGGATAGAGTACTCGGCTACGAACCGAGCGGTCGGAGGTTCGAATCCTCCTGAGTCCGCCATCTTCGTCGGATGGCAAGCGCGATCCGGCAGCGTCAGGCCAGCGGTGATCTGGCTCATCAAGCACCACCTGCGGACTCATAGCTCAGCTGGATAGAGTACTCGGCTACGAACCGAGCGGTCGGAGGTTCGAATCCTCCTGAGTCCGCCATCTTCGTCGGATGGCAAGCGCGATCCGACAGCGTCAGGCCAGCGGTGATCTGGTTCATCAAGCACCACACGGACTCATAGCTCAGCTGGATAGAGTACTCGGCTACGAACCGAGCGGTCGGAGGTTCGAATCCTCCTGAGTCCGCCATATCGGAAGGCCCGCAGCGATGCGGGCCTTCCTGTTTCTGTCTCCTGCGTTTTTTGCAGGGGCGGATGTGTCCTGATCCGTCAGGCACGCGTCGCAATGCACATCCGGTGAAACGCACCTGATTTTGCCGCCTCGGCGAACTTCCCCCGAGCGCAGCGGCCTCAGGCAGTGTTATCATCGCCGGCCCTGCCCCGAAGGGGTCTTGGAACAGCCCACCATGGACTTACCCAGTAGTTACTCGAATTCGTTTGCCCTGTCGCGTATCGACTAAAGGCCCCCTGTGGCGCGCTCCGCCGGTGGGGGTTGGAGTGCGTCAATGACCGAAGTAGAAGTCAAGAAAGCCCAGGAAAGCCTTCAGGATCGCCTGGCCCAGGTGGTCGAGCTGCTGCAGCGTGGCCGCCTGGTCGAATATCTGAGCCGGCACCCGGAGGCCGCCGACCAGGGGCCCGTCGACGACGACGCGCGCCGCCAGGACCTGACCGAACTGCAGCACAAGCTCGACGAGCTGCACCCGGCGGACATCGCCTACATCCTCGAAGCCCTTCCGCTCGATGAGCGCCTGACCGTCTGGCAGCTGGTCCGCTCCGACCGCGACGGCGACATCCTCCTCGAAGTGTCCGACGCGGTCCGGGAAACCCTGATCGCCGACATGGAAGATCACGAGCTGCTCGCCGCGGCCCGGGAGATGGATGTCGACGAGCTGGCGGATCTGGCCCCCGAACTGCCCCGCGACGTGGTGCTGGAGCTCATGGAGAGCCTGGATGCCCAGCAGCGCGAGCGCATGCGTTCGGTGCTCTCCTACGAGGAGGACCAGGTCGGCGCGCTGATGGACTTCGAGATGGTCACCATCCGCGAGGACGTCAGCCTGGAGGTGGTGCTGCGCTACCTGCGCCGCCTGAAGGAGCTGCCAGGGCAGACCGACAAGCTGTTCGTGGTCGATCATGAGGGACGTCTCACCGGGGTGCTGCCGCTCAAGCGCCTGCTGGTCAACGATCCGGAGCGCCAGGTCGGCGAGGTGATGGCCGAGGATCCGGTGACCTTCAATCCCGACGAGGACGCCTACGACGCCGCCCAGGCCTTCGAGCGCTATGACCTGGTGTCCGCGCCGGTGGTGGACAAGAGCGGCAAGCTGATCGGTCGTCTGACCATTGACGAGATGGTCGACCTGATCCGTGAGGAGAGCGAGAGCGAAGTCCTCAACATGGCTGGTCTGCGCGAAGAGGAAGACATCTTCGCCTCGGTGTGGAAATCGGTACGCAACCGCTGGGCCTGGCTGGCGGTGAACCTGGTCACCGCCTTCATCGCCTCGCGGGTCATCGGCCTGTTCGACGGTGCCATCGAAAAGCTGGTCGCCCTGGCGGCGCTGATGCCGATCGTTGCCGGCATCGGTGGCAATTCCGGCAATCAGACCATCACCATGATCGTGCGCGCCATGGCCCTCGATCAGCTGGGCTCGGGGAACACGGCCTGGCTGCTGCGCAAGGAGCTGGGTGTGGGTCTGGTCAACGGCCTGCTGTGGGGCGGGGTGATCGGCGCCGTGGCCTGGTGGCTGTATGACAGCTGGTCCCTGGGCGTGGTGATGACCGCCGCCATGACCCTCAACCTGCTGCTGGCAGCGCTCATGGGCGTGCTGATTCCGCTGACCCTGGCGCGCATGGGACGCGACCCGGCGATGGGGTCGAGCGTGATGATCACCGCAGTTACCGACAGTGGCGGCTTCTTTATCTTCCTCGGATTGGCCAGCCTGTTCCTCATGTAACTAAGGGCAAATAAAAAACCGGCTCAGGGAGCCGGTTTTTTATTTATTGGACAATGTTGCTCAATGTGATTGAGCGTTCGCCATTTCCATATCATTGGCAATCAGCGCCACCAGTGCATTCTGCTGGCGGCGGGTCAACTGGCGGAAGCACTGCAGCAATTCGCGTTCGGCCAGGGTGAGTTCGGGGCTGTCCAGGCGCAGGGCCAGGTCGTCGCCCAGGGACGCTTCCTGCTGCATGCTCTGTTCGAGACGGGCGATGATCTCGGAGTTCATGCTGCGATGGTGCTGGCGCGCCACCTCGGCGATGCGATCACGCATGCCGTCGGGCAAACGGACAACGAACTTGTCAGCAGTACGGCTGGAATAGGTAGCCTGTTTCATGGGTCGCATGTGTGTCACCGATCTAGTTCTTGGGAATGGATGTTGAAGAGTCAAAATCGCCAATATGGACAATGGCTTTTTTTAAAGGTTCCTCAACAAACTTCATTCATTGGCGTGGGCAAGTTGTGAGATTGCGCACGTCATGCAAGGCACAAATATTCTGGTACAGCTAAAGGCTTTTTGCCAGCACCGATAATCAATTCTTGCGACTGCCGCCGCAAACCGAGGCCGTTTTGTGGACCAGTAGTCAGGTCAGCGGCGGGCGCTGAGCAGGCTGCGAAACTGTTCCGAGGACAGCGGCTCGCTGAACAGGTAGCCCTGGTAGAGATGGCAGTTCTCGGCGCGCAGGAAATCCAGCTGCTCGGAGCGCTCCACGCCCTCGGCAATGATCTGCAGGCCCAGGCTGTTGGCCATTGCGATGATGGCGCGGATGATCTCGCTGTCGTTGCCGTTGAGGGGCACGTCGCGCACGAACGACTGGTCGATCTTCAGCACGTCCACCGGCAGGCGCTTGAGCTGGGTGAGGGAAGAGTAGCCGGTGCCGAAGTCATCCATGGCAAAACCGATGCCCAGCCGCTTGAGGCGCTGCATCTTGCTGACGGTGTCCTCGACGTTGCGGATGGCCACGCTCTCGGTGATCTCCAGCTTGAGCATGCGCGCCGGCAGGCGGCTTTCCAGCAGGCAGCGTTCGATGCCCTCATGGAACTCCGGGTGGCGGAACTGGCGCGGGCTGATGTTTACGCAGAGGCTGAAGCGATCAGCCTGCACCAGGGCGTCGCGCAGCAGGTCGGCGCAGGTGAGGCAGGCCTGGTTGAGCACCCACAGCCCCACATCGTGGATCAGGCCACTTTCTTCCAGCACCTGGATGAAGGCGTCGGGCGACTGCATGCCGTAGGTGGGGTGATTCCAGCGCAGCAGCGCCTCGGCGCCGACGATCCGTCCGGTGTGGGCGTCTGCCTGGGGCTGGAAGCGCACCTCGAACTGCTGTCGCAGCAGGGCCTGGCGCAGGTCGTTCTCGATGCGCAGGCGCTCGCTGACCTGCTCCTGCATGCGGCTGCGGAACATGTGCAGGCGGTTGCGCCCGGAGTCCTTGGCCCGGTACAGGGCAATGTCCGCGCGTTTGAGCAGGTCGTCGGGGCTGGCGCCGTGATCGGGGATCAGGGCGATGCCGATGCTGGCGGTGACATGCAGGGAATGGCCTTCCACTTCCATGGGTTCGGCCAGGTGCGCGCGCAGCTGTTCGGCCACCTGGCGCACCTGGCGGATCACCTGGGCGCGCTTGCCTTCCAGGCCGGAGAGCAGCACCACGAACTCGTCGCCGCCCAGGCGCGCCACCGTGTCCTCCAGGCGCACGTTGGCCTCCAGGCGCGCGGTGAGCATGCGCAGCACGGTGTCGCCCACCGGGTGGCCCAGCGAGTCGTTGATGTGCTTGAAGTGGTCCAGGTCGATGAACAGCACGGCGCCGCGCAGGTTGTGGCGGTTGAGCAGGGCGACCTGCTGGGTCAGGCGGTCCAGCAGCAGGGCGCGATTGGGCAGGTTGGTCAGCGAGTCGTGATAGGCGAGGTGCTGGATCTGCGCCTGGGCGGCCTTCAGCTGGCTGATGTCGCGGGCGGTGATCAGCAGGTATTCGGCGCCGTCCAGCAGCAGGGTTTCCACCGAGACCTCGGCATACTTCTCGTGTCCGTCGCGGTCCAGCAGCTGCACCTCGGTACGCGGCAGCCGTCCGTTGCGCGACAGGGTGTCGAGCATCGCCTCGCGCTGTTCGGCGTCGACATGCAGCTGCAGCTCCTCCAGGCGGCGCCCGGTGACTTCCTCCGGCGTGTAGCCGGTCAGGCGGCGGAAGCCGTCGTTGGCCTCCACGAAGCGCAGCTCCCGGCGTTGCAGCAGGCAGATGGCGTCCGGGCTGGAATGAAAGGCCTTGGCGAACTTCTCCTCGCTGGCCTGCAGGGCGCGGGTGGCCTGTTGCAGGCGGGTGATGTCGTGGAACGATGTGGCCACGTAGCGCTCGCCATGCACTTGCAGGAAGCGGCAGGAAATCAGGCAGCTGATGCGCCGGCCGTCCTTGCTGAGGAAGCGGGCCAGTGCCCCGTCCAGGGCCTGGTGACGCTCCAGCTCGCCGAACAGGCGGGTGCGTTGCTGAGGGTCTTCCCAGAAGCCCAGCTCCAGCGAGATCTTGCCGACGATCTCTCCGGGCTGATAGCCGAACACCTCGCTGAAGCTGGGGTTGATGTCCACGAAGCGGCCGGTGTCCGCCTCGGATACCGAGATGGGCACCGGGCTGCTCTGGAACAGGGTGGAAAACTTCTCCTCCGAGGCGAGCAGCTGCTGCTCGTAGAGCACCCGCTCGGTGATGTCGTTGAGGATGCCGGTCATGCGCAGCGGCTGGCCGTCCGCGTCCCGATACAGCCGCGCGGTGCTTTCCAGATAGCGCACCTCGTTGTCGGCGGTGCGCGCCCGATAGCTCAGGCGGCACTCGCTTTCCGTGCCGCCGAGCAGGGCGCGGTAGGCCTTGCGCAGGGTTTCCCGGTCGTCCTCGTGGACGGTACGGAAGAAGGTGCGAAAGTCGCAGACCGTTTCCTCCACCGGCAGACCGTGCAGGGCAAAGGCCCGGGAGGTGCCCTGCAGCTGGTCGCTGGGGATGTGCCATTCCCAGGTGCCCAGTTGGGCGGAATCCAGGGCCAGGGCCAGGCGGTCGCGGCTGTCGCGCAGGGCGACTTCCTGGGCGCGCAGCTGGGAAACGTCGCGCACCGTGGTCACCAGGCAGGCGGTGCCATGCAGGCTGACGGGGGTGGAGTGGAAGCGGTAGGTGCCGATGGAGCCGTCGCGGTGGCGCAGGCGCGCCTCGAAATCGTTCAGGGCGCCATGCATGGCCAACTGGTCCAGCATGCGCAGGCGGTCGTGGGGATCGACCCACAGGCCCAGCTCCCCGGAGGTGTTGCCTACCGCCTGCTCCTTGCTCCAGCCGAAGGCGGTGACGAAGCCCTTGTTGATCTTCAGGAAGCGGTCGGCCTCCAGATCGGTGATGGCGATGGGGTCTGGCGATTCGCGGAACGCCTTGGTGAAGACGTCCTCGTTCTGCTCCACGTTGAGGGAGACGTCGCGGGCCACCCCGGCCAGCTGGCGGCGGCCGTCGGCGAGGACATGCAGGCGGCCGCCGATCTCCAGCCACTGGTGGACGCCGTCCGGCCAGCGGATGTGCTGGGTCATCGGCGGCAGGTGCTCGCCCTCGAGCAGGCGGCGGAAGTAGCGCAGCACCCGGAGCCGATCGCCGGCGGGTATCAGGCGCAGGTAGTGGCGGGCGAAGGTGGGGGGTGCCTGATGCAGCCCGAACGGGTGGTGCGTGCCGTGGGCCCAGCTGACCCGGCCGGACACCGGGTCCCACAGCCAGAGGCCGAGTCGGGCGCAGTCCAGCGCAGCCTCCAGCGCACCGTTGTCACGAGGCAGTTGATCGGGTACCGCTTGCTCCCGGATTGGCATCCTGTCTCTACTCTTTGTCGACCCCATCCTGCTTCATGTTCCTCGTTTCCCGGCCGGCGTGCCCGGAACGGTTATGCATTTCACCTGGTTCGGGGCACTGCCGGAGCGGTTGGCGGCGCGTGGCGGGCCTCGTCCAGCAGGGCCATGAAGGCCCGTGCAGCGTTCGACAGGGTCCGTTCGGTGTGCAGGACATAGCCCAGCCGGCGACTGAGCTGCGGGCCGGGCAGGGACAGCCGAACCACCTGATCGTCCAGCATGGTGCGCGGCAGCAGGCTCCAGGCCAGGCCGATGGAGACCAGCATCTTGATCGTCTCCAGGTAGTTGGTGCTCATCACCACCTGGGGCGTCAGGCCCGCCGCCTCGAACAGTTTATGCACGATCCGGTGAGTGAACGTGTGAGCGCCGGGAAAAACCGCCGGATGGGCGGCCACGTCGGCCAGGGTCAGGCTGCCGTTGCGTGCCAGGGGGTGTTCGGGAGCGGCCACGAAATCCAGCGGGTCCTCCCACACCGGCGTGGTGCGCAGTGGCGTGCGGGCCTCGCTGCTGCGCGCCTCCGGGGCGAGGGTGATGACCGCCAGTTCGGCGCGCCCCTGCAGCACCTCGTCATGGGCCACCTCGGAGTCGAGGAAGCGGATGTCCAGGCTGACATCCGGATGGCGGCGGCTGAATTCGCGCAGCACCGGCGGCAGGCGATGCAGGCCGATGTGGTGACTGGTGGCCAGGGTCAGGCGACCGCTCACCTGGCCGTTCAGGTTGGCCAGGGCGCGGCGGGTGTCATCCAGCTCGCCGAGGATGCGATAGGCGCGGGGCAGCAGGGCGCGGCCCGCCTCGGTGAGGCTGGTTTCCCGCCCCAGGCGATCGAACAGGCGCACACCCAGTTGCTCCTCCAGGGAAAAGATGCGCTTGCTGACGGCGGGCTGGGTCAGGTGCAGACGTTCACCGGCCAGGGAGAAGCTGCCGCTTTCCGCCACGGCGATGAAGGCGTTGAGGTTGGCGAGATCCATTGCGAGATACCAGGAGAAGTCGTGAGTGGGCCAATTGTATTCCGGAATGGAATTCGGTCGATGAAAAATATGAATTTGAGTAATTGATGGGGACTGCATAGGATCGACCCCACAAATGCAAGGGGCACTGCACCCTTCGCAAGAGCAACCGATGAGGAAGAGTCCGATGGCCGGCAAAACGCTGTATGACAAGCTCTGGGAGATGCACGAGGTCAAGCGCCGTGACGATGGTTCGTCGCTGATCTACATCGACCGCCACATCCTCCATGAAGTGACTTCGCCCCAGGCCTTCGAGGGCCTGCGCCTGGCTGGCCGCCAGCCCTGGCGCATCGACGCCAACATCGCCACCCCCGACCACAACGTGCCGACCACCCGCGCCGAGCGCCAGGGCGGTCTGGACGCCATTGCCGACGAGGTCTCGCGCATCCAGGTCAAGACCCTGGACGAGAACTGTGATCACTTCGGCATCCTCGAATTCAAGATGAACGACGTCCGTCAGGGCATCGTCCACGTGGTCGGTCCGGAGCAGGGCGCCACCCTGCCGGGCATGACCGTGGTCTGCGGCGACTCGCACACCTCCACCCACGGCGCCTTCGGCGCGCTGGCCCACGGCATCGGCACCTCCGAGGTGGAGCATGTGCTGGCCACCCAGTGCCTGGTCGCCAAGAAGATGAAGAACATGCAGGTGCGCGTCGAAGGCAAGCTGCCGGTCGGCGTCACCGCCAAGGACATCGTGCTGGCCGTGATCGGCAGGATCGGCACCGCGGGCGGCAACGGTCATGCCCTGGAATTTGCCGGCAGCGCCATCCGCGACCTGTCCATGGAAGGCCGCATGACCATCTGCAACATGGCCATCGAGGCCGGCGCCCGCGTCGGCATGGTGGCAGTGGACGAGAAGACCATCGAGTACGTGAAGAACCGTCCCTACGCGCCGAAGGGCGCCGACTGGGATGCCGCCGTGGCCCTGTGGAAGACCCTGGTCTCCGACGCCGACGCGGTGTTCGACACCGTGGTGGAAATCCGCGCCGAGGACATCAAGCCGCAGGTCAGCTGGGGCACCTCGCCGGAAATGGTGGTCGCGGTCGACGAGCGCGTGCCGGACCCGGCGGCCGAGTCCGATCCGGTCAAGCGCGACTCCATCATCCGTGCCCTGAAGTACATGGGCCTGACCGCCAACCAGCCGATCACCGACATCAAGCTGGACCGCGTGTTCATCGGCTCCTGCACCAACTCGCGCATCGAGGACCTGCGCGCCGCCGCCGCGGTGGCCAAGGGCCGCAAGGTGGCTGCGAACGTCAAGCAGGCGCTGGTGGTGCCGGGCTCGGGCCTGGTCAAGCAGCAGGCCGAGGCGGAAGGGCTGGACAGGATCTTCATCGAGGCCGGCTTCGAATGGCGTGAACCGGGCTGCTCCATGTGCCTGGCCATGAACCCGGACAAGCTGGGCAGCGGCGAGCATTGCGCCTCCACCTCCAACCGCAACTTCGAAGGGCGTCAGGGCGCCGGTGGCCGCACCCACCTGGTGAGCCCGGCGATGGCCGCCGCCGCCGCGGTGGCCGGTCACTTCATCGATGTACGCGAACTGCTCCAGGCCTGAGGACACGAGACATGAAAGCCTTTACCCAACACACCGGCCTGGTCTGCCCGCTGGACCGTGCCAATGTCGACACCGACCAGATCATTCCCAAGCAGTTTCTCAAGTCGATCAAGCGCACCGGCTTCGGTCCCAACCTGTTCGACGAGTGGCGCTACCTGGACGTGGGTCAGCCCGGTCAGGACTGCAGCACCCGCCCGATCAACCCGGACTTCGTGCTGAACTTCCCGCGCTACCAGGGTGCCAGCGTGCTGCTGGCCCGCGAGAACTTCGGCTGCGGTTCGTCCCGCGAGCACGCCCCCTGGGCGCTGGACGAGTACGGCTTCCGCACCATCATCGCGCCGAGCTTCGCCGACATCTTCTACAACAACAGCTTCAAGAACGGCCTGCTGCCGATCGTGCTGAAGGAAGAAGAAGTCGACGCCCTGTTCGAGCAGACCGAGGCCAACGAGGGCTATCAGCTGACCATCGACCTCGAGGCGCAGACCGTGACCCGTCCGGACGGCGTGCAGTACCGCTTCGAGGTGGATGCCTTCCGCAAGCACTGCCTGCTCAACGGCCTGGACGACATCGGCCTGACGCTGCAGGACGCGGACGCCATCAAGGCCTTCGAGGCCCGTCATCGTGCCAGCCAGCCCTGGCTGTTCGGCGCCATCCAGTGATTCGCGGCACGGGCGGGGCTCTCTCCGCCCGTGCGCCATCAACCTCTTTTGCGAAGGAACAAACATGTCCAAGAAGATTCTGGTTCTGCCCGGTGACGGCATCGGTCCGGAGATCATGACCGAGGCGGTCAAGGTGCTGCAGGCGGCCGACGAGAAGTACGGCCTGGATATCGAGCTGAGCCATGACGAGCTGGGCGGCGCTGCCATCGACAAGTACGGCGTGCCGTTGGCCGACGAGACCCTGGAACGCGCTCGCCAGTCCGATGCCATCCTGCTCGGCGCCGTGGGCGGCCCGAAGTGGGACACGATCGACCCGGCCATCCGTCCCGAGCGCGGCCTGCTGAAGATCCGTTCGCAGCTGGGCCTGTTCGGCAACCTGCGTCCGGCCCTGCTGTATCCGCAGCTGGCTGCTGCCTCGACCCTCAAGCCCGAGGTGGTCGCCGGCCTGGACATCCTGATCGTGCGCGAGCTGACCGGCGGCATCTACTTCGGCCAGCCGCGCGAGACCAGGGTACTCGAGAACGGCGAGCGCATGGCCTATGACACCCTGCCGTACAGCGAAAGCGAGATTCGCCGCATCGCCAAGGTCGGCTTCGACATGGCCATGGTGCGCAACAAGAAGCTCTGCTCGGTGGACAAGGCCAACGTGCTGGCCTCCAGCCAGCTGTGGCGCGCCGTGGTGGAAGAAGTGGCCAAGGACTACCCGGAGGTGGAGCTGTCCCACATGTACGTGGACAACGCCGCCATGCAGCTGGTCCGCGCGCCCAAGCAGTTCGACGTGATCGTCACCGACAACATGTTCGGCGATATCCTGTCCGACGAGGCCTCCATGCTCACCGGTTCCATCGGCATGCTGCCGTCCGCCTCCCTGGATGCCAACAACAAGGGCATGTACGAGCCCTGCCACGGCTCCGCGCCGGACATCGCCGGCCAGGGCATCGCCAACCCGCTGGCCACCATCCTCTCGGTGTCCATGATGCTGCGCTACACCTTTGGTCAGGTGGCCGCCGCCGATGCCATCGAGCAGGCTGTCAGCCTGGTGCTCGACCAGGGCCTGCGCACCGGCGACATCTGGTCCGAAGGCTGCCGCAAGGTAGGCACCCGTGAAATGGGCGACGCAGTAGTCGCGGCGCTGCGGAACCTGTAATCTCTCCGGCCTGCCGTCCTCGGGGCGGCGGCCCACTTACCTTTTTCGAGGGTGTAGTTGCAAAGATGAAACGAGTAGGTCTGATCGGCTGGCGGGGCATGGTGGGTTCCGTGCTCATGCAGCGCATGCGTGAAGAGCGGGACTTCGACCTGATCGAGCCCGTGTTCTTCACAACGTCCAACGTCGGCGGCCAGGGGCCGGAGATCGGCAAGGACACCGCTCCGCTGAAGGATGCCTACAGCCTCGAAGAACTGAAGACCCTGGACATGATCATCACCTGCCAGGGCGGCGACTACACCAGCGAGGTCTATCCCAAGCTGCGTGAGGCCGGCTGGCAGGGCTACTGGATCGACGCCGCCTCCACCCTGCGCATGGCCGATGACGCGGTCATCGTGCTGGATCCGGTCAACCGCCGGGTCATCGACCAGCAGCTGGACGCCGGCATCAAGAACTTCGTCGGCGGCAACTGCACCGTCAGCCTGATGCTGATGGCGCTGGGCGGCCTGTACGAGGCCGGGCTGGTGGAGTGGATGAGCGCCATGACCTATCAGGCCGCCTCCGGCGCCGGCGCGCAGAACATGCGCGA
>Ga0209075_1001960_pt1 | contig 18753 bp, 8 predicted proteins | sample Stecom2011_FD_187523 | JGI IMG/M metagenome (GOLD analysis project Ga0209075, IMG submission 187523) | Agricultural soil microbial communities from Utah to study Nitrogen management - Steer compost 2011 (SPAdes) (version 2) | ecosystem: Environmental > Terrestrial > Soil > Agricultural land...
ACGCAGGCCTCCTGGATGCCCTGGTTGCGCAGCGCGCCGGCTATCCCGCTTTTTTTGCGGAAGGCGTTCCCGAAGGGCATTTGGATCTGAGGGCAGACCTGTCGGCCTTCCCCGATTTTGAAACCGCTTACCATCAGTTGATGTACGACCTGACCCGACTTGCTGTGGATTCGGTGCATCTGGTGCTGGGAGATAAAGGATTGGTAAAAGATCTGTTTGTATCCGGCGGCTTTGCACGAAACCGTCACTTTGTCTACCTGGTAGCCGCCCTCTTGCCCCATTTGCGGGTGCGGACCTCCGAAGTGGATAATGCCAGCGCCTTAGGTGCCGCCCTGGTGCTGGCCCCCAAAGTTTTTCCCGGAGCAGCGGTTCAAATTAATTTGGGACTCGACCAATAAGCACTTAGGTAAAATAATAAAAACAAAAGCTATGCGATCCTTTCTTTATCCTGTTTCAAGTCTTTTGACGCTTGCCCTGCTCCTTTGGAGTTGTACTCCGGCAAGTGGTCCCGTTGCCCACCAATCCATTGAGGTGGAGGCGCCTTTTGACATGCCGGCCATTACGGTTCCCGACTTTTCAAATTGTGTGCGACTGAATATTGTTGACTTCGGGGCCGATCCCGATGACCTGGAGGCCACATCAGCAGCCCTGGCTGCAGCCTTTGAAGAAGCCTCCGCCGCCGGAGGCGGTATCGTGCTGGTTCCCCCCGGCACCTGGCCCAGCAAGGCCTTACATTTTAAGAGTCACGTCAACCTCCACCTTGAGGAGGGTGCCGTGCTCGAATTCTCCGGTAATCCGGAACATTATTTGCCGGCCGTCCGCACCAGCTGGGAGGGTATGGAATGTTACAATTATTCGCCCTTGATTTATGCCTATGAGTGTGAAAATGTAGCCATTACCGGAGCCGGTAAGCTGCGTGCCAAAATGGAGACCTGGCGCAGATGGTTCCCCCGTCCCGAAGCCCACATGGAAGGCTTAAAGCAGCTCTACCACATGGCCGCTCAGGGAGTGCCCGTGGAAGAACGTCAAATGGTGCATGACGACATCAATATGCGGCCGCATTTCATACAATTTAACCGCTGCCAAAATGTGTTAATGGAGGGAGTTTCCATTGAAAACAGTCCATTTTGGGTAATTCATCCTTATCTTTGCAGCGACGTAGTGGTACGCGGGGTGCAAGTAAACGCGCACGGGCACAACAACGACGGCGTGGATCCTGAAATGACCCAGAATATGTTGGTGGAGGACTGTGTTTTTGACCAGGGCGACGATGCCATAGCCCTTAAGTCGGGCCGCAACCAGGACGCCTGGCGACTGAATACACCAACCAGGAATTTGGTGGTTCGTAACTGTCGGGTAAAAAACGGTCACCAATTATTGGCCATAGGCAGTGAATTGTCGGGTGGCGTGGAGAATGTCTTGCTCGATAATTGCGTGGTGGAAGAAGGCGCGAAGATGTTTCACCTGGTTTTTATCAAGACCAACGAGCGAAGAGGCGGTTTTGTGCGGAATATTTATGTGCAAAACATCAAAGCAGGCAACATTCGCGACGGGGTGCTGGGGATCGAAACCGATGTGTTGTACCAGTGGCGCAACCTGGTCCCCACCTATGAGCGTCGTCTGACCAGTATTTCGGACATTACACTTAAAAACGTGGAAATTGGAGATGTAAAGTTTGTGTCTCAGATATTGGCCGACCCCGAAGCGCCCGTTAAGAATATTGTACTGGATCAGGTACGCTACGGCGTTTTGTCGCAGGAGCCCCACATTCATGAGCATGTGGAAGGATTTGAGGAAAGATAGATTTTAGTTTCGCTGATTTAATATTACCAGAGATGAAGTTTTTAAATGTTGAAATGATGCATCCGCGTGACCAGATTGTGATGGTCATCGACCGGATTTATAAGCGAGGGATGACCACCACTTCGGGCGGAAACATCTCTGTGATTGATGAGAACGGAGATATTTGGATCACCCCCTCCGGGGTGGACAAGGGCAACCTGAAGCCGCGCGACATCATGCGGGTTAAGCGCGACGGCACCATTATTGGTCCGCACAAGCCTTCTTCGGAGTACCCCTTTCACCGGGCCATTTTTGAAATGCGTCCCGATTTGAAGGCTGTGATTCACGCTCATCCTCCGGCACTGGTGTCTTTCAGCATCGCCCGCACCATCCCCGACACCAACGTGATTCCCCAGGCTAAGTACGTTTGCGGTCCCATTGGCTACGCACCTTACGCCCTTCCGGGCAGCGAAGAATTGGGTGAGGTAATCGGGAAGGAGTTTGCCAAAGGTTTTAAGGCCGTGATTATGGAAAATCACGGCACGGTGTTGGGTGGGTCGGATCTCAGCGATGCGTTTCAGCGTTTTGAAACGATGGAGCTTTGTGCCCGCACCATCATCAATGCCAAGACCATAGGGCAATGCCGGCGTTTGAGCGACGAGCAAATCGATGCCTTTGAGGATCAAATTCCCCGTTTGCAGCCTGAGTTTGTGGCAGAGATGCATTCGAGTAAGGAGCGTGAAATCCGAACCGAAATCACCAAGATTGTCCGTCGCGCCTGTCAGCAAGGGATGATGATCAGCTCCTACGGAACAGTCTCCCGTCGACTCAAAGGCAATGATTTTTTAATTACCCCGACCAACAAGTCGCGCTGGGACATTTTTCCCGAAGACATTGTCCTCATTAAAGACGGCAAACGCGAAAAAGGCAAGTTGCCCAGTCGCGCCACCTGGCTGCACCAGGAGTTGTACCGCAAGAATCCCGAAATCAACTCCATTATTCTCACCCAGTCGCCCTACCTGATGGCCTACGGGGTGACCGGCGAAAAATTTGATGTCCGCACCATTCCCGAGAGCTGGATCTTTTTGCAAGACGTACCCAACATGCCCTTTGGGTCGCATTTTAAAGACCGCAACGAGATATTGGACACCATCGATAAAGACACTCCGGTGGTTATTGTGGAGAACGACTCTGTAGTGGTAACCGGCGACAAATTGTTGCAAACCTTCGACCGGCTTGAAGTGGCTGAGTTCTCGGCCAAGTCGCTGGTCCTGGGCCATTCCATTGGCGATTTGATTCCCATTGGAGCCGAAGAAATAGAAGACCTGCGCAAAAAGTTCTTGTCGTAGTCCCTTTTTCTGCACTGCAGTCCCGACCTCCTGGTCGGGACATTTTTTTGTTTGCCTGAATTTTGTGTTAATTTGTGTGTTGACCTTTAAAAAAGTGTCGGTTTTTGATTCTTGGTCTGCATTGTTTTCTGAAGCAGCCTTAGTTTTATATTTATACTCCCGGATATGATAAGAAGAAGCAGCTTGTTAAGCCCCCTGATCCTTTTGGTAAGTTTATTAAGTCTCGGTGCCTGTAGTAATCCGCCCGCCGAAGATCTGCCTGTGCCCAAACCCCTGTATCGTGATCCTGTGTACGACGGAGCAGCCGATCCGGTCGTGATTTACAACCGGGAGCAGGAGGAGTGGTTCATGTTTTATACCAACCGACGGGCAGCCGACACCACCCTGAATGGCTTTGAGTGGGTACATGGCACCCGCATTGGGATTGCCGCGTCCGACGATGGGGTCAACTGGAGTTACAGAGATACGGCCGACATCGATTTTCGCTTGAAAGATTACACCCATTGGGCGCCCGAGGTGATCGAACACGAGGGCCTTTACCACATGTACCTGACCTACGTCCCCGGTATTTTTCAGGAATGGCGGCATCCGCGGGATATTTTGCACTTGACCAGCGAGAACCTGGTCAACTGGAAATATGAATCGACCCTGGAACTGGCTTCTGACCGGGTGATTGATGCCTGTGTGTTTCGACTGCCCGATGGCAGCTGGCGCATGTGGTACAACAATGAAAGAGCCGGAAAGGCGATGTACTATGCCGACAGTGAGGACTTGTACCACTGGGAAGATAAGGGGCGGGTGCAAATCGACCGGGCACGCGGCGGCGAGGGCCCTAAAGTCTTTCAGTGGCAGGGCAAATACTGGATGATTACCGATGTGTGGAGTGGTCTTGCCCTTTATACCAGCGAAGATTTGCTTAACTGGACGCATATTCCCGGCAATTTGTTGGAAGCTCCCGGGCAGGGCGAGGACGATAAGGTGATGGGGGGGCACGCCGACGTATTGATTCATAACGATCGCGCGTTCTTGTACTATTTCACCCATCCCGGGCGCAGGGAAGGCACGGATCCCAACGACTTGTTTGAGCAGCGCCGCAGTTCTTTGCAGGTGGTGGAATTGTTTTATGAGGGCGGTCGCCTGGTCTGCGACCGGGACGCCCCTTTGCGTATGCGTTTGGGAAAGCCGGAATAGCCGTGAACTTATCTGTGAACGATGTATAGAAGACGAGCGATTGGTCTGGGCATTTTGTTGTGGGTATTGGGGATGCTGGTGACTTCCGATGTGGCTGCAGCCGATCAAAAACACCTTCAGTTTGCGCATCTGACTGTGGAGGATGGACTCCCCCAAAACACGGTTCACTCCATTGTCCGTGATAAGTACGGCTATATGTGGTTCGGAACCTGGAATGGCTTGACACGCTACGATGGTTACCGCTTTACCCATTACCGTTTTGAACCGGACAACCCCCGCTCGCTGGTCAATAATCGGGTGCATTTGTTGCATAAAGATGGCCGAGGAGACCTATGGGTAGCTACTTTTGATACCATTGTTTGTCGCTACAACTATGCCGAAGACGATTTTTCGCGCTTTAATCCCTCTGCATTGCGGCCGGGCCTGCGCGACTCAACCGATCGGCACAATGCCCACTTTTATCATCGGGCAGAGAACGCCGACTACATCTGGACCATTTCAGACAACCGGCTCTTGCAGATTCACAAATCCAGCAGCGACACGCTGATCTACAGTTCTGGTCTTTTTTCGGAGCCCACGCTCAGTCACGATGTGGTGTACAGCATTTATTTGGACGCTACGGGTGTTTTGTGGGTGGGCACGGCCATGGGGGGACTGAGTTACGCCGATACCGGGGGAGAACGTTTTCACTACATGCCTTTTGTGCTGGAGGTGAACCAGCACCTGCATAAGGCCCCCGTAAGGGCTGTTTTGCGCGTAGATAATGAGCTCTGGCTGGGCTCGAGTGCCCACGGTTGGGCACGTGCTGTTCTTGGGCACAACGAACCTCAGGTCTTGCAAGCCGAAACCCATCCCCTTTTTACCTCAGAAAACGTCCGCGCCTTGTATCGGGATAGAAGCGGTGATGTATGGCTGGGTTACCGCATGGGCCTTTACCGCTACAAACATCGGGACAGGCGGTTGGAGTGCTTTCATCCCGACAGGGTGCCCCACACCCCTTTTTATGTAATCAGTGAAGACCCCAAAGGCGACCTTTGGGTGGGCGGATCGAGTCAGCTGCTGCGCTACGAACGCAGCAGGGAGGTTTTTGAAATACATGAGCTGCCGGAAGCCCACGCCCCTTCCAATGTGATGAGTCTGGCTTTTGGACAAGACGGCAAAATATGGGTGGGCACCGAGTTGTTGGGCCTCTATGGTATTGTGCGCGACAGTGTGGGCGGGGCGTGGACCGACACCCTGCATTATTCGCGTTCGGCGGAAGCGGGCAGGCGCTTACCCGACAATCGGGTGTACGCCCTCTGCAGCGACCGCGAGGGCCATATTTGGGTCGGCACAGGCAATGGACTTTGTCGCATCGATAAGGAGACCGGTGAACTGTGTGTTTTTAACCGGGAACATGGTTTGGCAGATGCCTACATTGCCATGATCTTGCCGGATGAAGCGGGTCAGTTGTGGGTGAGTCATAAAAGAGGCATTTCAAAGGTAGATCCGCTCAGCGGCAGCATTGAAAATTTTATGGTACGGGGCGGTGTCCGGGGCTATGAATTTGTGGATGGTTCCGGATTTAGGGACAGTATTACCGGGCGCCTGTATTTTGGGGGACTCGATGGATATGTGAGCTTTGTCCCCCGCGAGCTGCGTGGGAATGAAGTGGCTCCCCAGGTGCAACTGACTGCTTTGTACGTGAATAACGAGCAGGTGCAGTCTGCCCTTCCTTTGTTGATGAGGTCCGAAATTGCGCTGGATTACAGCAAGCGTGATTTTGCCCTGGAATTTTCGGCCATGCACTATGTCAATCCCCTGGAGAATCGTTATGCCTGGAAGCTGGAAGGCTACGATACCGATTGGGTGAAGAGCGATGGTCGTTTTCAACGTGCTGCCTACAGCGCTCTTGCGCCTGGCGACTACGTTTTTAGAGTAAGGGCGGCCAACAGCGATGGACTTTGGAGTGAGCGGGAGGCTGTTTTGCAGGTGCGCATTCTGCCTCCCTGGTGGCGGAGTGGCTGGGCTTATGCGGTTTATGTGCTGCTTTTACTGCTCTCGGTACTGGTTGTATATTATCTCTTTTTAATGAAATGGCGACTCAAGCATCAAATTGAAATGGAGCGCTTTGAGGTGGAAAAGCTGCGCGAAATACAGGGCTTGCGTACCCGTTTTTTTACCAGCATATCGCATGAGTTGCGAACACCACTGACGCTGATACTCGATCCTGTGGAGCGTCTGCTCAACACTGAAGTACCCGCCGATGATCGTGAGAATTATCTGCGTCTGGTGCAGCGCAATGCGCATCGTTTGTTGCGCCTGCTGAATCAGTTGCTGGCTGTAAAGCGTATTGAAGCCGGCCACGAGGTGTTGGCGCAACAGGCGTTGGATCTTTCTCAGTTGCTGTATGCTATTTTTGCTTCTTTTGAGTTTAAGGCCAGGGACCGCAATATCGCCTATCATTTTGATAATCGGCTGGGAGAAGTTAAGGTGTTGGGGGATGCCGATAAGTTGGAGAAGATTTTTTATAATTTGTTGAGCAATGCCTTTAAGTACACACCCGAAGGGGGACAGATAGTTCTGGAATTGCAGGCGGGAAGTCCGATTCCCGGGCAGGCAGGGTGCGATTTTCTGCTCCAGGCCCGGGTAAGGGATAATGGCGCGGGAATGACCGCAGAGGTACAAGCGCAGATTTTTGAGTTGTTTTACCGCTCCGAATCCGCCTCTGAAGCGGAGAGCAGCGGGGTGGGACTCGCCTATATCAGAGAATTGGTGCATCTGCATAAGGGGCAAATTCGGGTAGAGAGCAGTCCCGGGAAAGGCAGTTGCTTTACGGTAAACCTGCCCTTCGAATGGGCACCAAGTCCTACCGTAGTGCAGGAAGAAGTCCCTTCTCCCGTTGTTGAGTCACCCGAGCCGGAGGCGCAAGACCCGGGTGCAGCTACGGTGCTTGTGGTGGAGGACGATCCGGATATCCGCAGCTATCTGGCCGCGGTGCTGCAGACCGATTATAAAGTACTTAGGGCTGCTGACGGCCGGGAGGGCTTTGAAAGGGCGCTGCAATATTTGCCCGATCTCATTGTGAGTGATGTGGTGATGCCTGAGTGGTCGGGCCTCGAAATGTGCCGTCACTTGCGCAACGACATGCGCACCTGTTTTATTCCGGTGTTGATGCTTACTTCGCTGAGTGCTTCGGAGGAGCAGGTGGAAGGCGTGGAATCCGGTGCCGATGTGTATTTAAGCAAACCCTTCCAAACGCCGCTCTTGTTGGCCCACGTCCGCCGCTTGTTGCAGTCGTGGCAGCAATTGAAAGAAAGGGCACAAGCTGCCCTGCCCGACAGTAAGAATAAAAGCGAGGAAGTTGAGGAGGAATCCCTGGTCGACACTTTTATTCAAAGTGTTCGTCAGCACATCGAAGAGGGCGTTTTTGATGTGCAGCTGTTGGCTGAAAAGCTCCATTTGAGTCGCACTCAGCTTTACCGAAAGGTGAAAGCGCAAAGTGCGCGCTCAGTTTCCGAATTGATTGCTGAAATTCGTATGAAGTACGCGCTGGAATTGTTGCAATCGGGCCGGTACAATGTCAATGAGGTCGCCGATCGGCTGGGTTATTCCGAACCGGGTAACTTTTCCCGTGCCTTTCAGAAATATTACGGAAAAACGCCGCGTTCCTTTATGCCCTGACTCCGGTAATTTAAACAAAGTTATCCCCGGTGCTTGCTTTTCACCTATCATCTTGTTCCGGCGTACTATCATTTTGGGTGATTACTGAAGCCTGAAACAAAATGATAGGTTTTTGATGCAAATTGATGGCTCCTGCTGCAGTCTGCTGTTTAGTTTTGTGTAAAAGAAATTAACATCTAAAACCGGATAATATGAGTTTGAGATTTGTGAGATGGGCCCTCGTTGTTTTTGTCCTTATGGTGCAGTGGACGATACAGGCAGAAAATGCACCGCGTGCAAGCTTTAATTTTAATGCCGACTGGAAATTGTTCGTAGGTGACCCCAAAGGGGCTTCGGATGCTGAGTTTGATGATTCGGCCTGGAAATTGGTAAGTCTGCCGCATGCCTGGAACGAAGATGAGGCCTTTAAGTTGGATATTAAAGATCTGTCGACCGGCATTGCCTGGTACCGTAAGTCTTTTGTTCTGCCCGCGGGCAGCGAAGGGCAGAATGTTTTTTTGGAGTTTGAGGGGCTTCGCCAGGCCGGAGAGGTTTATGTAAACGGCGTATTGGCTGGTTTGCATGAAAATGGGGTGATGGCTTTCGGCCTCAATGTCACTTCCCTGCTCAATGCCTATCCACAGACGAACGTGGTGGCTGTTCGGACCGACAACGACTGGAATTACAGGGAGCGCTTTTTTAACCAGCGTTATCAGTGGGCCGATCGGAATTTCAATGCGAATTATGGCGGACTTACCAAAAACGTTAAGCTGCACCTGACCAATAAAATTTACCAGACCCTGCCGCTTTATTCAAATTTGGGGACCACCGGGACCTATGTTTACGGCAGTGATTTTGATATTGCAGGTAAAACAGCGACTGTAAATGTGGAATCGGAAGTGCGCAATGAAACCTCGCGTGCTCAGGTGGTCAATTTGGATGTGGTGGTAGAGGACATGGATGGCCGCGAAGTCAAAGCTTTTAAAGGTACGGCGCGCATGATTTCACCAGATGGGATGGCTGTGCTTTCGGCAGCTGCGCCACTGGAGAATATGGAGTTTTGGAGTTGGGGTTACGGCTACCTTTATAAGGTAAGGGCCCGTCTCGAAGTGGACGGTCGTATCGTTGATGAAGTTCCCGTACGCACAGGCTTTCGTAAAACCGCATATAAAAACGGAAAGATTTATTTGAACGACCGGGTCATTATGTTGAAGGGCTATGCCCAGCGCACCAGTAACGAATGGCCAGCCTTGGGCATGTCGGTGCCGGCCTGGATGAGCGATTATTCCAACCAGTTGATGGTGGAGAGCAACGGGAATTTTGTGCGTTGGATGCATATTGCGCCCTGGAAGCAGGATGTGGAGAGTGCCGACCGGGTAGGTCTCATTCAGGCCATGCCTGCCGGTGATGCGGAGCACGATGTTACCGGTCGCCGTTGGGATCAGCGGGTAGAGCTGATGCGCGACGCCATTATTTACAACCGCAACAATCCGAGTATTTTGTTTTACGAAGGCGGTAATAAGGGCATTCGTGAAGCGCATATGCTGGAGTTGCTGGCTGTTCGGGACAAGTACGATCCTCATGGGGGGCGTGCCATGGGCAGTCGTGAAATGTTGGCCAGTGAAACGGCAGAGTGGGGCGGAGAGATGCTTTACATCAATAAAAGTGCCCGAAAGCCTGTGTTTGCCAATGAGTATTCGCGAGATGAAGGACTGCGTAAGTATTGGGATGAGTACACACCACCCTACCATAAAGATGGCGACGGTCCCCTCTATAAAGGCGACGATGCCAGTGTGTATAACCGCAACCAGGATTCGCATGCCATTGAGAACATCATACGCTGGCACGAGTACTGGACCGAGCGTCCCGGTACCGGAACCCGGGTGAGTAGTGGTGGGGCCAACATTATTTTTAGCGATACAAACACCCATTACCGCGGTGCAGAGAATTATCGGCGCAGTGGCGAAGTGGATCCAATGCGTATTCCCAAAGATGGCTTTTGGGCGCATCAGGTGATGTGGGCCGGATGGGTGGACCATGAAGATACCCTGACCCATATTTTGGGGCACTGGAACTATAAGCGGGGTACCGTTAAGGACATGTACGTGGTTTCCGCAGCCGATGAAGTAGAGCTTTTTGTCAATGGCCGCTCTTTAGGTAAGGGAGTTCAGAGTAACCGCTTTCTGTTCACTTTTAAGCAAGTGCGCTTTGAAGAGGGCGAAATAAAAGCCCTGGGTTATAATAAAGAAGGGGATGTGGTGAGTGAAGCACTGCGTCGTTCAGCCGGAAAACCGCACGCCATTAAGTTAACCCCGATGCAATCTCCCCTTGGCTTCCGGGCCGATGGCGCCGATGTGGCTATGGTGCAGGTAGAAGTGGTAGACGAAGCCGGAAATCGCTGTCCCACCGCCCTTAATACCATCAGTTTTGACCTGGATGGGCCTGCAGAATGGCGCGGGGGCATTGCCCAGGGGCCCGACAATTACATCCTCTCAACGAAACTTCCTGTGGAAGGTGGCGTAAACCGGATTATGCTTCGTTCGACCCGTGAGGCTGGTGCGATCAAACTCAGCGCACGCAGCAGGGGGCTCAAAAGTGCGTCCCTTGAGTTGGAAAGCAAGCCCTTTGTTGTAGAAAACGGATTGGCCACAGTATTGCCGGCCGACGGCCTGCCCTCCTTCCTGGGTAAAGGTCCCACCCCACTGAGTCCTTCCTATTCAGAGACCCGTCGTTCCGTGATGCCTGTTTCAGCTACAGCCGGCATCAATCAGGACAAGGTAGCCCTGAGTTTCGACGATAATGAAGAAAGCGTGTGGGACAACAGCAATCAGCTGGATCATGGTTGGATCCGCTATCAGCTGGAAAGAGAAGCAGTGCTGAGCGAAATCAACATCAAACTCAGCGGACACCGTACCCGTAGCTACCCCATAGCCGTGTATGTGGATGGGCAGGAGGTGTTCAAAGGCAACACACCACGCAACCTGGGTTATGCCAACCTTTCTTTTGCACCCATAAAGGGCAAGGAAGTCATGGTGCAATTGATTGGCGCAACAAGCTATGAAGACGAGTACGGCATTGTTGAAATAACCGGTCAGATGGACGAAGCCACCCAGGCCGATCAGCAGGAAGATCGCAGGGGTAATTTGAGCATTGTAGAGATAGAGTTCTTTGAGCGGCTGTAAGACAGTGAAATAAAACCGATAACCATCGGTTTTTTTGGCCGATATCGGAATTTGTTAAAAAGTGAGTCGTAGTACGAACATGTATTTACAGTCTGCTTTTTTATGGGTTTTGTGTCAAAAAATGTAAAAAAAGTGTCAGATTGTGTATTGGAATCTGTTAAGGAGTGTTATAATTTTGACATTAGTAAATGTATATAAAGCATTTTATTGTTTGCTAAGCACTTGTAAACACCAGTTGTTTTTGCGCAGATTGCTGTTAGTTAGTTAATTAAAGGTTTGTTTGTCTTGCTTAATAAAGAATGGTTAATTAATGTATAGGTTATGAAGAATGTTTTATTCAAAGCGCTGATGGTTGTCGTTTTTGGCTTATTGCTGGTTTTCTCGGCCGGTTGCGAGGACGATAATTATTACGAAAAACCCTCTTGGGTGGGCGAACCCATTTATCAGATGCTGGAGGCTGAGGGCGATTTTTCGCACTATCTGGCCTGCGTTGATAAAACCGGTTATGCCCGTATGCTCAAAGGGAGTGGCTTTTACACCGCGTTTGTGCCAAATAACGCAGCCTTTGAGGTTTTTATGCAGGAGTACGGCTTTGCCTCGGTGGACGATATTCCGGCAGAGTTGGCCAACGACATAGTGGCCTATTCTCTGATGTCTGTGGCTTCAACTGCCGCGACAATTGACGATTATCAGCGCAATCTTCCCTACGAGGAGCAGGAAGACAATTTGAACATTGCCTTTAAGCGGAAAACACTAAAGTCTAAAGGGGTATACAGTTACGAAACGGTTTCGGGAGAAACGCTTGATGTTGTAGATATCAACGGGGTTTCCGCCAATCCCGATAACGGTGGGATCTTCTATCTGGACGACCGCCACATGAAGAACATTCCCTTTTTTACCGATGCCTTTTTTCAGACCAAGGGCTTGCCCGTAGGAGACTATGAGTTTTTCTATCCCAATGCCGAATTTTCGGGCTTTAATGTGGTAGATGCCAAGGTGCTTCGACAGGACTTACGTGGAGAGAACGGGATGGTACATGTTGTCGATAAAGTAATACTTCCTTTGCCCAATTTGGAGGAGTTGTTGGCTTCCAAAACTGAAAGTTCCATGTTCAGAGAGGTAATAGAAGAATATATGGTTGAGCTCTTTGCCGCTCCCCGTGAATTTCTCCTTCGTGAAGAAAGAAATTCCGGCGTTTACAAGGACATTTACATTAAGGACTATCCGGCCTTACACTTTTCTTTAAACACTGAGAATTACCTGCAGGAAGTGTCTACCGATTACCAGGTGAATGGCTGGACCCTTTTTGCCCCCACTAACGAAGCTTTGCAGACTTATTTTAATGAAGTTTTTTTGGCCTACGGTTATCAAAGTCTGGAAGAGATGCCGCAGTTTGTAATCAATGAGCTGATCAATGCGCATTTATTCCGGACTGCAGTGTGGCCCAGCCGTTTTGCCACTACGCAAAACTACTTTGGAGAACCGGCTCGTTTTGATAAGGATGTAGATGTGCTTGGGGCCGAAGTGGGCAGTAATGGTTTTTACTATACCGTCAACAAGGTGCAGGAAACCAATGCCTTCAGTACGGTGATGCGGGATGTGCTGCTGGATCCCCGCTATACGATGTTTTACCGGGCGCTCGTTGCCACCGAGAATCAGTATCAGTTGCGTAATCCCATTTCTCGTCAGCAAATCCTTCTGGTCACCAACGAGCAATTTCAAGATCTGGGCTTAAGTTACAGTGCCACCGAAAACAGTTGGGAACACGCCATACCAGACTGGGAGGGACAAAACATCCTCAGTATGTTGAATCGTTTAATGGCTCTTCATATGATTTTTCTTCCCGATCAAGATGAGCCCTTTAAAGATATGTCGTCCGGTTTTGGTTTGGTGGAAACCAACAACGGAGAGTACATCCGCTATTTCAACGGACGGGTCTGGGCTTCTGGACAAACCATTTCCAGTGCTTCTGTAATACGCGAGGTGAACGACACTCTGCGCAACGGACTCAGTTATGAATTGAGTCGTCCCTTGATGTTCAGCACCCAGAACATAGGTGCCTTTTTGAGTTCCAACGCCAATTACCGTAACTTTTACCGCTACCTCGAGAAGGCCGGTACTTCTACTGCCGAGGGGGCTGAAGATCCAAATGAGAAGAGCCGGGTGGTTTATAATCCCGAAACAGGGGAGATTACTGGTATTCCCAACAGCGAAAGGAAAACCTTGTTGATTCCCAACAATGCTGCCATCGACCGGGCTGTGGCAGACGGCCTTTTGCCTCCCATTACGGCGGCGGACTTTAATCAGACCCAACAGGAAATGGTTAAGCGCTTTGTTGATTTTCACATTCTCAGTCGTCAGATAATTTTCCCGAATAAGGGCTATAACGACATTGCCTATACTTATTATCGGGACAATGAAGGGGATACCTATGTGTCGATCGACAGCTCTACGGAAAATAAGATGGTGATATACGATCGTAAAGGCCGGGAAGCTGTAGTTACCGCAACAGGAACTTCAGGACATACCAATGTCCTGGCCAATCAGGCCATTATTCATTTGATGGACAACTATCTGGATTACCGCAATGAACTTGTGGAAGATTAGTCCGCGGCATTAAGGAAATAGCGCAGATCCTGTTTTCTGCAATAGTTTGAATCATTTAATAGACCGAATCTATGTTTAAAATAGTTAAAGCAATACTGTTTGTACAGGCACTTTTTTTGCTTTTCCCTTTGTCGGCCCAGCAAAGAGGTATTGTACGAGGTAAGGTGACCAGTGCTTTCGAGCCCCAGGGAGTCATTGGGGTAACCGTTGCCGAGCTTGATCAAAACAATCGTTTGATCAACGGTACCGTAACCAATCTGGATGGGGATTTTATTTTGGAAGTCCGTGACAACACCAACCGCTTGCAGTTCACCAGTATTGGCTATGAAGACCAGACGGTGGACATCAATGGCCGTAACGTCATCAATGTCCAGCTCTCAGACGCCATTACAGAACTGGAAGGAGCTGAGATTGTTGGTTACCGCCGGACCAATACCGGGACCCTGACCGTGGCCGACCGGGATTTGGCCATCCCTGTTGCCCGGATTTCCACTGAAGAGTTTGAAGGGGTTCAGGCCTCCTCCATTGACGAGGCCATTCAGGGACGCCTTTCCGGTGTGGACATAACCGCCAACAGCGGTGACCCGGGTGCCGGTATGAGCATCCGTATTCGCGGGGTTAATACGCTTTCAGTAGATGCGAGTCCCCTGATTGTGGTGGACAATATTCCTTATGAGGTGAATGTGTCCTCTGATTTTAACTTTGCCACGGCCAACGAAGAAGGCTATTCGCAAATGTTGAATATTCCGGTAGATGATATTTCTGAGATTTCGGTGCTCAAGGATGCCGCTGCCACAGCTATGTGGGGCACCCGGGCCGCCAACGGTGTTTTGCTGATTACCACCAAACGGGGCTCTAAGGGGCGGAAGCCTGTAGTGCAATACACCTTCCGAGGCACCTTTACGCCCAGTCCTCCCACCATACCTCTTTTGAACGGGGATGAATACAACACGCTGATGCAGGAGGCTTACTTCAACAGCAACAGTATGCCCATGCCCTTTGAGAATTATCGGGAGTTTTTACAGAGTCCGGACGACCCCTATTATTACTACAACTATGGGGCCAATACCAAGTGGATGGACCATCTTACCCGCAATGGCTATATTCAGAACCACGACTTTTCCATTACAGGCGGAGGAACCAAAGCCTTCTATCGTTTTTCGGTGAATTACCAGGGACAGGAAGGAACCACCATTGGCACCAGTCTCGATCGCATCTCTACCCGTTTGAACCTGGATTACGACATCTCGGATAAGCTGCGCATGCGTGCCGACTTTGCCTTTACCCATAGTGATACCTACGGCAACTACAGCGATGGTACCATACGGAACAACCGTTCGATGCGCAGCGTGGGTTATACAAAAATGCCCATTATGTCGGTTTACGAATACGATGCGGATGGCAATTTGACCCCCAATTACTTCTCACCCGAAAGCAACTCACAGGGAACTGCCCCCAATACCTATAACCCGGTAGCCATGGGTAACGAAGGTTTTTCGCGGACGCAGAACGACCGTATCACCAATAAGTTTTCGTTGTATTACGACATGGCCCCCGGTTTACGTTACACCCTAAATCTGGCCTTTGATGTCAATACCAATAAGGTAAACCGCTTTTTGCCCCAGACTGCGACGGGAAGGACCTGGACAGACAGTTGGGTGAATCGTGCATTCGATAAGGACGACGATTCGTACTACATCTATACGAATAATCAAATTAACTATACCAAGAATTTTTGGGATGTACACGACCTTACCGCAGCGGTCAATTTTATGACCAACGAAACCATCGGTAATTTTTATGAGCTGACGACCTCTAACTCGGCATCTTCGTTGCTGCAGGATCCATCGCTCGACAACAAGTACCGCGAAGAGGGAATGGGCTTCAATTCCGGTCCCTGGAGGGGACGTGATTTGGGTCTGACCGGCGTGCTGCATTACAAGTATATGGACAAATACATTGTGTCGGGAAGTTTGCGTTATGAAGGAAACTCCAAGTTTGATGCGAATAATCGCTTTGGGTTGTTTAAGGGCTTTTCTGCCGCCTGGCGTATTTCCGGGGAGAATTTTCTGGAGTTTGCCGACTGGCTCAATGACTTGCGCCTGCGTTTCAGCTACGGTGAAAATGGAAATAAACCCCGTCAGGAAGGGATGTATTTTAACAACTACGCGACCTTTGCCTGGCCCTATCTGGGCTACAATGCGGTGTATTCTACCGACATGCGTCTTGAGGACCTCAAGTGGGAATCCTATACCAGCACCAACTACGGTTTGTCTTTCGAGGCCTTTGACAGTCGCGTGATGATAGAGGCCGACTATTACAATAACCGTACAGAGGACATGTTTGGTTATGGGGTACGAATTCCTTCTTCCTCAGGATTATCCAGTATTAATGTGATGAACATTGGGGTAATGGACAATGTGGGTTGGGACTTTTCGCTTCGCACCCTGCCCATTAAGCAGCGGGACTTTTCCATGACGCTTGATTTTAACATTGCCAAGAACTACAACATTCTAAGGGAAGTGGCCGATGGTTATCCGCTTGAAAGAAACCTGACTCTGGGTAATGGACAATACAAAAACATTATTCAGATCGACAACCCCATTGGCTCTTTCTATGGCTATCGTTACAATGGTGTTTATACCCAGGAAGAGCAGCTGCTGGCACGCGATGCCAATGGCCAGGTAATTGTTGATCCCAACGGCAACCCGGTAAGTATGATGTTCGACTACGACAATGTGCGCTATCCCTTCCAGATGGGAGATGCCAGATATGAGGACATCAACAACGATGGCAACATCAGCGCTCAGGACATCGTGTACCTGGGAGATGCCAACCCCGATTTTACCGGTGGTTTTGGCTCACTTATGAAATACAAGAATTTCTCGTTTAATTATTTCTTTTATTTCCGTTACGGCAACGACATCATTAATATGACCAGGATGCAAGGAGAAAAAATGCACAATTTTGACAACCAGCTGGCATCCACTCTTAAGCGCTGGCGCAACCCGGGTGATGAAACCGATATTCCCCGCGCCATTTTGGGTGGTGGCTACAACTGGCTGGGATCCGATCGTTTTGTAGAGGACGGGTCTTTTGTTCGTCTGAAATACATAACCCTCACTTATAATGTGCCCAAAAGTTTTACTGAGCGGGTTGGTTTAGCCTCTATGCGGGTGTCTGCCACCATGAACAACCTCTTGACCTTCACCAATTACAGCGGGCAGGATCCGGAAATCAACATCAAATCCAATGACGGGACCATTTATACGGTGGGTTACGACAATTCCAGCACCCCTGTTGCCAAGCAGTTTACCCTAAACCTTGCTGTGACCTTTTGAGGTTAGGATAAGGGACGAAAATATTAATGTATTAAAACAGAGTTGTATATGAATCGTTTTAAATTATACGCACTAATGATGATTGCCGTGGTGATGGGGGCCTGTTCCGACTGGCTGAACCTGGAGCCTGAAAACGGCATCACTGTCGACGATTTCTGGCAATCGGAGCAAGATGTGCACGCCGCTGTGATGGGGTGTTACGCTTCTCTCCTAGGTGGCAGTACGCATCCTATGGCGGAAGCTGTCTTTAACTGGGGCGAATTGCGGGCCGACATGGTGGCTCCTTACAGGGCGATCAGTAGCGATTATTTCCAGATTAATCAAAGTGAAATTACACCCGATAATGGTTTGGTTCGTTGGAATGGAGCTTATTTTACCATCAACCTGTGCAATACGGTTATGGAAAAGGCACCGGGTGTGCTGGATATGGATGCTGCTTTCAGTGGGGAAAAACTGAATCAGTACCGCGGGGAAATGCTCGGCATGCGCGCCCTGATGTATTTCTACCTGGTAAGGACCTTTGGGGAGGTGCCCCTTAATTTGGTGGCGACTACTTCTGACTCCCGTGTAGAACGTCAGGCCAAAGCAAGTCAGGAAGAACTTTACAATCAGATTTTAGCCGACCTGGAAGAGGCTGCCCGACTGATTCCACGCAGCTACAGCTCTGTAGAAGAAAATAAAGGACGGCTCACCTGGTACACCATCAAAACCATTCAGGCCGATGTATACTTATGGCTGGATAAGTTTGATGAAGCAGCTGAAGCCTGTGATGCCGTCATCAATTCGGGACAGTTCAGTCTGGTCAGTGGAGTGGATCGGGATGCATGGTTTCGAAGATTGTTTGTGGATGGCAACAGTCCTGAGGGTATTTTTGAAATCCAGTTCTCTCAGGAAAGACTCAATCCTTATTTCAACTGGTTCAGTTCCACCGGAGGCGCCAACTACAGGGCCAATGTGGAAACCATGGAGTACTTGTTTCCTGTGAATATTATGGCGCTGCCTGAAGATGCCGATATTCGCAGCGATGGGGCCGCCTATCGCTCGAGCGACTCCTACAGCATTTGGAAGTATTTGGGTGCCGATCGTTTTACTGCCAAGCCCAGCAATGAGGCCACCAGCAATTGGATTGTTTATCGCTATGCCGATGTTTTGCTGATGAAAGCAGAGGCCTTGGCCAATTTGAATAAGGGTGCCCAGGCCCAGGAGTTAATAGAGCGGGTTCGTAAGCGTGGCAATGCCCCCAGCGATACGCGGGTGACTGCTACCGATCAGCACAGTTTAACCACCTACATTGTAGATGAAAGGGCCAGGGAATTTGCCTTTGAAGGAAAGCGGTGGTTCGATTTGTTACGCAACGCAAAAAGAAACAATTACCAACGGCAGGATTTGATAACCGACATGGTGCTTCGTTCATCTCCTCCCGAGAAGCTAGAGTCTGCCTTGAGTAAGTATCAGGACCCACGGTTTCATTATTTCCCTATTCATAAAGACGAAATTGAGGCCGGGTTCCCCCTTCTCGAACAGAATTCTTTTTATGTAGTTTCTGAATGATGTGTACGAAAGCAAAAAAAAGAGCCATGAACAAGATAAAGAACAAGAAATTTCGTTGGGTAAGTGTCGCTGTTTTTGCGTTGGCACTTTGGTTGCCGCTTTTACAAT